>ERZ773210.1205-NODE-1205-length-26545-cov-4.344054_pt1 | contig 26545 bp, 31 predicted proteins | sample MGYA00580528_ERZ773210 | MGnify/ENA primary metagenome ERZ773210 (study PRJEB29015, sample SAMEA2737769) | human gut metagenome | biome: human gut; feature: human-associated habitat; material: faeces | place: China | collected 2012 ...
TCCAATCTTAAAAAGAATTGCAAAAATTGGGGTACCTGCTGGTTTACAAGGTATGGTCTTTTCTATTTCAAATGTCTGCATTCAATCATCATTAAATGCTTTAGGTTCAGATGCTATTGCTGCAAGTTCAGCTGCATTAAATTATGAATACTTTGCATATTATATCTTAAGTTCATTTGCACAAGCAGCAGTTACTTTCATTGGACAAAACTATAGTGCAAAAAAATACGATCGTTGTAAAAAAATTACACTTCAATCTTTCCTATTAGGCGGGGTAACAACAATGGTTGCTTGTATGTTATTTGTAATCTTTGATCATTTCTTTATTAGTTTCTTTACATCAGATGTTTCTGTTGCAAGCTTAGCTTATACAAGAATGAAAATCATTTTACCATTCCAATTCCTTAATATGTCTATTGAAGTTTTTTCAAGTGTCATGAGAGGTGTTGGTTATTCAAGTGTTCCTGCAGGAATTTGTGTAGCAGGAATTTGTGGAGTCAGACTTGCTTACTTATATACAATTTATCCAGCAATTGCTTCATATGATAATTTATTAATCATTTATCCAATCAGTTGGTTTGTTACAGTAGTAGCGTTAGCACTTGTTTATTTTATTCATGTACGACCAAAAGTCTATGCTCATCAAGCAGCAAATTAATGCTGCTTTTTTAATCTACGATGCGTTTGTTTACTTTTAAAGAAAAAGTACATAGAATGCAAGTGAGGTGAAAATTATGAATCAAGAAAAAATAGGTGCATTTATTGCTAGAAGAAGAAAAGAAAAAAAGCTAACACAAGCGAAGCTTGCAAGTTATTTAGGGATAACTGATCGAGCAGTTTCTAAATGGGAAAGAGGCAAAGGATTACCTGATCCAGTTTATATGTTAGAATTGTGTAGATTGCTTGATATTTCAGTCAATGAACTTTTAACAGGAGAATTTATAGAAGAAACAAAGTACCAACAAAAAGCAGAAGATAATTTGTTGATTATGGCAAAGCAAGAAGTTAAACAAACAAAGAAAATGTTTTTTTATGAAAATGTGATAGGTATAGGTTCAACAATAATCTTTACAATCTTAATTTTTATGTCTGTTTATTTTGTAGAAAGTGAAGGAATAAAAATTTTATTATTTATTTTTGCTTTCTTATTTTTAATCACAGGTGTTTCGATTGCTTTAAAAATAGAAACAGAAGAAGGGTATTATGAATGTCAAAAATGTCATCATAAATATATTCCAAGTTATCGCCAAGTTTACTTTGCTATGCACATAGGTAGAACACGTTATATGAAATGTCCTCATTGTCAAAAAAGAAGTTGGCAAAAAAAGATTTATTCAAAATAGAAATTCGCTATAATAGAAATATAAAAAGAAAAGGAATTTGAAATATGAATAAACATGTAGAAAAAGCAAAAGAATTAAGAAATGCCACACCGATGGTTCACAATTGTGCCCAAACAATCATGGAAGTTTATGCCAATGATTTAGGAATCAACAAAGAACTTGCCAATCACTTAGGATGTAACTTTGGTGGCGGTATGAAATGTGGAAGTGTCTGTGGAGCGATTACCAGCGGATTAATGGTATTAGGCGCTAAAGGAATTGATTCACCTGCAAAAGTAAATCATTTTATAAAGACGATTTCGAATAATCATAAAGGATTTGTTAATTGTACAGATTTACTAAAAGAAAATGCCAAAAGTGGAGGTCAAAAGAAACCCCATTGCGATGCCATGATTCAAGAAGTAATCGAATTAATAGATCAAATGGAGGAAGAAAATGATTGAAGAAATTGAAAAAGCAATGATCCTTTATACAAAAGGAAATAAAATCAAACATGATGTGGCACACTTTTTAAAAGTACATCAATATGCACGTCTTATCGGACAATTAGAACATTTAGAAAAAAGAGAACAAGATATTTTAGAAGTAGCGGCGATTGTGCATGATATTGCTTGTCCAATGTGCCGAGAAAAATATGGACATTGTGCAGGCAATCTACAAGAAAAAGAAGGACCAGAACTTGTTAAAGAAGTATTAAAAGGCTTTCCTTTAGATTATGCTTTTGTAGAACGCGTTTGTTATCTTGTAGGACATCATCATACGTATCAAGATGTTGATGGTTTGGATTATCAAATATTATTAGAAGCTGATTTTTTAGTCAATGCAGATGAATCAAACTTAAAAAAGGAAGCTATTGAAAAAATGAAAATAAATGTTTTTAAAACAAAAACAGGAAAAGAATTACTAAATCATATTTATGAACTCTAAAATATGATATAATAAAGATCCTTGACAGGGGCGTGAAGAAGTGGGATATAAGTTACACTTCTTCTTTTTCATTTGACAAATAAATTTATTTGAGATATTGTTGATATATCAACGAATGGAGGCTTATTATGATTAAAATTGTTGCAGAAAATTATATTAAAGAAGAACATCAAAAAGAATTTTTAAAACTTACGAAAGAGCTCATTATTTTAAGTAGAGAAGAAGCAGGAAACATTTCATATCATTTATATCAAGACATTCAAAATCCTTCACATTATACCTTTGTCGAAGAATGGCAAAATCAAGAAGCTATTGATTTACACAATCAAACAAAACATTTTACAACGATTGTTCCACAAATCAAAAGCTTTACATCAAAACCATCAAGAGCAGTTAAATATAAAGAGGTTCAATAATGAATACATTAGAAACAATCTTTTCAAGAAGCAGTGTTAGAAAATTTAAAGCTAAAAAAGTTAATCAAGAAGATATAAAAACAATCTTAAAAGCAGGAATGTCTGGACCAACGTGTGTCAATTCAAAAGATTGGTCCTTTATTGTCGTTGATGATCAAAAAATCTTAAAGAAAATGTATGAAGCAAACGGTGCACCTGCAAGACCATTACTTGGTTGTGCTTTTGCGGTATTGATTTGTGGAGATTATTCAAAAGCTTTTCAATATGCAAAAGATTACTATGTAGTTGATAGTTCAATTGCTGGACAAAATATGATTTTAGCGGCTTGGTCTTTAGGTATTGGTAGTGTTTGGCTTGGCACATGGCCACAAATGGATCGTGTCTTTGAACAAAGAAAACTTTTTGATTTACCTAAGGATCAAATTCCACATTCCATTATTGCTTTTGGTTATCCTGAAGAAGAAAAAGAAAAGGAAGAATATTATGATGAATCAGTGGTTCATTATAATAAGTGGTAAAAATGATTAAGGAAATAATCAAAGATGAATTCTTTTTAAAACAAAAATCAAAAGAATGTACAAAAGAAGATACCTATATTGCTCAAGAACTCTTAGAAACTATTCAAGCATATAAAGCTCAATGTGTTGGCATGGCCGCAAATATGATTGGCTATCAAAAAACAATGATGGTTGTTTTAGACAAAGATGATTATCTAATTTTAATTAATCCTGTTATTTTAAAAACAAGTAATAAAACTTATATTGCAGAAGAAGGATGTCTTTCTTTACAAGGGGTAAGAAAAACACAAAGATATGAAAGTATTAAAGTGAGTTATTTAGATATAAATTTTAAAAAGAAAATTAAAACCTTCAAAGGCTATACAGCACAAATCATTCAACATGAACTTGATCATTTTGAAGGTAAAATTATTTAAGATCACATCTTTTAGGTGTGATCTTTTTATATCAAGTGTAGAAAAAATGAATGTATGATATAATAGTAATATCTAATCGTTTTAGAAATACAGTATACTATTTAATATAAAGAACATATTAAAGGAATTTATAAACATGCAGGACAAATTCGAAATTATAATATAACGAAAAAAGAATATGTATTAGATGGTGCAACTGTCATGTATGGAAGTGCCTCGGAATTAAGAGCTATGTTAGAATATGATTTTTCACAGGAAAGGGAATTTAGTTATTATAGATTTAAAAAATAATATAAAGAAGAATTTATTGATTTTGCTTTTACATCTCTTTTGTTTTAAAAAAGAGCAAAATAAAATTTATCAATCTATTCCCATATTTTGGGATAAGCGTTGTGGTAAACAAACTTTGATGCCTATCTTTTTTTTCTGTAAATTCTTTGACCTTAAGGGTATGATAAAGGATTTATGGAAATAAAAAAATAGATACCAAGATAATACCTCAAAAAAATTAACAGCCAAAAGTAAAATCCAGGGAAATACCCCTGGCTTATTCATTGCCTAAGAAATCCACACAATTTTTAGTTACTTTATAAAATGAAATACTTCATGGTTTTATAATGCTTATTTTAAAAAAATAATATTCTAAAATGAACTGTTTTTTAATTAATATCTTATTATCTATCCATGATTAATGAATTTACTCAAATTATTTTATTCTAAAGTATTTTATAATATTTAATCTTATTAATTGTCGAATAAAAGAGGAAATCTTGGAGTTAGTTCATTATATTTTGCAGATATAAAATCATCTTTTTGTTTTTCGATACTTATATGGTCTAATGCCCAAGAACCTACCAGTTTTGAGTTTTCTTCACTTGTAAACCATAGAGGGTAATTACCCCCACTATTTTCATCATTTCCTATACTTGCGAGCAAAGCTAATGGATGCATACATCTGTTATGCTTAACATCATTATTTAACTCATAATAATCTTTTAAATAAACGTATTCTTTTTTTGAATGATTAACCAAATACATTTTATTAATATCTTCTATTAAATTAATATTCATATCTAATTCCTCATTGCCTTGATTCCATCCAACATCATATGCTTTATTACCTGAAGCATAATCACCTACGAAGGCAACAATTTGTGAATTTTGGTAAATCATTGTACAAATCGTAGCAACATAAGATTGATGCATATATCCAAATTCCATCATTTTTCCTAAACTCTTTGATGCGCTATTTTCTACATACGCTTTGAAATATTGTCCCATATCATTTTCTCCTTATAATCTAAATATTACTCTTAAATTATATTTTATGAGATATAAAAAATCATTAGACAGATAGTCTAATGATTTGAATAAACTGTGATTTTTGATCAAAGATATGTTTTACACTATTTTATTATTTCTTCAATAAGGTTATTGATAGCTTCAAGATTTTCATCTTTATAGGTTGATTTGATCGTAACTGTATTTTCACAAATTGTGATGTTTTTCATAGGACTTAATAAGTCTTTCATTACTTTGTTTGCTAGTGGTGCCCAAGAACCATTTTCAATAAGACCTACTTTTTTATTTTGATAACCTTTATGTTGTAATCTATGTAAGAAATCTTCCATTGGCGCAAAGACACCACCATCATAAGTTGCCCCTGCTAAAATCATTTTAGAATATCTAAAGGCATCTTCAACAGCTTCTGCCATATCATCTCTTGTAAGATCAGTAAAAGCAACTTTAACACCTTTTTCTTTTAATAAATCAACGATTTTTAAAGCGACTTCTTTAGTATTACCATGAATAGAAGCACTTGCTACTAAAACACCTTCGTCTTCGCTTTGATAGCTACTCCATGTTTGATATTTATCAATATAATAACCTAAATTATCTTTTAAAATAGGACCATGTAAAGGACAAATCATTTCAATATCTAATGTACTTGCTTTCTTTAATAAAGTTTGTACAGGGATACCATATTTACCAACAATATTAAAATAATAACGTCTTGCTTCACAAGCCCAATCTTCTTCATGTGCTAAAGCCCCAAATTTTCCAAAACCATCAGCTGAGAATAACACTTTTTCAGTGGTTTCATATTCAATCATTACTTCAGGCCAATGAACCATCGGTGCCATAATAAATTTCAAATGATGATTTCCTAAATCTAATTCTTCTTCTTCTTTAACCACAATACATCTTTCATCTAATCCTTCAATATTAAAAAATTGAGGAAGCATCGCTTTTGCTTTGGCACTTAAAACAAGTTTTGCTTCTTTATACTTTTCTGTAAATAATTGAATATTTGCGGAATGATCAGGTTCTAAATGAGAAACAATCAAATAATCAGGAACACGTTCCTTTAATTCCTTATCTAAATTATCAAACCATTCTTTTGTCTTTCTTGCATCAACTGTATCCATAACTGCAATCTTTTCATCTAAAATAAGATAAGAGTTATAACTAACTCCATTAGGTACAATATATTGACTTTCAAAAAGATCAAGTGTTGTATCATCAACCCCAATATATTTAATCGAATCACTAATTATAACATTATTCATAAAAATCCTCCTTTTAGTCATTATAACACTAATTTCTTAATGAAATATTGTTTTCGTGGTATGAAAATAATATTTTATAAAAATTTTTTGCCAAAAATAAAGGAGAGATATATTATTATCGATAAAATCAGAGTATTAAGGAGTATGTTATGAGAAAAATAGCTATTTGTGATGATAGTAAATTGGATCGACAGCTTTTAAAAGTTGTTATACAAACATATTTTGAAAACAATGAAGAAGAATTTAAAATCTTTGAATATGAATCAGGGGATAATTTATTAGCTGATATTGAAGAAGGATATATTGAAGTAGAACTCTTATTTCTAGATATCATTATGAATGGAACAAATGGAATGAAGATAGCTAGAAAATTAAGAGATATTCAATTTAAAGCACCAATCATCTTTCTTACAGCTCATGCATACTATGCGGTAGAAAGTTATGAAGTACAGGCAGCAGGATATTTGTTAAAACCTTATGATACAAATAAATTAACATTGCTTTTAGATGAAATATTACAAAGAAGTGTTCAAAAAAAGAATTGCTGTTAAAGTTAAAAGACAACATCGGTATCTTGAAATTAATGATATTATATATGTTGAAAGTGATAAACATGTATTAAATATTCATTTAAAAGATAGTAGAGTGATTCAAACAACAGAAAAGTTGAGTGAATTAGAAAAAACGATTAATTCAAAAAGATTTATTCGTTGTTACCAAAGTTATCTTGTTAATATGGATTATATAAAAGATGCAAAAACAGATTTTATTCTTAGTAATGATATAAGAATACCAATTAGAGTAAGAGGACGAAAAGAAATTATTGAAAGATATCATAAGTATTATAGTGCAGAAAGAATGAATGATCATTTATAAGGTACAATTGTTAGTTAATAAAACAATTGTACTTTTTAACATGTGGAAAAGTCTTTTATGGAATAGGATTGTCACCCAAAATAGGATACATTAAAATAGAAATGTATTTTAATGCTTTTTAAGTTGGAGAAATTTTGAAATTTATAAAATGATGTAATAAATAGAATTTGATTATAATTGTAGTTATATTATATATCAAAATTCAAAGAACAAATTTGTCAATTTATTCTCCTGTTAAAAGCATTCAAAGTAATTTAAAACATTTATCATGGGTTGCTCAAAGAGTTGCGGCAGGTGATTATAAACAACATGTTTCAAGCTTAGGACGCTTTTCTGATTCATTTAATGAAATGATTGATCAATTAAGCCATTATCGAGAAAAGATGGAACATATCAGTAATACAGATGTCTTAACGGGAATTGCGAATCGACGCGCTTTTAATCAAATGATTAAAAAGCTTTGGGATAAAGATATTCCTTGTGTCGTTGTATTTATTGATATTGATGGTTTGAAGTATGTAAATGATGATTATGGCCATTCTGAAGGAAATCACTATATTAAAGAAGTATATCAAATCTTGAAAATGAATTTAAAAGAAGATGAATTAATTTTTAGAATTGGTGGGGACGAACTACTTATTTTATTAAAAAAAGAAGATGCATATACATGTGAGGAACGTCTACTAGAAATACGCTTACAATTTAGAAAAGAAATGAAAAGAAGGTACCGTATCCATGTGATTTTAGTTTTGGTTGTGTGGATATTGATAAAAAAGAAAACAAAACAATTAATGAATATTTAAGTCTTGCTGATAAAAAAATGTATCATTTTAAAATGATACATTATATTGATCAAAGACGACCTAAATACAGTAATTATATTGATAAAAGTGGTTTAGATAGTCGTATTTTTGATGCTTTTTCTCAAACATCAATCAACTGCTATGCTTATATATGTAATATGGAAACAAATGTTTCAAGATGGTTCAAGCTGTCAAAGACTTTGAATTACCTTATGAATATATGTATGATGCAGGTAAAATATGTGAAGAATATATTCATCCAGATGATTGTAAAGAATACGAAGAAGATATTGAAGCAGTTTTCTCCGGAAAGAAAGAATATCATGATTTAACATATCATGCACGTTTAAAAAAATGGTAAATATATAAAATGTCGTTGTGAAGGATATGTCTTAAGAGGAAGAACGGCTAAAGAACTTAACATTACATAATTGTTTCGGCTGTTTTTTTTAAAATCATTTTATGTTAGATCAGCAACAGATTCTAATAAAAGCCAAGACGACAACCATAGATTGTTAAAAGAATATCCATCATTAAAGTAAGTGGTGTTAGTTCATGACAAAACAAAATAATCATGGCAAGACTTAAACCGGCAATAGAAAATCTATGGCCAATTGAAATAAATCAAACAAATTTCTTGAAACTAATAGAGCTAATAAGCATAGTAATAATAAATAAAAGTAAAAATTTTAAAGTACCAAAGTACTTTTTTTTCTTGTGTCCGTTTTACAGGGTCCATTTTAATCCTTTAAAGAGGATATCTTTTTTTATTTTTTAGCACTTAAGTGTTGACAGTGCTAAAAATATGAATATAATGAAATTAGCACTAGGGATAAAGGAGTGCTAAAGGAGAGTGATAACATGGATATCGAAAAATTTACAGCCAAGATGCAAGAGGCTATTCAAAAAGCAAGTCAATTAGCACTAAGTTATAAGCATCAAGTAATTGACATTGAACATGTATTGTATGTTTTATTGAATGATAGTAGTGGTATTTTTCCAAGGGTGTTATCTAAGCTAAATAAAGATAAAAATCATTTCGTTCAAGTATTAGAACAAAGGCTTCAACAAAAACCGACACTTGAAAATATTGATGTCAATAGCATGAGAATAAGCTATAGCTTAAATGATTTACTTGCGAAAGCAAATAATCAAATGACATCGTTTAAAGATGAATATATGTCAGTAGAACATGTCATTATGGCATTATTTGAAATAAATGAAAATTGGGTCAAAGATTTATTGAACCAAGAAGGTATGAATAAAAAGGATACAAAAAAGGTAATTTTAGAAATGCGGGGTGATCATATGGTAGATAATCCAAATCCAGAAAATACTTATGAAGTATTAGAAAAATATGGACGTGACTTAACAAAAGATGTGGAAAATGGAAAATTAGATCCAGTTATTGGACGTGATGATGAAATTCGTCGTGTGATTCAAATCTTGTCACGTAAAACAAAAAATAATCCAATTTTAATTGGTGAACCAGGTGTTGGTAAAACAGCCATCGTTGAAGGATTGGCATGGCGTATTTATAAAAATGATGTACCAATTTCTTTGCAAAATAAAACTTTATATGAACTTGATTTGGGTTCACTTGTTGCTGGAGCAAAATATCGTGGTGAATTTGAAGAAAGATTAAAAGCGGTTTTAGGTGAAATTAAAAAAGCAAACGGAAACATCATCTTATTTATTGATGAAATCCATCAATTAGTAGGTGCTGGGAAAACAGATGGTGCGATGGATGCTGCTAACTTATTAAAACCAATGTTAGCTCGTGGTGAACTTCATTGTATTGGAGCAACTACTTTAGATGAATATAGACAATATATTGAAAAAGATGCGGCTCTTGAAAGACGTTTCCAAAAGGTACAAGTTGATGAACCAACAATTGATGATAGTATTGCTATCTTACGTGGTTTAAAAGACTCTTTTGAAAGACACCATGGGGTTAAAATCAATGATAGTGCTATTATTGGTGCCGTTAATTTATCACAAAGATATATTACCGATCGTTTCTTACCAGATAAAGCAATCGATTTGATTGATGAAGCTTGTGCTTCGATTCGTATGGAAATTGATTCTTTACCTGAAGAATTAGATGGTATTACACGTGAAAAGAATCGATTAGAAATGGAAAGAATTTCGATTGAAAAAGAAGATAGTAATGAAGATAATGTAAAACGTTTAAATGATATTAAAGAACGTATTGCTTCTTTAACTGAACAAGAAACAGCTTTAAAAGCTAAATGGAAAGAAGAAAAATCTTCATTAGATCATATTAAAGAATTAAAAAATCAAAAAAATAAACTGGTAGCTTTACAAGATAAATATATGCAAGAAGGAAATTTACAAGAAGCCTCTAAACTTCAATATGGTGAAATTCCTAAAATAACAAAAGAAATTGCTGAACTTGAAGCAAAAGAATCGGATGATGCTTTACTTCAAGAAAAAGTAACAGTTGATAACGTATCAGAAGTTATTTCAAGATGGACAGGTATTCCAATGAATAAATTAATGGCTTCTGAAAGAGAAAAACTTTTAGCTTTGGATGATACATTAAAAGTACGTGTTATTGGACAAGATGATGCTATTACGAAAGTGACAGATGCCATCTTACGTAGTCGAGCTGGTATCAATGATGAAGAAAAACCAATTGGTTCCTTCTTATTTTTAGGTCCAACAGGTGTTGGTAAAACAGAAGTGGCAAAAGCATTAGCTGAACAATTGTTTGATACAGAAAAGAATATTGTGCGTATTGATATGTCTGAATATATGGAAAAATTTAGTGTTTCGCGTTTAGTAGGAGCTCCACCAGGATATGTTGGCTATGAAGAAGGCGGACAATTAACAGAAGCAGTAAGACGTCATCCTTATAGTATTGTTTTATTAGATGAAATTGAAAAAGCACATCCTGATGTATTCAATATCCTGCTTCAAGTCTTAGATGATGGACGTATTACAGATAGTAAAGGAAATACAGTAAGCTTTAAAAATACAATTATTATTATGACAAGTAATATTGGCTCTCAATATTTATTAGAAGGTAATAATGAAGAAAACAGAAAACTTGTAAAAGAAGAATTAAAAGCTCACTTTAAACCAGAATTTTTAAATCGTATTGATGAAATTGTTATGTTCAATTCATTAGATGGTTCTGTAGTAAGAAAAATCATTGATAAATTTATTGGTCAATTAGTTCATCGTTTACAAGATAAAAAGATTACCATTTCTTTGACAGACCAAGCTTATCAAATGATTCAAGAAGAAGGATTTGATCCAATCTATGGGGCAAGACCATTAAAGAGATTTATTCAATCTGAAATTGAAACAAAACTTGCTAAAGAAATTATTAAAGGAACAGTTCATCAAGGACAACATGTTGAAGTTGATTATCAAAATGGATTTGTTTTAAAAGCACAATAATGTAAAGAAGTAGCAATAAAAAAAGCTACTTCTTTTTATTTGTGTTAAAATACGCGTGAAAAGAGGTATTATATGAAATATATTTTTATAAGACATGGTAAAACCCATTTTAATGAAATAGGATTAAAACAAGGATGGTGTGATTCACCTCTTACTAAAGAAGGTATTCAACAAATTGAAAAAATGACTCAACTTTTAAAAGATGAAAAGATTACAAAAGCCTATACTTCACCAACACCAAGAGCAAAACAAACAGCCCAAATTATTTTAAAAGAACATGATGTTCTTTTACATGAAGATGAAAGATTCAAAGAAGTAAACTTTGGAGTCCTTGAAGGACTTCCTTGTTCCTTTGTTGATACCCTTCGTTTAGAGTCAACAAATTGGCTTGAAGATTTAAAGCTGGATTATACAAGCTATCAAGGTGAAAATATAGACGATGTTATTATAAGACAACAAGAAGTACTAAAAGAAATAGAAAAAATAAGTAATGAAGAAGATTGTATTGTTGTAGTGGGTCATGGTTGTTCACTCTATGCACTTATCAAAACTTTATTAAAAGATGAAAAACTAGTTTTTCCAGAAAATGCGAGTGCCTATATTCTTTGTAAAAAGAATAATGAGTATAAGCTAGAAAAATATTTAAGACCATAAATAAAAAACGATGTTAAAATCATCTAAATTTAATAAGAATTTCCTTGACATAGTAGGCATATAATGATAATATCTACGTGCAATAAAAAGTAGTGGAAAGAAGAAGTGCCTACTTCTCGCCTGATTGATTTTGTCAATAGGCAAATGTCACTAAGATTTAGATCTTAATGTCAATGTGGGTACTCAGTGTGCTCACTTTTTATTTCAACTATAAATAATTGGAGGTGGCTTTTATTAGCAGATTTGATAACAGAAAACCAAAACAACCTGATGATTTAGTAAACGAAAGAGTTCGTTTCAAGGAAGTATTGGTTATTGATCAAAACGGAGATCAATTAGGGGTTAAAAGTAGTAGAGAAGCTTTAAATATTGCTTACGATGCAAACTTAGATTTAGTTTGTGTAGCACCTAATGCGAAACCACCAGTATGTCGTATCATGGACTTTGGTAAATATCGTTTTGAACAACAAAAGAAAGCAAGAGAAATGAAGAAAAACTCTAAAGTCGTAACTTTAAAGGAAACACAATTATCAGTAACTATTGATACTCATGATAAAAATGTTAAATTAAAAAGAACATTAAAATGGTTAGAAGAAGGAAACAAAGTTAAAGTTGCAATTCGTTTTAGAGGAAGACAACTTGCACACGTTGATTTGGGTAAAAAAGTTATTGATGACTTTGTTGAAGAATGTGCAGAAGTTGGTCAAATTGAAAAACCAGCTAAATTAGAAGGACGTACTTTAACAGCTATATTAGCACCAAAAAAGAAAAAATAATTAGCGGAGGAAATAATTATGCCAAAAATTAAAACACATAGCGGATTAAAAAAACGTTTAAAAAGAACAGGTAGTGGAAAATTAAAACGTAGCCATGCTTACGTTTCTCACTTATCACACAATAAAACTCATAAACAAAAGAAACACTTAGCAAAAGCTACAGTAGTAAGTGCTTCAGATTATAAGAGAATTAAATCAAGATTACCTAAATAATTTTAGTTAAAAATAAAAACAGGAGGAATACACAATGGCAAGAGTTAAAGGTGGATATACAACTAGACATAGAAGAAAAAAAGTTATTAAATTAGCCAAAGGATATTTTGGAGCTAAACATAAATTATATAAAACTGCTCATGAACAAGTAATGCACTCAATGGCATATGCTTATAGAGACAGAAGAAACTTAAAAAGAAATATGAGAAAATTATGGATTGCACGTATTAACGCTGCAGCTAGAATGAATGATATCTCATATTCTAAATTAATGCACGGTTTAAAATTAGCTAACGTTGAAATCAACAGAAAAATGTTATCTGAAATCGCAATCTGCGATCCAGAAGGTTTCACAGCTATCGTTGAAACAGCTAAAAAAGCTTTAAATGCTTAATAATTCAGGACCAACATTTGTTGGTCTTTTTTTTATTATTATATTTGTTGACACTTAAAAGAAATAGGCATATTCTTAAACCATAGTAAAACTATAGGAATATGGAGAAATAAAAATATGAGCGAAATTAAAAACGGTTTTTTAGACCTTGTAGGTCAAACACCATTAGTCAGATTAAATAACTTAATTAAAAAAGAAGGATTAGAAGCAGATGTACTCGCAAAACTAGAATACTTCAATCCCGCAGGATCTGTAAAAGACAGAATTGCAAAAGAAATGATCCTAGATGCTATGGAAAAAGGATTGATCAATGAAAATACAACATTGATTGAACCAACAAGTGGAAATACAGGGATTGGACTTTCAGCGGTAGCGACATCATTGAATCTAAAGATCATTATTACTATGCCAGAGACAATGTCCGTAGAAAGAAGAAACCTGATGAAAGCATATGGGGCTGAATTAGTCTTAACACCAGGAAGTGAAGGAATGAAGGGAGCCATCGCTAAAGCAAAAGAATTAGCATCACAAATCGAAAACAGTTTCATTCCAGGGCAATTTGAAAACCCAGCGAACCCACAAGCACACTACAAAACAACAGGACCAGAAATCTATAGCCAAACAGAAGGAAAAGTAGATATCTTTGTAGCGGGAGTAGGAACAGGAGGAACAATTTCAGGTATTGGAAAATACTTGAAAGAACAAAACCCAAATGTAAAAGTAGTTGCGGTAGAACCAGCAAGTTCACCGGTATTATCAACAGGAAAAGGTGGAGCACATAAGATTCAAGGAATCGGGGCAGGATTTGTACCGGATACATTAAATACAAAAATCTATGATGAAATCATCACAGTAGAAAATGAAGATGCATTTGCTTCAGGAAAAGAAGTAGCAAAGACAGAAGGAATCTTAGTAGGGATTTCATCAGGGGCAGCAATCCAAGCAGCGAAGGAACTTGCAAAAAGAGAAGAAAATAAAGGGAAGACAATAGTTGTCTTATTACCAGATGGTGGAGATCGTTATTTATCAACACCTTTAATTCAAGATTAATCAAGAATAGGGGAATTGACATGATTGAAGAATTAAGACATAATTTCCGTAATGGACGAATGTGTAAATAGTTTTATTTATTCATAAAACACTATATAATATTTATACAAAAGAAAGATGAGGAAATTAAAATGGCAGTAACTAAAAGAGAAGATAGAAAATTTAAATTTGAAACATTACAATTACATGTAGGACAAGAACAACCAGATCCAGCAACAGATGCTAGAGCAGTACCTATTTATCAAACAACATCTTATGTGTTTAAAAATAGTGCTCATGCCGCAGCACGTTTTGGACTTGCAGATGCAGGGAACATCTATGGTCGTTTAACAAACTCTACTCAAGGCGTATTTGAAGATCGTATCGCTGCATTAGAAGGTGGAGTTGCCGGTTTAGCGGTTGCTTCAGGAGCAGCTGCAATTGCTTATACTATTCAAGCACTTGCAGGACAAGGAGAACATATTGTTGCTCAAAAAACAATTTATGGGGGAACTTCGAACTTATTAGCTCATACATTTACTCAATATGGAATTACAACTACTTTCGTAGATGCTCATAACTTACAAGAATTAGAAGATGCAATTCAAGAAAATACAAAAGCAATTTATTTAGAAACATTAGGAAATCCAAATAGTGATATCCCTGATATTGATGCTATTAGTGCCATCGCTAAAAAACATGGTTTACCAGTTGTTGTAGATAACACATTTGGAACACCTTATTTATTTAGACCAATTGAACATGGTGCTGATATTGTTGTACACAGTGCAACTAAATTCATTGGAGGTCATGGAACAAGCTTAGGTGGTGTCATCGTTGATGGTGGTACTTATGATTGGGCTAAGAGTGGACGTTATCCATGGATCAGTGAACCTAATCCAAGTTATCATGGTGTAAAATTCACTGAGGCTGCAGGACCAGCTGCATTTGTAACATATATTCGAGCAATCTTATTAAGAGATACTGGAGCAACTATTTCTCCATTCAATGCTTTCTTATTATTACAAGGAACAGAAACATTATCTTTAAGAATTGATCGTCATAATGAAAATACAAAGAAAGTTCTTGAATTCTTACAACAACATCCAGCAGTAGAAAAAGTAAATCATCCTTCATTACCAGATCATCCAGATCATGCGTTATATGAAAAATATTTTCCTAATGGTGGAGGATCTATCTTTACTTTCAATATTAAAGGTGGCGTAGAAGAAGCTCATAAATTTATTGATAATTTACAAGTATTCTCATTACTTGCAAACGTTGCAGATGTTAAATCATTGGTTATCCATCCAGCAACAACTACACATTCACAATTAACTGAAGAAGAACTTGCTGATGTTGGTATTCAACCAAATACAATTCGTTTATCTATCGGTACAGAACATATTGATGATATCTTATTTGATTTAAAAGAAGCTTTAGATCAAATCTAATAAAAATACACACTACAAATTGTAGTGTGTATTTTTTTACTCAGTTGTTTCAGTGTTTTCAGATGAATTATCTTGTGTTGTATTTGAAGAAGATGTGTCACTCGAGTTGTCAGAAGAATTGTCGCTATTATTTTCTTGTGAAGAATCTATAGATGTATTTTCTTCTTGTTTTGTTTCTTCTGTTGTGTTATTGGAATTTTCATTATTATTTGAATTACTGTTAGTTGAATTATTTGTTGATGATTCTTCTTTTTTTGATGATTGTTGTTTTGTGTTTGATGTCTCTTCGTTTTGTTTTGTTTTATTTTGTTCATCAACTTGGTCTTGTAATTGATTAATTTTATTTTCTTGATCTTGATTGTTTCGATAGACAAAATAGGCACCTACAGCCCCACTACCAATTAATAATAAAATAAGTAAGATCATAAAGAATGTTGTTATTTTAGATCGACCTTCTTTTTGTTTTTTTACTTTGGTTTTTGTTTTTCTTTTTGTTACTTTCTTTGTTTTATTTTTTCCTCTTTTTTTATTATTTGAATAATCTAAGCTTTCATCATCATTATCAAAAGTTTCTATATCATCGTTATTTATATTACTATTTTCTATTTCTTCATCATCGTTAAATTGAAATCTTTTATTTTGATCATCATCGAATTGGAATTTTTCATCTTGTTCATCGTTAAATTCAAATTTTTTTGCCATACTTTTCACCTCGATATTATTTTATACACCAATATGAATTGAATTTGAACTTTTTTTGTGAATTTATCGAAAAAAATTGACATAACAGAATATTTTTGTTTTCATAATGAGAGGAAGTGAGGAAAAAGAATGGATAATTTGGAATACTTAAAAGAAGTTGAAAAGAGTATACAAAAGAAATATAAAAAGAAGTTATGGAGACCTTTTTGTAAGGCAATTAATCAATATGAACTTGTAGAACCAGGAGATAAGATTGCTGTATGTATATCTGGTGGAAAAGATTCTATGTTGATGGCAAAGCTTTTTCAAGAATTAAAAAGGCATAATAAGTTTGAATTTGAACTTGTTTTTTTAGTAATGGATCCTGGCTATAATGAAACAAATAGACAAATGATTATTGATAATTCAAAAAAATTGAATATTCCTGTTCAAATCTTTGATTCACAAATTTTTGATTCAGTTTTTCATATTGAAAAATCACCTTGTTATTTATGTGCTCGTATGAGAAGAGGGCATCTTTATGCTAAGGCTAAAGAATTAGGATGTAACAAGATTGCTTTAGGACATCATTATGATGATGTCATTGAAACAATTTTAATGGGAATGCTTTATGGAGCACAAATTCAAACCATGATGCCTAAGCTTCATAGTTTGAATTTTGAAGGAATGGAATTAATAAGACCAATGTATCTTATTCGAGAAGATGATATTAAAACTTGGCGTGATGAACATGAACTTACTTTCTTACAATGTGCATGTAAATTCACGGAGGAAAATCAAGATGTTCATGATGAAGAAAATGCATCAAAACGTTTAGAAATTAAACAGTTGATAAAGGATTTAAAAAAGGTAAATCCTTTTGTAGAAGGAAATATTTTTAAAAGTGTTGAAAATGTGAATTTAAAAACGATTATTGCTTATAAAGATGAAGAAGGTAAACATTTATTTTTAGAAGATTACAAAAAGTCCTAAGGGACTTTTTTGTAAATAAAAAAGATATTTCCATATCTTTTTAAATAATATATTCAATTTGATAACCGCGTAATTAAGCAAGATCTTCTAATGTATAAGATTCTAAATAATCAGTAATAACTTTATTTAAACCTTTATAAAAAGGAAGTGTTAAACATTCACTGTAACGAGGACATTGATTAGGTTCGGTCTCTAAACAAGCAACACAAGAAATAGGACCTTCAACAGCTACTAGAATATCTTTTGCTGTATACTTATCCATTTCTCTTGTAAGAGAGTAACCTCCTTGAGCACCTCTGACACTTTTGATGAGACCAGCACGAATAAGTGGTGTTGCAATTTGTTCCAAATATTTAATGGATATTTCTTGTCTTTTAGCAACGTCTTTTAAAGAAATATTTCCTTGTTCTTTATTTTGTGCTAAATCAATCATCAGTCTTAAAGCATAACGTCCTTTTGTAGATATTTTCATACAATCACCTCTTGTCTATTATAACATCTTTTTTAGATAAAACCTAGAGAAATTCTATGAATTGAATAAAAGAAAAAAGGCTCAAAAGCCTTATTCTTGTTCAATGAATGTATTATAAATAGCACGAATTGCTTCATTGAAGTGAATGTTTTTAACTCCAACGATAATATTTAATTCCGATGAACCTTGATCAATCATTTTTACATTGATTTTCTTATTTGCAAGAGCAGTAAAGACTTTTGCGGCAACTCCACGTCCATCTTTCATACCGCGACCAACAATAGCAATCAACGCTAAATCAGATTCAAGTTCAATTGAATCAGGTTCAACAGCACGATGTAAGTTTGCAAGAATTTCTTGTTCATGTTCAATGAATGAATTTAATTCAACAATAACATTCATGGTATCAATACCAGAAGGTGTATGTTCATAAGACAAACCAGCTTCTTCGATAACTTGTAAAACTTTTCTTCCAAAACCAATTTCATCATTCATCATATCTTTTTCAATCATGATTGTCGCAAAACCTTGTTTACCAGAGATACCTGTAATAATATGATTTGGTTTATGAACAGTACTTTCAACAATCAAAGTACCAGCATCTTCAGGCTTATTTGTATTTTTGATTACGATAGGAATTCCTTGTGAACGAATAGGGAAAACAGCATTCTCATGTAAAACACTTGCCCCCATATAAGAAAGTTCACGTAATTCTTTATAAGTAATTGTACCAATAACTTCTGGGTTTTTTACGATACGTGGATCCGCTACTAGGAATCCTGAAACATCTGTCCAGTTTTCATAAAGTTTTACTTGTCCACATTTAGCAACGATAGAACCTGTTACATCGCTTCCTCCACGAGAGAAAGTTCTAATTTTTGTAGGATCTTCACTGCAACAACCGTAGAAACCTGGAATAACACAGTTTTCTACTTCATTTAATTTTTTAGATAAAATAGGATCTGTTTTTTTATCATCATAATTACCATGTTCATCAATAAAGATACATGTTGCTGGATCAACAAATTCAAATCCTAAATAATTTGCAAGTAAAATACCATTTAAATATTCCCCACGACTTGCGGCATATTCTTCACTGATTTGATCTTGGAAATTTTTCTTAATAATTTCAAATTCTTCAGTAAGATCGACAGATAAATTAAGTTCATCAATAATACTTTGATAACGATCTTTGATTGTATCAAAAGTACATTCAAATTCTTGTTCACTTTCTGCGTTATATGTTTTATATAATAAATCAGTAACTTTGATATCATCTTTAAAACGTTTACCAGGCGCTGAAGGTACTACAAAACGACGATCTGGATCACTTTTGATAATGTCACCAACTTTTTTAAATTGATGGGCATCTGCAAGAGACGAACCACCAAATTTGACGATTTTCACCATAATAATTCTCCCCTCATATTAATGATATTAAAATATCACTTTTTTCAAGTATATTCAATCTTTTTTCTAATTGAAAAAAGAAAACAATAAAAATATAATAATATTATATAGAAAAGAGGTCAACATTATGAGAGAAAATATGACGTTTCTTACAAATTATTATCAAATAAGAGAAATGACAATTGATCGTATGAAAGAAATCATTGATCAAAATAAAAGGTCAAAGGAAGGAGGAACCGTCTTTTTTGGTGATTCTATTACTCAGTTTATGGATATAGAAAAATATTTTCCAGAAATAAAGAATAAATATAATTGTGGTATTGGCGGAATTACTTCAACAATGTTACTTCATTTTATAGATGAAGGTGTTTTAAAATTTAAACCGAGACAACTTGTTTATATGATAGGTACTAACGATTTAGGAAAAACAGTGATGCAATCACCTAAAGATATTGCTATTAATGTTAAAGAACTGGTAGAAACAGTTCATTATAACTTACCTGAATGTGAAATCTATGTAGTGAGTCCATTACCTTGCCTTCCAATGCATGATTATAAACACACACCAGGAGTTTTAAGAAGTAATGATCTTTTAAAAATGATTTATAAAGAATTTAAAAAGCCAATTCCTTATGAATATGTAACATTTATTAATGCTTATCCAACGTTATGTAATAAAAAAGGAGAACCGATAGAAGCCTATTTTGAAGATGGACTGCATATCAATCATGAAGGATATCTTCATTATACAAATTATTTAAAAGAATATATTTTATAATAAAAAGGAAACGGGAATATAAAAAACAAGGAATTATTTTTATAACTCCTTGTTTTTTTCTCTTTCTAACATATCTTGATAAGAATAGATACAACCACAATAATTTTGTCTATAAAGATTATATAATGCGGCGAACTTAACGGATTTTAAATACCCATTGTTCTTTTTAAAATCACTGAAAAGAAATTGTGTTTTTTCTTGATTAAAGCTTGCTCCAATTTCATTGATCCATTGGCTGTTTTTGTGTGGAGAAACACTTAAAACAGTTGTCCAATAATCAAAGTGATGTAAACAAGCGTAATCATAGGCATCTTTCATTCTCTTTGAATAACAAAGATAACAACGTTTTCCACCTTCAGGTTCCTCTTTATATTGAGAAATATCTTTCAAATATTCTTTAGGTTGATATTCTTTTTCGATAACTTGAATATTTTGATTAAAATCTTGATTAAAGCGTTGAATAAAATCTTCTAATTCATGAAATCGACGAAAATACTCGGTATCTGGATAAATGTTTGAATTAGAGTAATAAATAGTTATATCGAAAAATTCAGATATTTCTTTTAAAACGTTTCCGCTACATGGTCCACAACAAACATGAAGTAGGAGGGAAGGTTTTGTACCTTTTATTTTTTCTAATTCTTCTTTGAATTTTAAGTCGTAATTGATTTTCATTATAAAATCATCATACTATCGCCGAAGCTAAAGAAACGATATTTTTCTTTGACAGCTTCTTTATAAGCTTTGAAAATAAGTTCTTTTGAAGCAAAGGCACTAATTAACATGAGTAATGTTGATTTAGGTAAATGGAAGTTTGTGATTAAACAATCAATAGCTTCAAATTTATATCCAGGGTAAATAAAGATATCTGTATTTTCACTTGTTGCTTTAAATTTACCATATTTTTTCATATTAGCTTCTAAAGTACGTGTTGATGTAGTTCCTACCGCAATAATTCTTTGACCATTAGCTTTAGCTTTATTTAGTTTATCAGCGACTTCTTCACTGATTATATAGAATTCACTATGCATGTGATGGTCTAAAACATTTTCTTCTTTAACAGGTCTAAATGTTCCAAGGCCAACATGTAAACATACATCAAGAATTTCAATACCCTTATCTTTTATTTTTTGATTGATTTCTTTTGTAAAATGTAAACCTGCTGTAGGAGCTGCAGCACTTCCTTCAATTTTAGCGTAAACTGTTTGATATCTATTTTTATCTTCAAGTTTTTCTTTAATATAAGGAGGTAAAGGCATTGTTCCTAACTGATCTAAGATTTCATAGAAGATACCATCATACATCATTTCAAAAACACGAATACCTTCATCTTTGATTTCAATACATTTTGCTTTTAATAAGCCTTCACCAAAAGTAATGACTGTATTCATTTTTACAATACGTGCATTACCGCATAAACATTCCCAAGTATCTTTCTTTAATTCTTTTAATAAAAGAACTTCAACATGTCCATTTGTTTCTTCTTTAATTCCAAATAAACGAGCAGGAATAACTTTTGTATTATTTCTTACTAAAACATCACCTGGTTTTAAATAATCAAGAATATCATAAAAATGTCTGTGTTCAATATTTCCGTTTTCTCTATTTACTACCATTAATCTAGAAGTATCTCTTTTTTCAACAGGATGTTGAGCAATGAGTTCTTCAGGTAGTTCAAAATCAAATTCACTTAGTTTCATTTAAAAAGCCCTCTTATAAACATCTCTACCATATTTATCTAAAAATTCTTCTTTAAAATCTAATAAACGATCTTCTTGAATTGCTTTACGAATATCTTCTGAAAGTTGTAATAAGAATCTTACGTTGTGAATCGATAACAATGTTTTCCCAAATAATTCATCTGATTTATGAAGATGTCTTAAATAAGCTCTTGTATAATTTCTACAAGTATAACAATCACATTCGGAATCAATAGGAGTAAAATCTTCTTTGAACTTTTCATTATTAATATTCATACGTCCATGATGTGTCATTAAAGCACCATGTCTAGCAACACGTGTTGGTAAAACACAATCATACATATCAATTCCACGAATAGCAGCTTCGATTAAATCAATTGGATTACCAACCCCCATTAAATAACGTGGTTTATCTTCAGGCAACCATTGAATTGCGTCTTCTACCATTTTATACATGACATCTTTTGGTTCGCCAACACTTGTTCCACCAATTGAATATCCAGGAAAATCCATCTCTACAAGTGCTTTTGCACATTTTTCTCTTAAATCAGGATATTCTCCACCTTGAACAATTCCAAATAACGCTTGTTTTTCATTATGATGCGCTTCTTTACCTCTTTTTGCCCAACGAATTGTTCTTTCAACACTATGTTTCATATAATCATAAGTTGCAGGATAAGGAGCACATTCATCTAAAGACATAATCATATCGGCTCCTAATTTATTTTGAATATCGATAGCTTTTTCTGGAGATAAGAATAATGATTTACCATCAATAATACTTTTAAAATAAACGCCTTCTTCTTTGATTTTTCTTGTTTTTCCTAAAGAAAAAACTTGAAATCCTCCGCTATCTGTAAGCATAGGACCATCGTAGTTCATAAACTTATGAAGGCCACCAGCCTTAGCGACAATATCTTCTCCAGGTCTTAACCATAAGTGATATGTATTAGAAAGGATAACTTGTGAACCCATTTCTTTTAACATCTCAGGGGCAATCCCTTTTACTGTTGCAAGTGTACCTACAGGCATAAACATAGGTGTTTCTACATCTCCATGAGGAGTATGTAAAATCCCATATCGAGCACCACTTTGTTTACAAACATGTTTTAATTCATACCAAAAATCTTTCATTTTTCCACCTCTTTTTGCCTATTCATTATACATGAAAGTATTTATAAATAAAATAGAAAAAGAGCTAAAAGCTCTTAATCAAATGTAACATATTCATTTTCTAAAGGTTTAGCACCTTCTAAATGATCAACATGTAAAATAGGAATATTACTTTGAATAGATTCATCATATTCTAAACTAATGGTTCCATCAACGACTAACCATTCATCTTTAATTAAATCTTTAGCGTATTTACTAATACACACTAAACCTAAAAGTTGCATATCATCGCTACAACATACCATGGCTTGTCTACCTAAAACAAAACCATTTTCAATTAATTTGTCACGACCAATAACTTTACCTTTGATTTTAATTGTTTTATCTTCATAGATTTGAGGATTTTCCATAATATGCATACAGAAAATACCATAATCCATATCATTTACTTCAATATAATCATCATTTAAGTTATAAGGTAAATCATTAACAGTTAAATCTTCGATTTGTCTATTTTTATTTTCATAAACAATTTGACACATTGGATTTAGAGATTTAATACTTCCTCGAATAGGGTATTTCTTAGTATTTTCATCACAACGATTCACAATAACTAAATCACTACCTGTTATATGATAAACAAATTGACCACGCATATTATTATAATAAAGATCGAATGTTTCAGCAGAAATCGTTGTTAGGATTTGAACAACTTGCCATTGATCAATACAAATTTCATCAATGAATTTTGTATTATCCCACATACCATTATATTCAATCATAACTTGTGTTGGTTGATATTTTTGATGTAGATGAAGGAGTGTTTCGTAATTTAAATCTTCTTCATTTTCAATAAATTCAACAGAAGCATTTTCTTTTTCTAAAGCTGGAATATTGAAAGTCACTTCACCTTCTTCACAGGCAATGATCAAAGTTTTTTCATCTTCACCAAAACCTTGTTCAAGAAGAGTATCTTGAATAAATGAAGATTTTCCACTTTCTAAAAATCCAGTAAATAAATAAACTCTTGTTTTATTCATGCGCTTATCCTAAAAATAACTCCTTAATTGTATTTTCATCTAAGTCTTTACCGATTACACAAACTTGACCTGTATAAATAGGTTTACCTAAACGAATTTCAAATTCACCTGGTACTAAATCAAAATACCACCAATCTTCATTTCCACTATCTACAAAACCTTTAGCTCTTAAAACATTATCATCATTACATAATTTATTTAAGATATCACTTAATTCAACTTCATTATATTTTTTAACTGTATCAAATCCAATACTATTGAAAACTTCATCTGCATGGTGGTGATGATGTCCACAGCCACATTCATGATCGTGTTCATGATGATCATGTCCACAACATCCATGGTCATGATCATGTTCGTGATGATCGTGTCCACAGCCACATTCATGATCATGTTCATGTTCGTGATGATCGTGTCCGCAACATCCATGGTCATGATCGTGTTCATGATGATCGTGTCCACAGCCACATTCATGATCGTGTTCATGATGATCATGTCCGCAGCATTCATGATCATGCTCATGTAATAATTCTTCTTGAATGTTCACTTCACAAGCATTAATGATATCTAAACCATTTAACTTATCCCAAGCAGTTGTAATGATTGGTGAATGATCGTTTAATCCTTTTAAGATATCTAAGCATTCTTTTAATTGGAATTCAGTTAAGTCTTGGCTACGACTTAAAACAATTAATGATGCATGTTCAACTTGGTTATTATAGAATTCACCAAAGTTTTTAGTATACATACGACATTTTTTAGCATCAACAACAGTAATAAAATTATCTAATTCCATTTCATCACTATTGATTGTAGAAACAGCTTTAATAACATCAGATAATTTACCAACTCCAGAAGGTTCGATAATAACACGATCAGGATGATACGTATCTAAGACTTCTTTTAATGATGTTTCGAAATCTCCTACTAAACTACAACAAATACATCCAGAGTTCATTTCATTGATTGTAACACCAGAATCTTTTAAGAATGTTCCATCAATTCCAATTTCTCCAAATTCATTTTCTATTAATACGATTTTTTCATTTTGATATGCTTCAGCAATTAATTTTTTAATTAATGTTGTTTTTCCAGCACCTAAAAAGCCAGAAATAATATCTATTTTACTCATATATTTCACCTCCGCTAGATTATAACACTCATAAATCATTTCATCAAATGATAATACCTATGTTATAATAAATGATAAGTAAAGGGTGATAAAATGAAATGTCCGATGATTAAAAAATGTGGAGGATGCTTTTATCCACAAGATCAATATCAAGAAGAATTAAAAGAAAAGACATTATTTATAGAAAAAGAAGTACAAAAAGCAAAATTAAAAATAGAAGTACAACCAACAGTAGCTTCACCATTAGTTAATGGTTATCGAAATAAAGCGATTGTTGCTTTTAATCAAAAATATGAATATGGTCTCTACGAAGAACATAGTCAAGATATTATTCCTTATAAACACTGTTTATTACACGAAGATATTATGGATGAAATCTTACAATATATACAAAGCTATTTAAGAAAGTATCGTGTTTCTATTTATGATCGTAAAAGACATAAAGGATTATTAAGACATGTTTTAATTCGTAGAGGTGTTAAAACAGATCAAACAATGGTTGTTTTAGTATGTAATGAAAATATGTGGCGTGGATCTAAACAATTTTGTAGCCAATTAGTTAAGAGGTTTCCAAGTATTAAAACAATTGTCTTAAATGTCAATACGCGTAGAACACCAATTGTTTTAGGAAATGAAGATAAAGTTCTTTATGGAAAAGGGTTTATTGTTGATGAATTATGTGGCTTGAAATTTAAGATTTCTCCACAATCTTTTTATCAAATAAATCATGATCAATGTGTGAACCTTTATACCAAAGCAATATCCTTATTAAATATTAAAGTAAATGAAACAGCAATTGATGCTTATTGTGGTATTGGAACAATTGGAATGATTCTATCACAAAAAGTAAAACAGGTTATTGGAGTAGAAAGCAATAGAGATGCGATTAAAGATGCGAAAAATAACGCACGAATGAATCAACTTTCTAATATTCAATTTATATGTGATGATGCCACAGAATTTATGAAAAAACTTGCGCAAGAGAGGCATAAAGTAGACGTTGTTATTATGGATCCACCAAGAAGTGGTTCAACCAAACAATTTATGGATTCTGTAAAAATATTGAATCCTAAACAAGTTGTTTATATTTCATGTGATCCAACAACACAAATAAGAAATATTCAATACTTTAAAAAGATAGGTTATCATACAAATACAATGTATCTTTATGATATGTTCCCCCACACTCGCCATGTAGAGAGCGTGGTTGCACTACATCGGGTCAATATGTAAGAATCCTTGATTTTAGGCACTTTGAGAGGCAAATGTTGTTCTCACAGAGTGACCGGAAAACCTACAAAAAAGCTTGACCACAACAGTTTACAAGTGAATTATATAAAGAAATAACAGAAGAAATGAAACGAAGCTATTCAAAAAAAGCATGTCCATGGGACAATGCATGTATAGA
>ERZ773210.1213-NODE-1213-length-26298-cov-4.093854_pt1 | contig 26298 bp, 25 predicted proteins | sample MGYA00580528_ERZ773210 | MGnify/ENA primary metagenome ERZ773210 (study PRJEB29015, sample SAMEA2737769) | human gut metagenome | biome: human gut; feature: human-associated habitat; material: faeces | place: China | collected 2012 ...
CGCCCGTCAGAATCCGTTCCCCGCCGCCGGCTTCGGCCATCGTGCGGCCCTTGAAGTCGACCAACGCCGAATCCCCGGCGTAACGGGCCGCAGGGTCATCCCCCACCCGATTCGCCCCGGCCGCATAGCACTGGTTTTCGATGGCCCGGGCGCGCAGCAGCGTCCGCCACACTTCGCGCCGCGGCGCAGGCCACGAGGCGCAGCACAGAATGGCGTCGTAATCGCCCCGGCAACGGCTCCAGACCGGAAAACGCAAATCGTAACAGACGAGCAGCAGGAACCGCACGCCTCCGTATTCGACCACCGCACGGCTGCCGCCGGGCGTGTACTGGCGCGCTTCGCCGCCGGGTGCGAACAGATGGCGTTTATCATAGCCGATAAATTCGCCCGAGGGTTTCACGAAATACATCCGGTTGTAGAAACGGCCGTTTTCGGCAACGGCGACGCTGCCTGCGACCGCCTTGCCGTATCGGGCGGCCCAGCGGCGCAGGGCCGTGACGACCGCCCCGCCGGCCCCGTCGGCCACTCCGGCGGGATCGAGCGTGAAGCCCGTGGCGAACAGTTCGGGCAGCAGCACGACATCCGCTTCGGCGGCAGCGACCATCGGTTCGAGCCGCGCGAGGTTCCGCGCGGGCTGTTCCCAGGCGATGTCACACTGGCAGAGGGCGATGCGGAGTTCCACGAAAATCAGAGCTTATAGACGGTCAGCGACGACACACGGTCGCGCTGGTGGAAAAGCGTCACCCGGCAGGGCACGAAATCCGACGCCGCACAGCGCCACAGGTCGATGAACTGCTGGGGATTGCGCTCCGTGAGCGGGAACCACGAACTCTGCACCTGCACCATGATCCGGTGTCCGGCGCGGAACGTGTGGGCGATGTCGGTCGTGCGGAAAGGCACGGTCTCGGGGTTGCCCGGCACGAAGGCTTTCGGACGCGTGAAGCCGTCGCGGTAACGGCCGCGCACCACGTCGCCGCGGACGAGCATCTGCATGCCGGCCTTTTCACCCTCGTCGGGGTAAACGTCGATCAGTTTCACGACGAAATCGGCATCCGAGGTCGAAAGGGCCACTTTCAGCGAAGCCTCGACCGGACCGGCAAGGGTCACGTCTTCCGCAAGAGGTTCGGTCACGAACGTCAGCACGTCCTTGCGGCCCTCCAGAAACCGCTGGTCGGCGATCATATACTCCTTGGGACGCCGCGTGCCGGAGGTTGCGATATACGGCACGGGGTCGGCAGGATCGGACGTATAGCTCGTCGAGGAGTTTTTCACCGTCGGTTTTTCGGTCGTGATGCGGCCGCCGTCGGCGAGGTAAAGAGTCAGTTTGCGGGCCTCGGAAGGCGTCCAGCGGCCGAACGTATGCCAGCGGTTGTCGCCCGACGAGAAAGCCGCCACGGGCGGCAGCCGGTCGACCGTATCGCGCGCCCAGAGGTAGCAGTCGAAAAAGGGCGCCTCGAAATGTTCCATATAGTAGGCTCCGGAGGCCTCCTCTCCGAAATCGAAGTCGCCCAGCGTACGCCCGTCGCCGCGCCATGCCCCGTGGGCCCACGGCCCGACGACCAGATGGAGCGGAGTCCGGGCGCTCTGGCGCAGGACGGCTTTGTAAAGGTTCCAGGCCCCGTAGCAATCCTCGGCGTCGAACGTGCCGCCCACGACCAGCATCGCGGGACGGATGTTGTAGCAGGCCCGGCGCGTGTCGCGCGCGCGCCACCACTCGTCGTAGTCGGGATGTTCGGCCATCTCTTCCCAGAACGCATTGGGTGCCAGAAGTTTCGTCAGGTCGGCCCGCGTGGGGCGCTCCGTGAGGAAGAACGTGCGTTCGTCGGGCGAGATCGTCAGCCCGCGCCGCGGCATCTTGTCGGTCGGCTCGTGTCCAGCGGGCGTGTTCATCGAATTGAGGAACCGCACGGCGTCGCTCAACATCAGCACGCCGTTGTGGTGCACGTCGTCCCCCATGTACCAGTCCGTAACGGGGGCCTGCGGCTAAACGGCCTTCACGGCCGGATGCCCGCTCAAACCGCCCATCAGGGCGTAGAATCCCGGGTAGGAGCATCCCGCGAAACCCACACGGCCGTTGTTGCCGGGAATGTTCTTCACCAGCCAGTCCACCGTATCGTAGCTGTCCGTCGTCTCGTCCACGCTGCCGAAGCCCGCGGGACGCACGTGCATGAACTCGCCCTCGCTCATGTAGCGGCCCCGGACGTCCTGCCGGACGATGATGTAGCCGCGGTCGACGTAGCTGCGCATGTAGCCTTTTTCGAAGCTGCCGGGAAACTGTCCCTCGCCGTAAGGTCCCGTACCGTAAGGCGTCCGGAAAATGATTATCGGGGCCTTGCCGGGGGCCTTGGGCGTGAAGACCGAGGTGTGCAGGCGCACGCTGTCGCGCATGGCGATACGGTATTCGGCCTTGTCGTAAAGCGTGCTGACAGGCTGGGCGCACGCGGCGGCCGCTACCAGCAATCCCGCCCAGAGCAGGAACAGAAATCGGCGTAGTTTCATCATTTCGGGAGATTTTTACGTTTCGTAAAGATACGGTTTTTCGGCCAATCCGCAAAACTTTCGCTCCGCAAGCCGGCAAATCCGCCGCATCTTCCGGCAGTACGGCCCGCGAAGTTTGGATTCGGACGAAAATAAACGTACTTTTGCAGCGTATATACCGGAAAAACCATGTTGAAAGCAGGACGCATACAAACCCTCACCGTAAGCCGCGTATCGGAATACGGCCTATACCTCGCCGACGAGGAGCAGAACGAAGTGCTGCTCCCCAACCGCTACACTTCGCTGACGGACAAGGTCGGCGACCGGAAAGAGGTCTTCCTCTACCACGACTCGGAGGACCGCCTCGTGGCGACGACCGAAACGCCGCTGCTGCGCGAAGGCGAAGCGGGCTATCTGCGCGTGGTGGACAAGACGGCCCACGGGGCTTTCCTCGACTGGGGACTGCACGGCAAGGACCTGTTCCTCCCCAACCGCAACCAGCAGGGCGGCATCCTGGCCGGACACAGCTACATCGTCTACCTCTACGAAGACAACATCACGGGCCGCTGCGTGGCCACGACCAAACTCAAGAGTTTCATAAACAACGACCTGATCACGGTGAAACCCCGCGAGGAGGTCTCGCTGCTGGTGGCCTCGGAGAGCGAAATCGGCTTCCGCGTGATCGTCAACAACCGCCACTGGGGCATGATCTACCGCAACCAGATCTTCCGTCCCGTGGCCGTCGGCGACCGGCTGAAAGGCTACGTCAGGCGTATCACCGAGGACAACCGCATCGACGTGAGCCTCCAGCAGACGGGATTCGCGCAGGTGAAGGACTCGGCGGAGGTGCTGCTCCAGCTGGTCCGCGACAACGGCGGATTCCTGCCCCTGAACGACGACAGCGCCCCCGAGGAGGTGACGCGCCTCACGGGAACGAGCAAAAAGGTTTTCAAACGCTCGCTGGGCATGCTCCTCAAGCGCGGCGCGGTCGAAGCCGGCGAAAAAGGCATCAAAATCCGGAAACATGGCGAAGATTAACACCGCGGAGCGCGTTTCGGCGGAAGCCTCGGACAATTTCGTTTTCCAGCGCTCGCTGCTGGCCTACCACGCCGCCTCGGCGCGCATCGCGGGCGACGTGCTCGAAATCGGAACCGGAGCCGGCTACGGCATCGAGGTAGCGGCGCCCCGGGCGCGGCGGTTCGTCACCGTCGACAAGCACGCCCCGGCGCCGGAACTGCTCGACCGCCCCAACGTCGAGTTCCGGCAGGCAGTGGTCCCGCCGCTGGACTTCCCCGACCGAAGTTTCGACTGCGTGATCTCGTTCCAGGTGATCGAGCATATCAAACGCGATGCGGAGTTCGTGCGCGAAATACACCGGGTGCTGCGCCCCGGGGGACGGTTCATCGTGACGACCCCCAACGCCCCGATGTCGCTCACCCGCAACCCGTGGCACGTGCGCGAATACACGGCCGAACAACTCCGCAGGCTGCTCGCCGCACGGTTTTCGGAGATCGAGACCCTCGGGGTCTTCGGCAACGAAAAGGTGATGGACTACTATGCGGAAAACCGCCGCGGCGTCGAACGCATCACGCGCTTCGACATTCTCGACCTCCAGCACCGCCTGCCGCGCTGGATGCTGCAAATCCCCTACGACATCCTCAACCGCATGAACCGCCGCAAGCTCCTCCGGGAAAACACCGGGCTGACGACCTCGATCCGCATGGACGACTACCACATCGAACCGGTGAGAGACGGTTGTTTCGACCTGTTCTACATCGCGGTGAAATAAACGAGGGAGGTTTTCGGAAACCTCCCTCTCTTTTTCTATTTCAGCGTCACCCCGAGGCTCTGCCCCGCGCGGAGCCTCTTGCGGACGACCTCCCGCCCGTCCTGCGTTACGGCGACCTCCATCCCCTTCGCCGCACGGCGCACCTCGATGTCGAACGCCGAGCCGAAGGCGCGCACGTTGCGCAGGTTCATGCGGTCCCACGCCGCGGGCAGGCGCGGCGTCAGGGTAAACGACCGGAACCCCGTCGGACGGATTCCGAACACCCCTTCGGTCAGGATGCGGCAGTAAAGGCCGCTCTCGGCCGAAAGATGACGCTGGGAACCTTCGGGCCACGCCTCGATGGCGTAGGGAACATGGTCGCCCAGCAGGCGCACCCCGGAATAATAGGACAAATAGCCGGTGGCCTTCTCGGTCTCGCCCGAGGCGTAGACCCCGCGCAGGGCGTAGAGCGTCGACCGGTCCCAGAAGGTCTTGTCGCCCGACCGGGTCAGCAGGCCGTTTTCGGTCCACAGTTTCGGCGAAAAGAGCGCCTCGACGGTCGCCTCCTTCCGTTCGTCGATGCCGACGGTCAGCGGAATGCAGATCCACGCACGCAGACGGTCGTTGCCCGTATAATAACGGTAGGTATCGAAGCCCTCGACCATGCCCCCGAAATGGCGGTCGATGTTTTTCCGCAGCGCGGCGGCCCGACGTTCGTAGGCGTCCAGCTGCCGGGCGGGCTTATGCAGTTCGCGGCCCAGCATTGCGGCCGAGAGCAGCGCGTCGTAATAAAGCGACGAGGTGCACAGGTTGGCATCCCCGGCCGGAAAGCGGCCTTCCAGTTCGTCCGAATCGGAGGCCACCACACCGTCGCCGGTCAGCCGGCGGCGGCAATACTCCAGACACCACTCCACCAACGGCCACACTTCGGCCGCTTCGGCGGCATCGCCGCGCGCCAGCGCATAACGCGCCGCACCGTAGGCGATCATGGCTGCATCGCCGCGGTCGCCCGCGCCGTTCCAGATGTCGGTTCCTTCGGCTATGATCGAACTGGGAATCGGCCAGATCGGAATCGGCCGGTAGTCGGGATTCATGTAGCGGGCGAAATAGCCGAACGAGCAGAGCGCCGAGCGGTTGCCCCGGTCGTAGCCCAGGAAGGGGAAGAACGGGTTGATGTACTCGGCCTGGTCGTTGGCCCAGATCGCGGCATAGAAACGCTCGCCGCCGGGACCGTGCATCAGACCGCCCTTGGTGTCGTAGATGCTCTCCGCAGCGCGGATTTTCGCAAAGGCGAACATGGCGTCGATCACGGGATCGGGGGTGTCCAGCACCAGATTGCGCTGCCATTCGGCCACCAGCGCACGGCGTTTGGCGCACTCCGCGTCGGCGTTCAGCGCCAAGGCTTCGTCCCCGGACCGGCGGCCGCTGAAAAAGGCCCCGAAAGCGACCTCGGCCCGCGGAGCGAGCATCAGCGCCGTGTCGCCGCAGATCTCGGCCACCAGTTCGTAACTGCCCTCCACGCCCTTTGCCGGAGCTGTCCGGATCACCGAACGCGCCCGGGGAATCTCAACGTAAAGCGGCTTCTCGCCCGTATTCTTCAGGATGTATTTTTCGCAGAAGGCAGCCTCGTCGACCGACGGGAAAAGGACACGCGTCAGCGAAAGCGAGCCTTTGACCGCCGTCCAGTCGCTCTCGACGGTCATCGTGCCGTCGAGCACGATCCGGCGGACCTTCTCCTGCTGAAGGCAATTCTCATTGACCGAGAGCATCAGGGGAACGTCCCACGCGAAACGCCGCATCAGCGAACCGTGCGTATTGTTCGGGATGGTGCGCAGCATCGGCCACACGATACTGCGTTCGAACCGGAAACTGCCGTCGGCGCCGACACCGTAGCGCAGGACGGCGGAAATCCGCAATCCGCTCATTTCGATATGGTCCCGGTGCGAATCGCCCTCGCGGACATTCCACACGATGGCCGTGCTGTCGGGAACCACCTCCCAGCGGGTTTGCGTACCGGCGAGGGCAGGCGCCGTCAGACAACAGAGAAACGGCAGGAAAAAGCGGCTGATGCGGATCATGGAGTCGGGGTTTTCGTTTTTAAAATAAGTCGTATTATTTCGAATCATAACAAAAATACGATAAAAAACGAACTCCGCAAAAAAAACGACGGCGGCATATTCCACGGAACGCCGCCCGCCGGAGGAGGCAAAACCCTTTCGCCGCAATTTGCAGCCGAGTTTTTACGCCGTTCAAAGCATTGGTTACCAGGCATATAATAACAAACGCACGATGTTTTGCCGATTTTTCTTTGTTTTTCTCGTTTTTTTTATACTTTTGCAAATCAGCCATAACGGGTTAATACCCTTCGAGGACGACTAATCCGTTAATAATTGGGAACTTAAAAATATTGTGACTATGTATTGGACGCTTGAACTGGCATCGAAACTCGAAGATGCCCCCTGGCCCGCAACGAAAGATGAACTCATCGACTATGCAGTACGTTCGGGTGCGCCGCTCGAAGTGCTCGAAAACCTGCAGGAGATAGAAGACGAGGGTGAAATCTACGAATCTATCGAAGACATCTGGCCCGACTACCCCTCCAAGGACGATTTCTTCTTCAATGAGGAAGAATATTGAGTTGTAAAGTGCTGAAAATCAGTACTATTATATGTTAGATGGGAGTAACTTTCGTTACTCCCATCTGCATTTTACGGGGTTCTACGGCATTCTGCGGTACGCAAAGTTACCCACCAGTTACCACGAATTATTCGCAAAAGTTCCAAGGATTAAGTGTAATTCTCACCTAAATTCAACATTATTTCAACGCAATCCCCCTTATCTGCAATTACTCTTCATCCGACAGGAAGGAGTTTATAACCAATAATTTACACAAAAAAGTACTCTTTTCCCTGAATTCTGGGCAGTTTTTTCTTATATTATAGTAGAACAAATTTTAAGAACTTTTAAGATTGAACAGCAAATGGGAAAAATTATTTCAGACAGACCCAAAGGGTCATTCGTTGCCCGTGAAGGTCAGAACGGACAAGTAAACATCCATCTTCGATACTTTATCAATGGTAAGTATGTGAAGAAATCAACAGGTATCAAGGTTAATGCATCAGACTGGGACCAGTCTGCCCAAAAGATAAAGGGTAGTACTAATCCCAGAATTAACAATCTGCACAAGCAATGGAATCTAATGTTGCAGGAAGAAAAGTCAAAGTATGACAAGCAGATACAAGATTATGAAGGACAACTGACTCACATTGTTGTCAAGCAAATGCTTGAAGGTCAACTGCATACCAAAGATAAGCAGATAAGGGAAACTGACTTTGTGGAATACTGTCAGCAATTATATCGTCAGAGATTAGACCAAGGTAAGATTGCTTATTCCTATTGGTATAACGAAAAATTGCTAATTCAGCACTTTAAGGACTTTTTTGTTGACAAGTATAAAAGGGATGTGATTTCAATCTGTGATTTATCACCAGCATTGTTTGAAGATTATAAGACATATAGGATTAAGACAAGAAAGAATTGCACGGATTCTGTTAATAAGGCACTTGTTCCATTATATGAAGGTCTGAAATCATTGTATGAAAATGGTTTGCTTGACCATTTGACTTACAATGCTATTCATGGAAAGTATGAAAGCAATAAGGTTACAAAGTATGACCCCAATGTAAGCACTAAGGTCATACGGTATTTGACTCCAGAACAACTTCAGGACTTTGTCAAAATGTATCACAACACAAACAGACAAAAGACTTGGGAATATATGCAAATGTTTCTCTTTGCTGTCAATACTGGACTTCGCATAAGTGATATAGCAACATTGGAATGGAAACATATTGATTTAAAGAACAGGCACCTTATGAAGAACATGGTCAAGACAAAAGAAGTTGTAGAATTATATCTTAATGACGCAGCAATTGAAATTCTTGAAATCTGGAAAAAGTGGAATAGGAACTCCCGGTTCGTTTTCAATCTCCTTAAAGAAGATATTGACTTTAATGATAGCAAATATGTACATAATGCAATAACATCCAAGAACCGTATCATTCAGACAAGTCTTCGTACTATTGGAGAAAAAATGAAATTACCATTTAGTCTTACAATGCATGTTGCAAGACATACATTTGCAGTCCTTGCAATTCAGAATAATACAGATATCTATGAAGTCAGTAAAATGCTTGGGCACACTTCAACAAGGTGTACAGAAAGCACATATGCAGATTTCCTTCCAAATGCATACAAGAAATCCTGTCTTGAAAAACTTGATTTTGGAATCACCATATCTGCTGCATAGTAGATATTCAAAACTCCTATTTGCAAAGACCACATCAGCAATGTTGTGGTCATATTTTTTGCCCGTAAACACCTAAAAAACATTGAAACTCCGTGAAACTTTATCCAAAATTTCGTATTTTAATGTAGAGAAGATAATGAAATTTAAAATGGGAACAAAAAGAACAATAAAGGACACAGATCAGGAAAGTCCTAATCCAATTATCACAATGTTTAATAAACCTATCTACACCAATAAGGATATAATGGCAATGCTTGATTGTACGGAAAAGACACTTCGTAAATATCGTAATGACGGTTACATCGGTTTTTCTCGTATTGGTGATAAATTCTATTATACCGCAACTGATATTCTTCTTTTCCTTGAAAGGACACATACCGAACCTTATCAGTATAGTTAAAATGTCCTAAAAGTGCGGATGTCCTAATTTAATATCTAATTCAAGGTTTAGTACACCTATATTCTGTACTGGTTTAAGAATTTATCTTAAAGTCTGCTATTTTGTATAGTTTCACCACAAAACCGGTCCTTGTCAGTATCTTGATAATTTCTTACATTTGTAAGATAATCCAATGCTATACATATTCGCACAATGATAACAGGTGAAATCAAAAACCGCATTGATACTATTTGGGATGCGTTTTGGACCGGTGGTATCACGAACTCTATAACCATACTTGAACAGATGACCTATCTGTTCTTCATGAAGATGCTTGATGACGCACAGAAGACAAAGGAGGCAAATGCATCTTTTATGGGTGTCGAGGTAAAGGACCCTACATTCAAGTCTGGAATGTGGAAGAATCCTGATACCGGAATGGATGTTCCTTATGACAATCTTCGTTGGTCAGTCTTCAAGAATAAGGAAGCAGAGGAAATGTATCGCATTATCAGTCGTGATGCATTCTCGTTCATCAAGAACCTCAATACCGGAAAGGAATCAGCATACAGCAGATTCATGTCTAACGCAACATTCCTGATTCAGAACCCAAGAACACTTGTTAAGGTTGTAGAGGGTATTGATGCCCTTGATATGAACAACCGTGATACTATGGGTGATGTGTACGAGTATGTGCTGGGTAAGATGGCAGCATCTGGCAACAATGGTCAGTTCCGTACACCAAGACATATCATCAAGATGATGGTTGAAATGATGCAACCAACCTTGAAAGATAGTATATGTGACCCTGCTATGGGTTCTGCTGGATTCATCGTGGAAAGTGCGAAGTATATTCAAGAACACTATAAGTCAGAACTGTTGCAGAAGGCAAATGCTGAACACTATAAGAATGGTCTTCTTCATGGATTTGATACTGATACAACAATGCTTCGTATCGGTGCCATGAACCTTATGCTTCATGGTGTAGATAATCCTGATGTAGAGTACAAGGACAGTCTTTCAACTGACAATACTGACGAGAATAAATATACCTTGTGTCTTGCCAATCCACCATTTGCAGGTAGTTTGGATTATGATGCAGTAAGCAAGTCAATCCTTGCAATCACAAAGACCAAGAAGACCGAACTGCTGTTCATGGCACTGTTCGTAAGAATGTTGCAGATGGGTGGTAGATGTGCTTCTATCGTTCCTGATGGTGTTCTTTTCGGCACAAGTACAGGTCACTTGGCAATCCGCAAAGAGATTGTGGATAATCAGAGATTGCAGGCAGTCATTTCAATGCCATCTGGTGTATTCAAACCATATGCGGGTGTATCTACGGCAATCTTGGTATTCACAAAGACCAACGCAGGTGGTACTGATAAGGTGTGGTTCTATGATATGAAGGCAGATGGATTCTCACTTGATGACAAGAGAAATCCTGTTGCAGATAATGATATTCCAGACATCATAAATCGTTTCCATAATCTTGTAGGTGAAGAAGGCAGGACAAGAAAGGAGCAGTCGTTCCTTGTTCCGGTAGAGGAAATCCGTGAGAAGGGTTATGACCTGTCCATCAACAAGTACAAGGAAATCGAAAGGGAGAAAGTGGAATATGAAAGCAGTGAGGTGATTCTTGATAGGATTACATCATTGGAAAAGGACATCATATCTGCCTTGAATGATTTCAGGACTAAGTTTATGTAGATTGATTATGAACAGGTGGCAGTTTGAACAATTGATTGATGCTTTGGATGGTCCAGATTGGTGGAGCATCGGCATAACCATAGTCAATGCTTTGATTATGGTTTGGTTGGGCATTAGTCAGTACAAACTTCAAAAACGACAGACTGAACTTCAGCAAAGACAGACCGAGGCACAGGAATACGAAATCTACAAACGATTATATATGTTGCTTGTGCAAGTTCACAATGAGGTGAATGAATTTATGCACAATGTTTCTTTCGGCACTTGGGGTACATATTATCAGGCAGATAAGGAGTTGCTGGTTCGTAAAGAGAAGTCTATTAATCAGTTGAAAAATGACTTGTTGACGAACTATGTTGACTATGAATTAAAATTCTCGAAAGGTCTTTTTGACAAGGAGGCATATCGTCAGATACTGAATACAATGTCAGCAATACTATTTCATGTAAATCAAGCAATTGAAAAGGATGAAGTAAATATGCCGGTAGGTAGTCAGCAGATTCCGAGCATTGATGGTGATATGGAAAAGGGTGAAGCATTTGCACTGGCAGGTCGTTTCAAGCACATGGAGTTTATGCTACAGGGATTTATGAATTTTGTTAACCAGAAGAGACGACTTGGCAGTTGCGAGGAAGCATTGAAGGTAATCAAGGAGAAGTGTAAAATTGATTAGGGTATGAAGCAAGGTTGGGAAATAAGACCTTTTGAGAAATGTATTGAAAAGGTTAAGTATACAACAAAGATTGCTACATGTGATTATTCCACAATGGGTGCTTATCCTGTTGTTTCACAAGAGGAAGAGTACATCAGTGGATACTGGAATAATGCGGAAGATGTATTTAGGGTTTCAAAACCAGTGGTTATATTTGGAGACCATACAAGAGTATTGAAATATGTAGACTTTGACTTTGTTCTTGGTGCTGATGGTGTAAAGATATTACAACCAATAGATGCAATTAATGCAAAGTTCTTCTTGTACTATCTTATTGCGAGCAAGATACCAAGTTTGGGATACTCGAGACATTACAAGTTATTGAAAGAACTGAATGTTCCCGTTCCCCCAATCGCAGAACAGGAAAAGATAGTTGCTGAACTTGATTGTCTTTCGGGGATTATAGAGAAGAAGAAACAGCAGTTGAAAGAACTGGATAATCTAGCACAGTCTATCTTCTATGAGATGTTTGGTGACCCTGTGGAGAATGATAAGGGGTGGGAGGTAAAGACTTATGGAAGTGAGTTCCAAATATCAAGTGGTGGAACACCTGATACAAAAAATAACCTTTATTGGGATAATGGAGATATATCGTGGATTGGTTCAAACCTTTGTCATGACGAAATTATATACAAGAATGATGGTAAGTATATAACCAAAGATGGGTTCGATAATTCAAGTGCAAAAGAATATAAGTCTGGATATGTGTTGGTAGCATTAGTCGGTGCAACAATTGGCAGAACTGCATTATTAAGATTCAACACAACTACAAATCAGAATGTTGCTGGTATAAATGTGCCTGCAAATGATAATTTTGTTCCCGAATTTATATTTTATCATTTGCAGAAACTATATGAACTGTTTATGGGCATAGGCAATGGTAAGTTCAAGATGGCAAATCTTCGTTTTATCAGAGAGTTACCATTGATAGTTCCATCACTTTCCCTCCAACAAGAATTCGCATCCAAAATTGAATCAATAGAGAAGCAGAAAGAACTGATTGCCCAGTCTATCAAGGAGACTGAAACCTTATTCAATAGCAGGATGGACTACTATTTCAACTAAATGATATGGAGATACTGGTAATACTATTCGGTCTTGGCATTGTCATTTTTGTCATATGGGCAATAATGGCAATCATCGGTTCATCAAATTCCAACCCCACACTGTTAGGTGTGGTGGTCAGTCTGATGCTGGGTGTGTTGCCATTGTATCTTATTCTATGCTTTTTCGGCATAATGGGTGAACCAAGAGAAAAGTAAAGTCATTGCTTATGAGAAACTTTGACTACATAAAGGAATTAGGTTTAACAGATCTGTACAGATATTGTTCTGCTGCCGAAGAAAATCAGGTCAGCAATCCTGATATATGTGCTATCAATGCACGAAGAGCATTGGAGTACATCGTGCGTGCCCTGTATCAGATGAAGAATATTGAGATAGGTGAACGCACGTCACTTTATGAACTTGTGGACGGTGAACCTTTCAAGGAGTTCATAGGTGATGAAAGGGTCATGATGGCAGTTCATTTCGTGAGGAAGGTCGGTAACAATGCTGCACATGCCTCTGCCGTAACAAAACGGGATGCCTTCTTCTGCCTGCTGAATATCTATAATGTAGTCGCATCCGTATTGCTGAAATTAAGGGTCGTTGAAGAAGTAAAACCTTTTGACCGTTCACTTGTTCCATCGGTCCCTGGTACTCATGTAATCGTTCCTACCAAGGTCGTTGAACCAGATAAGATTGTTGAGGTTGCTGATAAGGTCGCAGTATCATCAAACGAACCGGTTGAGGTTATCCCTACTGATATAAGTGAAGCAGAAACAAGGGCAATGTATATAGACCTTATGCTTCGTGAGGCAGGATGGAAAGTCCTTGATGTTGATGGTATGGTAGCAACGTCTTCTGCTTGTGTCGAGGTGGAACTGCATGGTATGCCGAATGCCCATGATGTAGGATTTGCTGACTATGTTCTGTTCGGAAGCAATGGTAAACCCCTTGCAGTCATTGAGGCAAAAAGAACATCAGTATCACCATCAAAGGGTAAGCATCAGGCAGAACTTTATGCTGATTGCTTGGAAGCACAGTATGGTGTAAGACCTGTTATCTACTATACCAACGGATTCCAGACATATATCATAGATGGATTGGGTTATCCACCAAGAAGACTATATAGTTTCCATAGTGAGGATGACCTTGAAAGACTTATCCAGAAACGTAATAGAAAGGATATTACGGACTTTTCTATCAATGATAATATAACTGACAGGTACTATCAGAAGACCGCAATCAAGGCAGTTTGTGAGCATTATAACAGCAAGCACAGAAAGGGTCTTCTTGTGATGGCAACCGGTACCGGAAAGACAAGAGTTGCCATATCACTTGTTGATGTTCTGAAAAGGAATGACTGGGTAAAGAATGTCCTGTTCCTTGCAGATAGAACATCGTTGGTAAAGCAGGCACACAAGAACTTCGTAAAACTGCTGCCAAATGAAACAACATGTGTTCTGAACGAAGGTGGTGACCGTGACTTGAATGCCAGAATCACCTTTTCTACCTATCAGACAATGATTAACTTCATTGATACTGATGATAAACCTTTTTCAGTCGGCAGATTTGACCTGATAATCATTGATGAGGCACACCGTTCAATCTTCGGAAAGTACGGTGCTATCTTCAACTACTTTGATTCCATGCTGATTGGACTTACAGCAACCCCAAGAGATGAGGTTGATAAGTCTACATACGACATCTTTGAAATGGAACAAGGCAGTCCGAACTATGCATACGAACTCGAAGATGCAGTAAGTGACAACTACCTTGTGAACTATATGGGTTACAAGAGAGGTACTGCGATTCTTAAAGATGGTATAAAATATTCAACCCTAAGTGCGGAAGAAAAGAAGCAGATGGAAAGCATCTGGGAGTACGAAAAGGCACGAAAGGCACTTGAGGGTGATGATTATCATAGGGATATTGCCGGTAATGAGATATTCACATATATCCATAACATAGACACTATTGATAAGGTTTTGCAGGACTTGATGCAGAATGGTCTGAAAGTACAGGGTGGTGAAAGAATTGGTAAGACCATCATTTTCGCATATAGGCACGCACACGCAGAGCAGATTGTGGAAAGGTTCAATGTCCTGTACCCGGAATATGGTCCATCGTTCTGTGCTTTGATTGACAACCGTGTAACCTATGCACAAGACCTTATAGATAAGTTTGAAAAGAGGGATACTGACCCGCAGATTGCAGTGTCGGTTGATATGCTTGATACAGGTATAGATGTACCGGATGTCCTGAACCTTGTGTTCTTCAAACCTGTGAAGTCCAAGATTAAGTTCATGCAGATGATTGGTCGTGGTACAAGATTGTGTAAGGACATATACGGTGTTGGTGAGGATAAAAAGGAATTCTACATCTTTGACTGGTGCTGCAACTTTGACTATTTCGAGAAGAATCCGAATGGAAAGGAAGCACCTGTTTCGCAGTCGTTGACCGAAAGATTGTTCAGTCTGCGAACTGATATTGCCTTCCATCTTCAGCATCAGAAATATCAGGAGGACCCATTTGCAAAAGGACTTCATGATGACATCAAGACCATGCTTAAAGAGCAAGTTGCACTATTGAATGATAGTCACATATCGGTCCGTGCAAAGTGGGAGGAAGTCAGTCATTTCAAGGAGCAGTCTTCATGGGTGTATATTTCAGAGGTTGACACCTTGACCTTGAAGAATGACATCGCACCATTGTTGGTCAAGAATACCCTTGACGAAAATGCAAAGAGGTTTGATGTACTGATGCTGGCAATTGAACTGTCTATGCTTGATAGTGAAGTCAATGCAGGAAAGGCAGTTGGTAATGTTCAGTTGGTTGCTGATAGACTGCAGGAGAAAGCATCTATCCCGCAGATTCAAGCAAAGATGAATACCATCAAGGAGGTTCTGAATCCTGTGTTCTGGGAAAATGCTGACCTATCATGGTTGGAAAAGGTTCGTAATGACCTTCGTGATTTGACCAAGTTCCTTATCGGTGATAAGAGCAAATGGTTCACTGTTGATATTGAGGATGTCGTATCTTATGACGGTGCCAGTGCTGGAATAGTTACAAGGGTGTCATACAAGCAGAAGATACTTGATTTCCTTGCTGTGAACAGAGATTTGCCAGTGCTTCGTAAGATATATGCAATGGAACAGTTGACATCTGATGATGTCCGTGAACTTGAACGAATATTGTGGAAGGAACTGGGTGATAAGGAAGACTATGATAGATATACTGCTGGCATGCCTTGTGGACCGAATGTGGCAATGTTCATCAGGTCGGTCATCGGTGTGGATAGAAAGGAAGCAGTAGAAAGGTTCAGCAGATTCTTGTCAGGTGCAGTCCTTAATAGTGAACAGGAAGAGTTCTTGATGACAATCATATCCTATGTATGTGAGAATGGTGATATTACCAAGGAGATAGTTGTGAACGAATATCCGTTTGATGAAAGACTGTCCGTGTTCAGCACTTATATGATGCCGTTGGCAAAGTACATAGACAACATCCATAATGTCATTAATCCTGCTTTTGCCATAGCATAATAAGTGTTGTTTATGCTGATTCTGCGGTTTAACATCACAAATTAGTTTGAACCGTCATTGTATATCGTACATTTGCAAAAGAAAATGCCCCAACTGGGGCATTTCTCATTTATAGTATTAGGGATAGGTAGGTTATTATTTTGATAGATAGACAAATAAATATACAATAACAATGAAACCAATTAATGATTATCTCACTGAACACCTGACCTTGACAACTGCAACTATAAGAATATGCGGAAACAATCATGAGGTATATAAATGTTCGAGAACAAACAACACACTTATAAATACCCTTGAACCTATTGTTCAATATTCTATTTCACATACACAGGACCATTTCCGACATAAGGAATTTATAACTGCAGAAAATGTTGGTATAGCACAACAACCACGAAGAATTGTTGATGCTGAATGGAAAAGATATGACGCACTTCTACTTTATGAATATTTTGAAATACCGTTATATAATGAACTCTTTGACCCATCAAAAATTGAATTAGTACATTCAGATACAAACTGTGTTTTTGCTAATGTAATAAGATATAACGGGACTGAATATCACTCTATAAGATATTGAATAAGGGGTAATTCCGGATATTGTATATTTGTTATCAACATTAAACCCGGCATGATCATGCCGGGTTTCTTATGTTATTGTATCGATAGAATATACTCACCAAGTGGTGTAACTTGAAATGCTTTTCCTTTATTGTTCGTGATTTCATATGTGTCACTTTGAGGGACAAATGTAAGTGATTTGCCGTAACCTGTTTGCCATTCTGGTTTAGGCATAGTAAACATTTTGTACTCAACACCATTTACGAAAACTGATGATTGCTCTTTGCCTTCACTTACTACAAGAATAGGTTTTTCTGTTACATTAAAAATCTCTGTATCAAGTGCTGTCGGTTTTGCAAATGCTTTCTCTCCCCAGAACATTTCGTTACTGTCTTCCCATAATAAATCACCGGTAGATGGACCCTCTATATCAGGGTCTAAAGTAATTGTATATTTATATGTATTGTTGTCAATCTTTACTGCAGGACTGATAGTTATCCAAGATACATCAGAAGTCCAACCCTGATTAACATTTACCTGATAGGTTGTTAGGTCAAATATAGTCTTTCCGTAATATTGAGACAGATTCTTATCGTACTCACCACAAGTCCAAAACTGAACCCCAGCACTTGCATATCTTTCTGTATATTCAATCTCTTTCTCAACAGTAAGTGCAGCATCTACTATATATAAACATGTCTCATTTGCATATATTCCTTTAGTAAAACGAAAATCCATCACTGAAACATAGTCTTCATTGTCTTGAACATATTTCCAGAAATCAGGAATGGTGACATTTTCAACACCATTTGATTTATAGTATTCAGTTAGGTTTGTAACAACACTAGTAACAGGAATACAATCGTAATACTCATTAAGTTTGTCCAGTGTAGTCTTGGACATTTCTCCATCCTCAAAATCAAATGCCATTTCTTGAATAAATGCACTCACCTGTCCTGTTGTTCTGCCCTGTTCCATAAGGCAAGATATAGCAAGCAACAATGCATCCATATCCGAAGACCCCACAATACTAAGTTCATCAAAATCAATTTCTGGGTCCACTTTTACACCCATTGATGTTGCGAACTCATTCTGTGCCTGACTTACTGCAGCATCATAAGACGCACCGTCAAGGATTAATTTCTTGACACGGGGGTTGATGATAGTAGTTAGAAGATTTAGATTAACCCTGCTGGAATTAGGTGATACCAGTGCCTCAAGATATAAAGGTGCCTCAGATACAGTGCCATAAAATTCACTATAGTAGTAACCATCTGCCCTTAGTTCAAGGTATGGGTCAGAACAATTGCCGTTAATTCTAAAGTTACCCAAGTTATCAATGACTGTTCCGGGGAAACTCTGTCCTGTCGCAGTTAGAGTTTCATCAAGAGGGAATGCAGTTATCTGCGAACCTTTTGTCAACGGTCCCTTTTGGGCACTTCCAGTAATTGAAACTGCAACTGTCTTATTTTGGTCCTTACCACCGTCATCTTTTCCATCTTCAATCACACCTGTACACCCGCATGTCATTAATGAACATAATGAGATAAGAGCAAATAGATTCTTCCTTGCCATCATAAAAGTAAAAATTGTTATCCAACCCCTGATAACACGATTGATATAAAAAGAAAGTGTGGAGTTGAATCCGAAATCCTACCGAAGGTTGTGGAAAGACCCTTGTAGAAGATAACCGACACAATACCCCACACCGAATAGATATGGGGTATCAGGGAACATGAATGAACCCTTCCGCATATATCTAAACGAAGTGAGTGTTGTTCCGTCCGGTCCTTTCTACAAAGAAAACTTCCACATTTTCGGTAAAGGACTTGCGAAAAACACTTTCACAAATATGTAATTGTCAAGCAGTAATGCTTGACGGTTCAAAGGTAAGCATAATTTTGAGAATTTAGTAACAGGCAAAAAGAAAAACCCGGCATGATCATGCCGGGTTTCTTTTGGAATAGAGTTAATCTTTAACTGCGTTTATATATATGTGTGAATGAAGGTACTTTGTTTTCAAGTAGGGTTTTGGTGTTAGGACTGATTATGTCTTTAGTCAGACCTACTGATGAAAAATATTCATCACCATAAGCAATAGTGTCCATTTTCAGTTTGAAGCATGCTTCACTTTCTGATATGAACGAAATTTTGTACTTGTTAAATTCTTCGTCCGGGTCCAGAGGAATAAGGAAATCTTCCCTAACCTTCAGGTCTTTCATAATGCATATCCAGTCACCGTCAGTATATGCATCATCACAAATATAAGTTGCAAGTGAAGGGTAGATTTTATGTATAACACAATCTTCACAGATATATTCTATGGTTTGTGGTGTATCAAGCATCAATAGTTTTATTTCCCCTGTCATAAGGTTCTTATAAGCATAGCAAGTTCCGTACACCCTTACTGTTGCAACCTTGTATGTGGCAAGTCCTTCATCATATAAATACTGCGTTAAAGGTTTCATATTCATTCACTTATTTATCTAAATAATAACGGAATTCAAGCAAGATTATTAAGGATTTTCTAACATTTCTGCCCTGATCTGTGTTATTATTTGAATGAAATAAATAGTTATATATATGGTTTATAAGGATGTGATTCTTCATCTTGAAGATAAGTTTCATTTAGATGATGCGGTAACTGGTCTTGGTTGGGTAAACAATAAGGACTGGTTAAAAAATGACCTTATTGAGTTGTTCAATCATGACGGGTTAATAGGATTTGACATACCAGACAAGATTGAAAAATACAAGGACGGACTATATGTTTCAAGGGACAATGCAGACATTGATGTGTTGAACTTCACATTGGTATATAGACACAAGGAGATATATAGTTTTGAGTACAGATGTTGCTGATTTTGATGTTATATAGTTGATAGTTTATGTTGAGAGGATGACACCTGCTATGAGGAATCTTGATAGTGGGTGTCATTTTTTGTGCAACAAACTGAATATAAGTGCAATGAAAAATGTTTTTGAAAAAGTTGAGGTTGAGAGTGAAATTCGGAGGATTATTTCGTATTTTATTATGTAAGGAAATTCAAAAGTCCTTACATAAAATAAATTAAAATATGTAATGATTTTTTTAAACAAACAAGAGGGTGCATACTGTCAAATGCACGGTATCGACCCAGCAGAATATCTGCGGAACACGTCACCTGCCGACCGTGAAAAAATCAAGGCAGAAATTAAACAATTTATGTCTAACAAAAAGAAACTTGAGCAGGAAGAACTGTATAACTTAGGTGTCAGTAAATATCCAGATTGGGTTCAGAAAGGTTGTTTTTCATTTACACCAAAAGGGGAAATAATTGCGAACTACACCAACTACATGAATCTACTGCTTAAATGTCCAGAACTGCAAGGTGCGTTCTCCTATGACAAGTACACCCAGAGGTATTTGTACCAATCAGAAGATTTTTCACCGCAACTGATTCTTGAGTTTCAAACATGGTATGAAAACTACTATAGGGTATGTAATCCAAAACTATGTTTGGATGGGTTGAAGACAGCAGCAGGAAAATTTTCGTTCAACAGTGCAACCCAAATCTTTGATAATCTTATATGGGATGGTGTATCACGATTGGAAACGGTGTTCATAGACTTGCTTGGTGCTGATGATACACCCCTTGTCCGTGAAATGTCAAAAAGATGGTTGGTAGGTGCCATAAAACGAATTTATGAACCCGGTTGTAAGAATGAAAATGTTCTTATCCTAACTGGTCCACAAGGTTGTGGCAAGACATCTACACTACAATGGTTGGCAGGTGAACTTGGATTTGAAAACAACATCAACATCAGTGCAAGAGAACAGGAGACTGGTCAGAAGTTAGAAATGTGCTGGTTCTGTTGTTTTGATGAATTGGCATCGTTGACTAAAAAGGAAAGTGCTGAATATAAGAACTGGTTGTCTATTCAGTATGACAATTTTAGAGTGCCGTACGAGAGGTTGCCTCAAAAGAAAGCAAGGCACAATGCATATTGCGGTACCACGAATGAAACATCATTTTTGAAGGACCATACTGACCGTGGGGAACGCAGAATGTGGGTAATTAAGTGTAATCGTACTGCTGAAGAGTGGACTACGAAGTATCACGACAAACTGACGCAAGACCTATGGGAAAACATTTGGGCAGAAGCAGTACATGTCTATAAGACTGAACCTGATTTCAAACCATACCTTGATGTATCAATGTTTGAAGATTTGATACAACATCAGAATCAATTCAAGGATTACAATTCGGATAACTTGCCGGACATGTTGGATGAAATCCTTAATAGAAAGTATCTTTTAGATAAGAAGACCGGAAGGTTTATACTTGGTTATGATGATATGATTCGACAGATAAAGCAAGGATATACTTATCGTGCTCCTGAAAAATCAGAACATGTAGGATACATAAATCACATCCCCCGTGGTGCAATCAACAGGATATTGAATGATGTGTTACATAGTGGGAAGATAAAACATAACTATATGCGTAATGCACTTGATGGCAGGTGGTGCGTGAAGGAAAAGCAATCATATGAAAATGGTATTAAGGACAGATACTACATCCGTGGTCGTTGGATAGACAGTGAAATGGAAGTGATTGAAAGGGAGATTCGTACTGTTGCAGATAAGGATATTATGCATCAGTCACAGTCCGAAGATGTTCTGGAATTGACTGGTTGGGATATGCGTAAGCATGTATATGTAAATTAGATTGACGGCAGACACTATGTCACAAGATATCACAGTAAAAATCGTTGTTGTGACATTAGTTGTGACAAGCAACAAGGTGATTATTAGTATCTTATGCCGATATCACAGTTGTCACAGTAAGTTTATAATAAAGATATATTGAAAAATATTTTTTAGAAAAATAATATTAAGATTGTTCTATATACGGAAATTTACTGTTTTGTGACAAGTACTGTGACATAGTGTCTGTCATAATTAAAGAGTCAAATTATGACACAGAAACAAATATACAATTTTAAGGTATCGGTATTCGATACAATAAAGGATAGTAACAATCCGTCCAAAATGAAAACCATGACCCTGTCTGACGCACTATTGCTTGGGCATAAGTATATACCGGAGATTACACATGCAAGGCAATTTTCAGGCAAGGAAACCCCTGAAATCAAGGCAATGTATGATGCCCAAAAGCAAAAGTTGCCAGCATTTACAATATCTTGTCTTTGCGGTCAGGGAACAAGGGATATAGTACAGGTGCATCCAGTTATATGTATTGATATTGACATGCAGGACAACCCCGGTCTTGACCCGGAAAAGGCAAAGAATGACTTGATTGAATTGCCAAATGTATTCTATGCATCAATATCAATAGGTGGGAAAGGTGTATTTGCACTGGTGCTATTGTCAGATACGAATAGGTTCAAGGAACGATTCAATGCATTGGAACAATACATCCTAAATAAAACAGGATATAAGATAGATTCAAGTTGTTCCAACCCCAATAGGTTAAGATGTATATCTTTTGATGATGACCCTGTCTTCAAGATTGACAATATAGTGCCTTTCCCTGCATTGAAAGCAGATTCCGCACCTATGTTCACCCAATTAATACAAGGTGTACCCAAAGGTAATCACCTTAATGAAGACCTACTGAATGATGATAAGTTCTGCACTGCAGTAGCAGACTATTGCATCAATCATCTTGGCATCAAGACTGGTGATTACGCAGATTGGTTATCACATATGGGTGCACTATCCACTTTGGAAATGGAAGGGGAAGCACTTGCACAACAGTTGTCAGTCCAAAGTCCGGGATATAAAGATGCAGATGATGTACGAAAGACACTTCGGTCAACAAGGGGCAAAGGGAATCATAGACACTACCTGTTGCGTTATTTCAAGGAATGCAAGGATGCACTGGGTCATGACTGGATAAAGATTATAAAGGCAAGATATGAATTAAAATAATCAAGTGATTTCCGGTACTTTTTCCTGAATTTTCAGCACTTTTCTGTTATATAGATATGTAGGGCAATGGTGCCCACATATCTATATATATTATGGAGAAGGTTGTCATTTTCGCAAGAGTCAGCACAGAGAGAAATCAAGATTATCAGAGGCAAATAAATGAATTGACAGAGTACTGTAGTAAGGTGGGTTGGGACCCCGTCAAGATATTTGCTAATAAGATATCCGGTGCAAAGAAGACAGAAGAAAGACCAGAGATATTGGAAATGCTTTCCTATGTGAAAGAGCATGACATAAAGAGAGTCTGCTGTCTTGAGGTGTCCCGTCTGGGTCGTAATACACTTGAAGCATTGAAGGTTATTCAGATGCTGAATGACAACAAGGTCAGTCTTTTTATCAAGAACTATAATCTTGAAACCCTAAATCCCGATGGAACACCTAATCCTGTTGCATCATTGATTACTACTATTCTGCTTGAAATTGCTTCTATGGAAAGACAAACAATCCGTGAACGAATGAAATCAGGACAGGAACAGTATATAGCAAAATGCAGAAGAGAAGGGATAAAGATGGGAAGACCTGAGGCATATCGAAAATCCAAGGAGGAATACCGTCAGCAATATGCAAAGGAAATTAGTTTACTGAAGAAGAATTATTCACTTCGCAATATTCATAATATTACTGGTTGTTCAATTGAAACCATCAGAAAAATCAAGACCTTGTTCCTATAATTATTAATCTATGAATGACATGTACATATGCAGTATTTGTGGTAATCCTATAGTTGGTAAAGTGCGAACATCCCAACCCGTGCGAAGAGGTATTTGTTGCCAGAAATGCTTTTTGGAAATAGTAAAACCCCGTTTTGATTACTTTATGAAACTGGTCCTAACAGGTGAACTTGATGATGATTGCGAATAAATAACATCCTAATTTAGGGTGTTATTTTTTTGTCATACACGACAGGTGGGAATTGACGGTATTTGATGTTATCCCTTGGGTAACTTAAAACACGTCAAATTCACCCTTGTAATAGTCTCTATATCAATGTATTACGGGGTGGTATTTGACGGTATTGGGAGTTGTCCGATAGTTGTCTTTCCTCCATTATTTCAATCCGCAACGTAGTGTATATCAAGTGAGTACAGAGAACTACTCGTAATCTGGAATGAGGAGGAATACTAAAAAGCGATTTTGAGGCCGGCGGCCTCAAAATAATATCAATGCGAAGCGGCACGATTCCCGGAATGTGCCGCTTCGCATTTTACATACCCGGCCAGGTCAGGGAATCCACAGGACCTCGTCGACGGCATAATGGGCCGTGAGGGTGCGCCCCAGCAGGTAGAAATAGTCCGAAAGCCGGTTCAGCCAGACCAGCGCCGTGGAGTCGACGCCGTATCTGGCGTCGGCACGGAGCGCGGCGCGTTCGGCGCGCCGGCAGACGGTGCGGCACACGTGGCACATCGACACCACGGCGTTTCCGCCCGGAATCGTGAATTTATCAATCGGTTTCAGAACCTCCTGCATGGCGTCGATGCGCCCTTCGAGCCATGCAACGGTCTCCGGGTCCAGCGGAGCGACCTTGTCGCTCCCCGACTGCCCCGTGGCCAGCAGCGCCTCGACCGACATCAGCCGCGAAAGAATGCGGTTCAGGTCGACGACCGACGACGCCAGCGCAGCGTCGCCGCGCATGTTGTCGGCCAGCAGGGCCGTGAAAGCGGCCAGTTCGTCGACCGTACCGTAAGCCTCGACCCGTTCGTCGGTCTTGAAGACCCGCTCGCCGCCGATCAGCGAGGTCATTCCCTTGTCGCCCGTTTTCGTGTATACCTTCATATCCTGAAATGTTGTTTCGGCAAATGGTTGTTGAAAATCAGCAGGTAACCGCGGTTATCCACCGTCGTCGAAGCGTGTCCCGCGATAATCTGCCCGCACAGCGCCTGCCGTTCGCAGCCGTCGTAGGGCGACATCAGCGCCACGGTATGCCCCGCTTCGGCCGCCGCACGCACCAGCGCGAGCGTCGCAGGGCGCGGCAGGCCGCACGTGGCGACGCAGAATTCCGCATCCGCACGATTCAGGCCAAAGGTCGTATAGCCGCAATGAATCATCAGATTCTGCAACTGCACCGCCCGACGGCGGGAAACGCCCGCCGTGAGCAGGGCTTCGTACAGGTCCCGGCGGCCCGGCAGCAGGTCGTCGCGCATGAAGACGCTGCGCACAATGTCGTAGACGAACGGCGAATGGACTCCGTGACCGCGGAAATAACGGGCGCGTGAGAGCCGGTTGCGCAGTTCGGAAACCCGCCCGGGCAACCGGAAAGAAATGGGATGGCCGACGATCTTCATAACCTCTATTTTTTCAGCGACCCGGCCAGGCGGCCCGTCGAAAAGGCGATCTGAAGGTTGTAACCGCCCGTATTGGCGTCGATGTCGAGCACCTCGCCGGCAAAATACAACCCTTTGACTTTCAGCGACTCCATCGTATAGGGATTCACTTCGTCACAGCGCACGCCGCCGGCCGTCACCACGGCGTATTCGAACGGCGCATAGTCCGTGATCGGGAAAGTCAGCCCCTTGAGCGTACGCACCAGACGCGTGATCTGTTCTTCGGTGATTTTGCCGACGTAACAGTTCGCACGGATGTCCACCTCCTGCGCCAGCGGCATCACCAGCGGCTTGGGAACCAGCTTGCGCAGCAGTTCGCCGAAGAACTCGTTGGATTGCAGCCCGGCGATTTCACGGGCGATGCGTTCGTGCAGCACCTCCTCCGTGAGCGCGGGTTTCAGGTCGAGGACCAGCTTCACGCGCTTCTCTTCGATCAGGGCGTCCACCGCATCGCGGCTCATACGCAACGCCACGGCTCCCTCGATGCCGCGGTCAGAAAATCCTATCTCGCCGAACTCCTCGCGCACGGGTTCGTTATCGACATAGAGCGTCGCGCGCACGTTGCGCAGCAGCACCTTGTCGAGGTATCTCATCTGGGCGTGCGACGACAAGAGCGGCGTCAGCGACGGACGCAGCGGCTCGATCGTATGGCCCAGGTCGGCGGCGAAGGCATAGCCGTCGCCCGTCGATCCGGTCGCGGGATAGGAGACGCCGCCCGTGGCGAGGATCACCTGCGCGCACTCCTCCTTGCGTTCGAAACCGCGCCGGTTGATGTATTTCACACCGAAGACCCGGTCCCCGAGGGTCAGAATCTCCGTAACACGCGTATTGTAGATGATCTTGACGCCGTTTTCGACGCAGAACTCCAGCAGGGCGTTGGCGATGTCCCACGCCTTGCCGCTCTGCGGAAAGACCCGGTCGCCGCGTTCGATGTCGAGTTTCACGCCTGCGCGTTCGAAAAACTTGATCGCCGCCCGGTTGTTGAACTCCGAGAACGCGACCTTGAAAAATTCAGCGTTGGTGCGCACCTGATCGGCGAATTCCTCGGCCGGACGCGCGTTGGTGACGTTGCATCGTCCCTTGCCGGTGATGCGGACCTTGCGGCCCGACTTCTCCATCTTTTCGATCAGCAGCACGCGCCTGCCGCTGCGCGCCGCCGTACCCGCGGCCATCATGCCCGCAGCGCCCGCCCCGATGACGATCACGTCGAAAGGCCGTTTTTCTTCCAATTGTTCCATACGGGTGCAAAGATAGGCAAAAGCAAATTAAAAATTAAGAATTAAAAATTAAAAATCAGGATGCAAAGAGCCCCGCAGGCGGTCGGCAGAGTATATTTCTTTCGCAATTCAGTATATTTTTTTCTATTTATCCGTTCGCCTCTTTTATTTCAAAATCCAATGTCCTAAATTAGGACCAATATAAAACGCCATTGCTATTATTTCGGAGGCGAGGCCGAAGAGGGAATTTAAAATGAATC
>ERZ773210.1215-NODE-1215-length-26275-cov-4.371510_pt1 | contig 26275 bp, 23 predicted proteins | sample MGYA00580528_ERZ773210 | MGnify/ENA primary metagenome ERZ773210 (study PRJEB29015, sample SAMEA2737769) | human gut metagenome | biome: human gut; feature: human-associated habitat; material: faeces | place: China | collected 2012 ...
TTAATCAGGAGAAATAATCCATCTATCTCCTGATTATCCTGTACTTGGGTAAGAAGCGGTAATAAATGTTCATATTTTGTCGTCTTTATTCTTTCTTACAAAGATATGAATAAATGTATTTTTGGCATGAGCTTTATTAAAAATATCCATACCTTTACTATCTAGTTTCATTTTACTTTTAGACATGGCAACTAAAGTTTGAGAATCAACAAAATGATCAGTATATTTAATCGTATCTGATATATTTTCTTCTTTATCATAATTAATGAAAACAGGCAATGTATTTGTGTGTTCATCATATTTGTAACCACCAATATTTAGTGGAACAAGACTTTTTTCCCAGTTTAATAATTGGCAAACATCTTCATAAGTATATTTTTTATAAAGGCACAAATCTGTATCTTTATAACGTTCACTATACTCTTTTTTATATTGATCAATTGCATAATCAACAACTTCTAAAATTTGTCTTTTAAATTCAGGGTTTAAAAGAAGTTTACTAAAGTTTGGTGATATATTATTGTGTTTATCAATTATGGTAATATCTTTATATGTATCCTTTCCAGTCCCTGTTGCAAAGTTTTGAGTAAGTATGTTTTGAATTGTTTCATAACCTACATCAGGAATTGTAATGTTATATGTATTTTGCATTTCTTCTTTTAAGTAATTCATAAGATTTACTTTCTTTTCAATCGCAAGACGAATTGTTTCTAATTCTTGAACTCTTTTACCTGTAGAAAGTTTAGTAGAGATGAATTTTAAATAGTCTTCTTCCTGTTTAGAAAAAGTAATTTTGTATTCTTTTTCGTATTTTTTTAAAAATTCATGATATGATCCTAAACTTTTATTTTGGAATATTCTTTGAGCATCAATAGCTCCATATTCTTCAAAATCTTTTAAAGCAGGAATTCTACCAAGTTTGGCTTTAAGTTCTTTATAACTATCTTTGATATATTTAATATCATTGAATCTAGCAAGATCAATCGCATTAAATATTCTTTTCTTTGATATTTCATCAAATTGAATAGTAGAAGCACCTGGTATGATTAAATTTCCTTCACTAACAAATCTTCTTAAATTATCTTTATTAAAATTTGTATTTCCACTCAAAGCAATTGGTATAAAGAAGTTCTTTTCATAATTACCAATGAAATCAATAACAACAACATAATCTTTTTCATTGTTTTTTCTAAGTCCCCTACCAAGTTGTTGAATAAAGATAATAGAGGATTGAGTAGGTCTTAACATAACAACTTGATTTACTTTAGGAATATCAATTCCTTCATTGAAAATATCTACTGTAAAAATATAATCAAGAGAACCATCTTCATTAGATTCCAAAGAATCCATAGCTTCTTGTCTTTGTTTTTCAGTAGTTTCACCAGTTAATGCGCATGTATTAAAACCTCGTTGATTAAACATTTCAGAAAGCCTATTAGCTTCTTCTTTTCTGCTCACAAATATTAAACCATGAACACGATCTCCTGAATAGCCATAGTCATTAATTTTATCAATGACATAATCAACTCTTTTTTCATCAACAAGTAAATTGAAATCAGATTTATCATCAATAACATGATCATCTATTGTCATATCAGTAATTCCATAATAATGAAATGGACAAAGCAAATCATATTCCATAGCTTGTTGTAATCTTATTTCATAAGCTATGTTATAATCAAACATTTTATAAATATCAAAATCATCAAATCTTTCAGGTGTTGCTGACATACCTAATAAAAATTGAGGTTTAAAATAATTAACGAGTTCTTGATAAGAATTAGCTCCAGCTTTATGGACTTCATCAATGATAATATAATTGAATTCTTCTTTAGAAAAGAGTTGTCTATTTTCAGGTTTATAAATTGTTTGAATTGTTGAAAAAACATAATCACAATTTATCTCTTTTGTATCTCCTGAAAATAATCCCATAGATTTATCTTTAATAATTGTTTTAAAGGTTTCCATCGCTTTAAGAGCAATACTTCTACGATGAACAACAAACAACATTCTTTTTGGATGTACAGCTTTAACATCAAATGCTGCAAGATATGTTTTACCTGTACCAGTAGCACTAATAAGCAATGCTTTATCTTTATTATTATTTCGTAGGTTATCTAAAGATTCTAAAGCATTTTTTTGCATACAGTTTGGTTTTATTTCCTTGGAAATTTTAATAGTTTCATGTCTCACAGGTTTTACATAGACTTTTTGATATTCCTCAATCCATTCTTCAGTTAAAGAGATAGATTGCTTCCATTGTTTATCAAATTCTTCTTCAACTTTTAAAACAATATCCTTTTGTACATCAGAAGAAAAGAATAAATTCCATTCTTGATTGACTGCTAAAGCACTTTGAGTAAGATTGCTACTACCAATCATAATGTCAGTTTGCTTATCTTTATGAAAAATATATCCTTTTGGATGAAATCCCTTGCCTTCAAATATTTTTACTTCAATATTTTCATATTTTAATAGCTTTTTAAACATACTTGGAGCATTAAAACCCAAATATGTAGATGTAATAATTTTTCCAGGAATATGATGATTTCTTAAATAATCGAAGCATTCTTTAAGTGCAGCAAGTCCTGATTCAGCAATAAAAGCAACAGATAATTCAAAGGAATCGCAGCTTTTAAAAAGTAATTCTAATTCATGAGATACTTTTATATGTTCTTTGTAATTATTATAAATAAGGCGTGGTTGAAATCCATGTTGTGTTTCCATAGAGCTAGCTCCTTTTCTTCAATTCATTAATAACTTCAATATCTGCTGGTACCCAGACAATCGATTCATTATTATCTTGAGGATCAATCCATTTACCATCTAAATGTTCTAATAAAACAAGATGATCGTCTAATAAATGACAAATAAAACAATCCATTTCTAAAATAAAATCAGGATATTCATAATGTACGTGATAAAAGAAAGAATCAACTTCTATATGTGCTTGCATTTCTTCATAGAGTTCTCTTTTTAATGCATCTTTAGGTTCTTCACCTGGTTCAATTTTTCCACCAGGAAATTCATACATTCCTTTAAATTCTCCATAACCTCTTTCAGCAATAAAAATCTTATTATCTTTCTTTATTATTCCAGCAACAACATTAATTGTTTTCATATAACTCCTCCAACTATAAAACTACCTCAATTATAACATAAAAAATCTCATAATGAGATGAAGCATATTACTAAAGACAATATCATCGTGGCAGATGAATATAAATTAATCATGGTTTTTTTCTATTTTGGAATAATAAGATTCAAATAGAGATAACAATTCAAATGAAAAGAGATTAATGACTTAAGTAAGTTAAGTACATGAAATGTGCGGAATAAAAAACCACATAGTATGTATGTGAAGCAAAAATAGGTTATACAAAACATTTATTTTTCCAATATAATAAAAATATTCATATAAGGAAAGGTGATTAAATAATGGCTAAAAAAGTTAATTTTTTAGCACATACAAAGTGGATGTGGTATATAATTGACAAAGATAACATATAGACAATATTGAATCTTGTTCAGATACAAGGGAGTAGAAATAATAGAAAGGTATTTAATAAAGTATATACATATGTTAGTATATCATCAAAGTTAAGTTCTTTATCATTTATAGGAAGAATATTAAAATTTTTATGTGATATTTTAGTTTTGTTTAGGAAAAAATACCACATTTGCAATAATGCAAATGTGGTAATATATAAATAGAGCTATAATTATTTATTATCTGTTTTTGACATTAAACTCTTCAATTTATCCATTATGGTATTACTTTTTTTTGCAGCTTTATCTTTTTTTAGATCTGTCTCAACCATATTTTTATATTTTTTATAAACATATCCTTCGATATCTTTTTCTGTCATCACATCTAATAACATTACACTTCCTAATTTGGACAATAGTTTTGCGATATCTCCAAATCGAGTTGCATTTTCCTCATAATTTGGGTATTCTTCTATAATACGTTTTTCTGCTTTAAGTGTTCCTAACACAATCATTTTTTCACTTGAAAAAGAACGCCAAGTTAATTCTCTGAATCTCAATGGATTAGAGATTACAAATTTAGTCAATTCATATGGATCTTTCAATGTGTCATCGACTGATAATGCAACTCTAAAATAACAACGTGAAAGTACTCCGAAAAACAACCCTCTTCTTTTACCTTGTGAAAAAAGCCAATGGTCTTTAAATATTGACGATTCCTTTTTAACAGGCATGTATTTTAATGATACTTCGTATCCTTTATCAAACATCACCCAACACCAAAATCTTTCATCTGTTAATACGTGAAGAGGTAACTTGTTAAGTTTTTCATAAAGAATAATTGAATTGTAGATATCAGTTTCACGATCTTTTTCATTTGATGGAACTTTTAGTATAAAATCCTCTATTTCATATTTTTTTGTAACATATAAATCATCTCCAACAAATTCAGAAAGCCAGTCTGAAGAATTAGGATTTTCAATTAATTTATTTGTAACTTCATTTTTATTGGCTTTTAATGTAGCAAGTGCTACGTCGCTCATATACTTTATATGTATTTTACTCATCCTCATCATCATCTCCATTTCCAACTAACATGTTTTCAAAATCTTTCACGCCATTACATGATGCATTATTCAAAACAAGCTGGGCGAGTTCTAATGAATTCATCTCATAAAAGTTTTCTAAAATAAGTTCTGTACCTTTTTTTCTTTTGTAACTTATTCTTACTGCATTAAACCATTTATGTTCATCACAAATAGAATCAATATCTTCCCATTCATAAGTATTTATTTCGCTTATACAGTTTGAAAGTACAGGTATAGCAATCATTGAAAAAGCGATATTATTGTATTCTTTTTTACGTTTAATGATGTCATAAGAATTAAAATATTCACGAGGTAATTCTATCGTTATATTTCTATCACCATTTTCATACTTCATAATACTTTCATTTGTTTCAAGAGGGATAACTGTAAATATGGATGAAACTTTGTCATCTTCGGTTGGATCAAGATCAATTTTAAATTTATAACCATCATCGGCTGCGAGAATGTCAAATTTATCAATATCGAAGGTATAATTTTTATAGTCATCAATAAAACCATCACTTTTGAATCCTGTGATATCTTCAGTTGCATAAATATAACAAGAAGTAACTACATTGCCATTTAGTTCATGAACAGAAACTGGTAAATCATATGGTGTTTGTGAAATATCAAATTTATTTCTATATACACTAGCGGAACATTCAACAATAAAAGCACCTTTTAATTTTTCTTCTTCTATTAATTCTTTTAAAGAATCATCTGTAATTGTATAATGTAAATTTTTAAAAATTACTTTACCATCTACCACATATGGGGACCCGTCTTCATTTGTATCAAATGAAACCATAAATGTAGAAGACTCTTTATAGTCTGATAAATTATCATTTTTATTAAGTACAGGATATGGGAAAACTCTATTACCTAATTGCATTTAAGATCACCTCACTTGCAAACATTTCATTAATATTAACCTTGTAGGATATTTTATAATTCTTACCTTTTTCAATTTTAATACCTACAATTTTTCCTTCTTTTACTTCACATGGAATGCCATTTATTGAAGCTGAAATTATTTCCACTGGGTATTTATCAGTAGCTTCTCCACATTGTTTTATTAATAATTCACAATCATTTTCATCATATAATGATTTAAAAATACAATCATAATTTCCAGAATTTTTATTTGTTACAACTGTTCTATATCTCATTCCACTCAATGGAACTTTTTCTAAAGCAGGGTTTTCCCCTTCTTTAAGAGGTGGATTAGGTTTAGGTTCTGGTTTAGGTTCTGGATTTGGATTGGAAGTAGGTTTTTTTGGCTTTTTCAATGGTCTACCTTCTCCTGTTCCGTCATCATTTTGTTCTCCTTTTCCAATACTATAACCTTCCCCTTTTTCTCCTGCTTTTTCTGTTTTTGGACTTTGAACTTTAATAGGTGTTACTGTTTTAATTTGAATTTTTTCTCCCGCTACAGAATCTTCAGAAGTACCTGGCATATCATCTTGCGACGGTAAAAATTCACCAGCACCTTCTAAATCACTTGTTTCATTTTCACTAGTTCTTAAAACATTGTTTATAAAATCTGTAACAGTTTTTTCTAGTTTTTTCTTAAGTTCACGAGTTTCTTTTTTTTCTTTTGGAAAATCATTAAGTCTTTTAATTTCCCAATCTGTATGCTGTGGATTTTCTATAGCTCTAAGTTTATTATTTAAGGGATTATCATGAATTACGCATAATGCTGAAAAAGGTAAAAATGCTCCGGGTCTAATATATGTAATTTTCATATAAGGATACCGAACCATTACACAATGTTTTGTAGCTTTTGATTCATTTTGTTGATCATATTGTTTAACATATACAGTTACTGTGCTAGTTTCATCAATAACTAGTTCTTCTGATATTATACTTTCATCTTTTTGAAGAAGTTCATATTGAGCACGTATTTGCTTTACTTCTGTTTTAGTTCTTTCTTTTTCAAATTCTTCGCTATAAATAATGTTTGCAATGGTAGATTTTTTCACAATGTGTTCTGCAACTTTAACTTCAAGATCGCCATTCATAATAGCTACCATAAAGCTCTCAAGAACTTTTGCAATGATATCTGTTTTCCATGCTTTATCCTCGTTAAAGCCAATAAGGTAAACATCTGTACCATATTGTTTTTCTTTGCGTTTAAAAGATTTATCTAAGTTTAATTCTTCCGAAACAGGAAAATTTTTCTTGTTTTTCCCGTAATAACCAATACCAAGAGTCATTAGGTCTTCATCTATTTCAGGCATAGGTACTGAGCGTAATTTACTGATTCCGATGAATCCCATTGAATCATCATAGGCTTTTGTTGAATAAAAAACAGTATTAGTGGTACTCACAACAAAAGAAGCAAATTTTCCAATTCCTTTAGAACCACCACTTGTTCCTATCTTATCGCTAACACCTGAACCTTTTGTTAAACTATAAAAGGGCTTTCCACTTTTATAATTATTTGCGCCAATAACACCAGTAGTGTTGAAATCGCTTATTCTAAGGCATTTTATAGTTTTACTATTAATACTTTTTTTTAATTCTGTTAGTGCTGCTCCTTCTTTAGGTGAATCTTTTTTGTATTCATAACACTTATTAATTTGTTCTGTTAATTCATTGATTCCTGGAATTTCTTCTCTTTTAATAGAAAATAGAGAAAATTCTACTTTAACAGGTTTTTCTCCATAAGAAGCATCAATTGAATTTTGACAAATCTCACGAGCTAAAGAAGCAATTGGATCTTTTTTAAAAATTTCCATATCACTAGTATCAAGACCTTTTTCATCTGTATAGTTATTATCAGGAAATCTCCATTTTTTTCACTCATTATAAGTTTCCTCCTTATAGTCTAAATTTTTTCTTTTTGTGTTCTTCTTCAGAAAATCTTTTTCTTTGATTATCTAATTCTTCTTGTATTGCATTAAATATTGCATCTACCTGTTCTTGACTATACTCATAATATGATTTGTTAGATAAATTACCGAGTAATGACAATGCATCTAATAATTTATTTGTTCTAGCTTCAGCAATACGCTTAAAATTACCTTTCTTATCAACTTTACTGGTTCTACTTGTAGCCACGGTATATACCTCCATCTACTTTATTTATATCATTGGAATATATAAAAAACAAGTGTTTTTGAAATATTCATAATATATTTTCGTAATATTCTTAAAATATTACGAAAAAAGTTTAATCTTTTCTTTTTTATTGCTGTATGATAAAATATAAAGCCGCGTAGTAGTATGATGGGAGGTGAATATATGTCAGATGTCACTGCAAAACCGATTTTAAAATGGGCTGGTGGAAAAAGACAGCTGATTTCTGAAATATCTTCTGCTTTCCCTGATGGGTTTGGTACAACAATTACAAAATATGTGGAACCGTTTGTAGGCGGTGGTGCTATTCTTTTTAATGTTTTATCGAAATACGATCTTGATGAAATATATATAAGTGATGTAAATGCTGAACTTATTAATATGTATATACAGATTAGGGACAATGTTAATGAACTTATAAAAATATTGATTGATTTTCAAAATAACTTTCTTGCGCTTACTAAAGAAGAACAAAAAAAATATTACTATAAAAGAAGAGAAGACTATAACCATCTTATTCAAACAGGACAAAGTAAAAATACTGTTTTAAGTGCTGCTTTATTTATTTTTCTTAATCGAACTTGTTTTAATGGATTATATAGAGCTAATAAAAAAGGATTTTTTAATGTTCCGTGCGGAAATTATGTTAATCCTTCTATTTGTAATGAAGCAAATATTCGAGCTGTTTCAGAGGCATTAAAGGATGTTAAAATCAAATGTGCTGACTATTCAGAATCTATAGATTATATAGATTCTAACACCTTAGTATATCTAGATCCACCTTATAGACCGCTTAAAGGCAGAGAAAGTTTTATATCATATACAGAACACAATTTTGATGATAGTTGTCAAAAAGAACTTGCTGGATTTATCGAGACTATTTCTTCTAAAGGAGCGTTTGTAATATTATCAAATTCCGATCCGAAATGTGTAGATTCTGAAGATAATTTTTTTGAAGAACTTTATGCAGATTATGATATTCAAAAAGTACACGCTAGAAGAATTATTAATAGTACGCCTGCAAAAAGAGGATGCATTACCGAACTTCTTATTAAGAATTATTAAAAGACTGTAGTTTATAACAAAATGCTATAGTCTTTTTTGTTACATTGATTTAATCATTATATTTTATGATACACATTAAAAGCTGTCTTACGACAGCTTAATCAAATGACATATCTTTTAAATTGAATAATAATAGTTGATCATTCTTTTCTTCTAAGATATTTTCATCAAAACGATTTTTAGAAAATAAAGCATAATAGATTTTATTATTTTTTTTAATGGTTCTAGTTTTGCAAGAGTATCTAAATATTCTGAATAAGAAAATGGACTTTCTTTGAATTTACATTCACCTATTAAATAACATTTTCCTTTTTTAGATAAAGCAAGAATATCAATTTCTGTTTTTTTAATTTCAGTATTATTGTTTTTGCTTCTAACAGTTGTTTTTCCAAACCAGCGCCCTATTTTTTCATATCTAAAAGGAAGCTTATTTTTTAATTGTAATCTTGTAAGATATTGTTGGCATACTTTTTCATAAGTAATAGAAGCATATCTATCTAGATTATCAGCAATAACATACTGGTAAATACCATCTACATCACCATCTTCTAGACTAGAATAGTTAGTAAATATAAAGGTGTACCAAAATCTAAAGAATTGATCTGTTAATTGATAAATTCCACGATTATTATTTGCTATTTCTTTATTACCAGCATCAATAGAGAGTTCTCTTTCTACAATACCTAATTCAATTAGATTTTTTAAATAAACACTTGTTTTAGATGTATTATCTATAATAGTTGGTGTTGATATTTCATTTATCTTTGTATTTCCTAAAGCAATGGCTTCTATAATAGAATTATATAAAGAAGTTTCTCTTAATTCTTGATGTAAAAGAAATTCTACTTCATTAAACAAAATACAACCTTTTGTTAAAATATTGTATTTTATATTTTCTTCAATAGTTAAGTCACTATTGAATTGTTTTAAATAATGAGGTATTCCACCTAGTATAGAATAAATAATAATTTGTTGTTCTAAAGAATAATTTGGAAAGAATTTTCTAGCATCAAAGAAATTCATTTCTTTCATTTTATAAATACCAGTAGCACGACCATACAATGGATTTTTATTTGCAAGTAATTATTTTTCAATAAAACTCATAGCACTGCCACATAAAATGATCATTACATTTTCATTTTTTAGAGTAGTATCCCATAAATTTTGTAAAATAGAAGGAATAGATTTATTATTTTTACACATATAAGGAAATTCATCAATAATAATTAATTTTTTTTCTTTATAAGGTAACTCTATGATAGAGCTTAATACTTGCTTCCAATCATGAAAAGTACTTAAATATTGGCTTGCTTTAATATTTTCTTTTAATAATGACTGAGAAAAGTTTCTTAATTGAATATTATCAGGGCATTCTTGACATGAGTAAAAAATATGTTCTTTGTCTTTACAAAATTCATGTAATGTTTCTGTTTTACCAATGCGGTATCTCCCATATAAAAAAATAAGTTCTGCATTTTTTGAATGATAACGACTATTTAAAAAATTTAATTCTTGTTCTCTACCTATAAACATATATCTTCACCTTTTTTATAATTATAAGGTTATATATAATTGAAACAATGGACAAATAGTCCACAAATTTACCTAAGCAAGCATAGATAAAAAAACATTTTTTTAAATAGTGAATAAATTTTAAAACAGATAGATGATATAAGATTATTTTGGTAATAAAGTATGGTAATATAATGTTATCAATAAAAAAAGAAATACTTTTATTTTTATAATATTTTATCGAAAAGAGGGATATGAGTGAGTGTCTTACTTCAAGAAAAAACAAAACCTATATTGTCTGTTGATGAGCAAATAGATAAATTAAAAGAAAATGGTGTAACTTTTAAATATGTTTCAGAAGATCATGCCAAAGAATATTTAAGGAAAAATAACTATTATTTTAAGTTAACATCATATAGAAAGAATTTCTTAAAAAAAGAAGTCGATGGTAAAAAGATGTACATTGATTTGGATTTTGCATATTTACAAGATTTAGCAATCATTGATATGGAATTGAGGTATTTGTTAGTAGATTTGTCTTTAGATATTGAACACTGGACAAAAATATATTTATTAAATTTAATTCAATTACATAATGAAGATGGTTATGAAATTGTAAATGATTTTTTGGATAGTTTAGATAAAAATCAGTATGATAGATTAGAAAATGAAGTATTAAGAAATCGAAATTCAATTTATTGTGAAGATTTAATAAATAGCTATCCTGATTTAAAAAAATACCCTATATGGGTTTTTATCGAAGTAATTTCTTTTGGTACACTAATATCATTTTATAAATTTTGTGGGGAAAGATACAATGATAAAATGATGTCAAAAGATCATTTTATATTAAAAATGTGTAAAAGTGTTAGAAATGCAGCGGCACATAGTAATTGTATAATAAATGATTTAAATGCAAAAACAACATCATTATCAACAAGTTATTTAGTTACAAAAGAATTGGCAAATATAGAGAAAATTTCGAAGGTTACTAGAATTAAGAAAATGAGTAATGGTAGAATACAACAAGTAATATCTTTGCTTTATATGCATAAAAAACTAATACCAAGCGAAGGTGTTAGAAAGAATGCTGTTACAAATTTGCAAAAATTTAGTGATAGAATAAAAAGAAACGGTCACTATTATGATAATAATGATTTGATTAGGACAACTTTTGAATTTTTGAATATTGTTATTGACAATTGGTATCCAGTTGACTAAAATGAAATTGCATAAAAAAATATATAAATATATTTTGTAAGGACCGTGTAGTAATACATGGTTCTATTTTTTTTACAATAAAAGCCCTCTAGCTTATCACTAAAGGGCTACTATTATTTTTTAATCATTACAAATTGATAAGGTTTTAAGGTTGTTGGGTCATAGTTGTTGTAGTTATCTAACAAGATATTTCCTTGAATATCAGGAATTGATTGTTCAGTGTTTGTAAAGTTACATAAACAAATAATTTCTTGTCCTTGATAAGTACGTTTATAACCAATAACATCATCTACAGTATTTACTTCTTCAAAATCACCGTAAACAAGAATATCTTCTTGTTTTCTAATAGAAATCATTTTTTTATAGAAGCTATAGATTGAATTTGGATCATTGAATTGACTTTCAACATTGATTTTATCTTGGCTTCCTGTCATTTTTAACCATGGTTCATGACCACTGAATCCTGCGTATTTACTGTTATCCCATTGCATTGGTGTTCTGGTATTATCTCTACTTCTAAGGTTAAGGAAATGCATGGCTTCTTCTTTAGTAAAGCCTTCTTCTAAAGCTCTTTGGTATTGTCCTAGACTACCAATATCATCAAATTCATCAATGCTTTCTCTTTCAAAGTTTTCCATACCGATTTCTTCACCTTGATAGATAAATGGTGTTCCTCTTAAATTAAAGAACATACCAGCAAGCATTGTTTGAGAATAATAATTATGATTTTTCTTATCTAACACAAATTTATCGATTGCTCTAGGTTGATCATGATTTTCCAAGAAACTAGCAATCCATCCAAGTTTTTGAACTTCTCTTTGGCTTGTAAACAATAATTCTTTAAATTGTTTAACAGTCCAATCATTTCTTTTAAACCATTCTTCATCTTCACTAATATCAAAATTACAATAATTAAAATCAAACATCATTGAAAAACATCCATCTTTACCAATAAAAATACCTAAATCCTTATATTGAACCCCTACTGCTTCTGCAACAGTCATACAATTATGTTTTTCAAATGTTTCTTTCTTTAATTCATCAAAAAAGACTTCAATTCCTGGTTGATTTCTAGAATAAGCAAAACAAGCACTTAAACCATCTTGTCCATCAACAGGACCATCTAAATATCTTTGATCTTTTTTAATAAAGTTAATCGCATCAACTCTAAACCCAGCAATTCCTTTATCTAACCACCAATTAATCATTTTATAAAGTTCTTGTCTTAAAGCTGGATTTTCCCAATTTAAATCAGGTTGTTTTTTAGAAAAAGCATGGAAATAATATTCATCTCTACCTTCTACCTTTTGCCATACTGAACCTCCAAAAACAGATCTCCAGTTATTTGGTTCTTTACCATCTTTAGAGGGTTTAAAGATATAATAATCATGATAAGGACTATTTGGATCTTTTAGTGCTTCTTGAAACCAAGCGTGTTCATCTGAACTATGATTGATAACGAGATCCATAATAATCTTAATTCCTTTATTTTTAGCTTTTTCAATCAATTCTTCTAAATCAGCCATTGTTCCAAATTCAGGATTAATATCATAATAATCAGAAATATCATATCCATTATCATCCATAGGTGATTTATAAATAGGACATAACCATAACAAAGTCACTCCTAAATCCTTTAAATAATCAAGCTTTTCAATAATCCCTCTTAAATCACCAATTCCATCTCCATTAGAGTCCTTAAAACTCTTAGGATAAATTTGATAAGCTACTTCCTTCTTCCACCATTCATTACTCATTTTCTTTTCTCTCCTTTAAAATATATAATTTAGAATAATAATCTCCAATACCATCCTTATTCTCACCACTTGAACCATCACTTATAATTAAACCAACATTCATCAACTCATCACCATATAAATCTAAATCATTTACATGATAAACCTTATTTTCATCTAATCCCTCTAATAATAAACGACGATATCCAACATTAACTTCTTGTAAAGTACGATAATAACCAACAATCGCTAAATCTCTTTCTTTAGAAACAACCATCCAAGCTGTTTCATTTCCTTCAAAAGGACTTTTTAAACGATAAAAAGTACCAAATTGAAATAAAGAACGATATTGTTTCATAAAAACAATTTGTTTTTTAATGATTTCTTTTTCTTCATCACTTAAAGAATTAACATCTAATTCATAACCAAAAGTACCAAAATAAGCTACATTAGCACGTGTTTCAAGTGGTGTATTTCTAAATGTTTGATGATTAGGAATTGCTGAAACATGTGATCCCATCGAAGATAAAGGATAAACAAGAGAGGTTCCGTATTGAATCTTTAATCTTTCTATTGCATCGGTATCATCACTGGTCCAACATTGAGGGGCATAATAAAGCATTCCTGGATCAAAGCGTGCTCCTCCACTTGCACAGGATTCAAAGAGTATATCAGGGTATTTAGTTGTTAGAACATCGTATAAATGATAAACACCTAGGATATATTCATGCATGACTCTTCCTTGTGATGAAACATCATGAATGCTTGAATAGACTTCTGACATACAACGATTCATGTCCCATTTAATATATGAAATATAGGAATCATCAATCACATTCATCATTGCCTGGGCAATGTATTCAACAACTTCATGATTAGAAAAATCTAAAATATATTGATTTCTTCCATGACAACTCTTTCTATGAGGAGTTTTTAATATCCATTCAGGATGATTTCTATATAAGTTAGAATCTTCATTGACCATCTCTGGTTCAAACCATAATCCAAATTTTAAACCTAAATCATGAATTCTCTTTGATAAACCATTAATTCCATGAGGCAATTTATCTAAATTAGGGAACCAATCTCCTAATCCTTGATGATCATTATTTCTATTACCAAACCAACCATCATCTAATACAAATAACTCAATTCCTAATTCTTTTGCTGTTTTAGCCATTGAAACGATCTTATCTTCATTAAAATCAAAATAAGTGCCTTCCCAATTATTCACTAAAATAGGTCTTACTTGATCTCGGTACTTCCCTCTAGCAAGTCTTTTTTGATAAAGTTGATGATATGTTTGAGACATCTTATTCAATCCTTGATCACTATAAACCATCACAACTTCAGGACTTTGAAACGAATCTAAATGATCTAATAGATATTCAAAACAATGAGGATGAATTCCCATAGAGACACGTGAGACATGATAATTATCAACTTCTACTTGGGCTAAAAAGTTACCACTATAAACCAAACTAAAACCTAAAACTTCACCGCTTGTTTCTTTACAATTTTCTCTTTTTAAAGCAATAAAAGGATTAAATTGATGTGAAGAACATCCTCTTAAAGAATAAATACTTTGAATACCTTCTGTAAGTTTTCTTGTTTTAATAGAACGTTCTCTTGCCCATGATCCTGTAAGTTCAATCATTTCATAATCTTGATCAGGTAAGTCTAAAGACATAGACATCATTTGATTAAGTCTTAATTTTTGTTTCCCCTCATTAACAATAAAAGCATTTCTTGTAATTACAGGAAAATCTTGATAAATAGTATAACTTAATTGAAGCTTTGTTTCAATGACTTCATCATATAAGGTAATGATAAGAGTTTGGGCTTCGTTTTCATTTTCTACATAGGTAGCAGGAAGATCTTTTAATTTTGGTTTTCCCTGTATGATTTTATGACTTACATATTCAAAGTTTAAAATATGACTCCCATTTTCTTGTAAAATATCGATAGCAGGATGACGTAAATCACCAGAACCATAAACAGGATATTCTTGTTTAATATGTTCTAATGAAAAAGTGAGATCACCTTCATAGCTACAAGATGACATTGGTCGAGGACTTGTTTCAAAAAGATGATCAAAGTTATCTCGATCATGAATTCTTTTTCCATAATAGAGTTGACCTAATTGATTGTTTTTTAAGATTTTAAACACATAACTGATTTGATCATTATATAAATGAAAAGTTTTACTTTCTTCATGAAATTGAATCATATATTTCTCCTTAATCACTAAATAGTATCTTTAAAATATCTTCTAAACCATCATCAACAATCGATTTACAAATAATATTTGCTTTAGCTTTTAATAAATCACAGGCATTTCCCATAGCAACCCCAACACGACAAAATTCAATCATTTCTAAATCGTTTTCTCCATCACCAAAAGCGTATGTGTCATCTTGATCTAAATGATAATAATCAAGAACTTTTTGAATACCTGTAGCTTTTGAAATCGTTGGTGAATAGAATTCAAAAGCATTATCACTGCCATGTTCATCAAAATTAATAACATAACCAAAATCATTTTGGATATACTTTTCTATTTTTTCACGATCTTTATTTGTAACATTGGCTTCTATTTTAATCGCTCTTTTTAATACCTCATTACGATCAAACTTTGTTGTAAATAGATCTTCAAAATGTCCATTTTGAACAAAGAAGTTATAAAGTTCTTTATAAGAAGGATCAATGTATAAATGATTCGCTGTCGCAATCATATAATCACAATGAAGTTCTTCTAACATATTTGCTGTCTTTAAACATAACTCATAATCCATTCTATTTTCATAAATAGATTTTCCATCAATTTCTACATAACCACCATTATTTAAAATATAACCGTCAAAAGTTCCATCGAGCCATTTTTCATCTAACATGGCTTTGGGTCTTCCACTACAAATAAAGAGTTTATGTCCTTGTTTCTTTAATCTATTTAATTGTTGTTTTACACCTAAAGGTATTTCATAAATTCCCATTTGTGAGCATACTAATGTCCCATCTATATCAAAAAATAATACTTTCTCTTTCATAAAAAATCTCCTTTAGCTAATTATATCACAAAGCCCCTTTCTATGATTTTCAATAAAAGAAAATATAAAAAGTACGTATGATAGTACGCAAGATAATACGTATGAAAAAAGGAATCTTTCGATTCCTTAACTAGTCATCTAAAATAGAAGATCCATTAGTCGCAATAACTTCTTTATACCAATCATAAGATTTCTTTTTAGAGCGTTTATAAGTTCCATTACCATAATCATCAACATCTACATAAATAAATCCATAACGTTTAGACATTTGATTTGTAGAGTTAGATAATAAATCAATTGGTGCCCAAGTTGTATAACCCATTAATTCAACACCATCTTCTTCAATAGCTTTATACATTTGTCTAATATGTTCTCTTAAATAATCAATACGATAATCATCATTAATAGAACCATCAGCTTCCACAGTATCTTTAGCACCTAAACCATTTTCCACAATAAATAATGGTTTTCTATAACGATCATATAAATCTACACAAGAAATTCTTAAACCGATAGGATCAATTTGCCATCCCCAATCAGAACTAGGAATATGAGGGTTTTTAATAGCTGTAACAGTATTACCTGCACTCATTTCTAATCCTTTAGTATCCGCAGCAACACAACTTGATGAATAATAACTAAATGAAATAAAATCAACAGGATATTTTTTCATGATTTTTAGATCTTCATCAGTCATTTTAATATTGAATCCTTTATTTTTATACATTTGTAATAAATATTTAGGATATTCACCATGAACTTGTGTATCACTATAACAATAGATTTGTCTCATTCTTTGTTGTTGTTCTAATACATCTTCTGGTTTACATGTATATGGATAATAAGTTAATTTAGTAAGCATACATCCTACTTTAGCATCAGGAATGTTTTCATGTGTAATTTTTACAGCAAGTGCACTTGCCACAAATTGATGATGCATTGCTTGATATTCTACTTCTTCAAATTCTTCAGGTTTAAATCTTGATTCAATTAATCCACCTGTCATAAATGGATGTCTAATGATTGAATCAATTTCATTAAATGTAAGCCATAATTTAACTTTATCTTTATATCTTTTAGTAATAACATCCACATAACGTGTAAAGAATTCAATGGAACGACGATCATACCAACCATTATAGTCCATACAAAAAGCAAGAGGTGGTTCATAATGAGACATTGTAACTAAAGGTTGCATTCCATATTTTAAACATTCATCAAAAACAGCATCATAGAATTTTAAACCTTCTTCATTAGGTTCTAATTCATCCCCTCTAGGGAAAATACGAGACCAAGCAATAGACATTCTATAAACCTTAAATCCCATTCCTGCAAGTAATGCAATATCTTCTTTATAATGATGATAAAAATCAATCCCATGACGTTTTGGATAGTAAACTTCATCATCAGTACTTAAAGCTTTTTCAATCATTTCATCAGAAATATCGCATAAACCATGAGTATTTAATAAATCATTCATTGATTTAGGATCAGTAAATAATTGCACATCACTACAACTTACTCCTTTTCCTCCTTCTTTCCAACCACCTTCATATTGGTTAGCGGCAGTAGCTCCACCCCATAAAAATCCTTCTGGAAATTGTTTCATATTATATTTCTCCTTATTTTTTATTATCAAATTCATTATATCGATATTATTGAATATTTGTTTGTTTTTTCATAATATAAAAACTAATTCTACTTTTAAGAGGTGTTGTTTTCTATTTAAAATGATATGATTTGATTAAAGGAAGTGGTCATATGGATCTTGTCAAAATAGGTAAATATATAGCTTTTAAAAGAAAAGAACAAGACTTAACACAAAAACAGCTTGCTGAAAAGTTAAATATGTCAGATAAATCAGTCTCTAAATGGGAAAGAGGTATATGTTTACCGGATGTTTCTGTTTATCTAGAATTATGTAAAATACTAGATATAAGTATTAATGAGTTTCTGGCTGGCGAAGATATACCTAAAGAAACAATTGAACAAAAAGCAGAAGAAAATATTATTCAGATTACAAAAGATAATAAAAACAAACAAAAGTATCTAAAGAAAATTATAAGATTATTAATAGTTATGCTTGTTGTTTTCATATTTATTACAAGCATATTTATCTACAAAAAATTAACACAACCACAAAACTATATAGAACCTTATTTAGAAAAAAGCACAGAAATGCAAATGGCAAATATGCTTTCTAATCATCCAGGTGATATTTTGTTATTTCATTATAATTCAAAAAAAGATTTTGATTCATTAACTATGTATTTAATCCAATATCAAAAAGGTAAAAAGATATCTGATAAAGAAATCTGTACATTTTATAATAATCCTTCAAAAGGAATAAATACCGGAAATATTGCTTTAGTAGTTGATTATGAAGCTTCTACTTTGAAGATTATAGATGCTTTTGAAGATGGGTATTATGTAGCTGAAGGTATTTCATTTTTAGAAAACATTAGTCACTACGATGTTTGGGATTATAATCAAATTGAAGAAAAAATTTCTATTAAATATAGTAAAAAACAAATGTTAGTGGCCTTATCTTATGGAAAAAATCATGTCACATCTCTTCCTATAAAAGAGTTAGAAACAAACAAAAAGATAAAGAATGATTATACATGTATTCTTTCAATTAAGTTTAAGTAAAAACGTCATCATTTGGATGACGTTTTAATAATCAAATTTATTCTTTTTCTTCATAATGATAAAAATACTTACACAAATAATTGCTGATAAAATAGAACCTAATGCTGGTGTAAGACCCATAGGAAGCAAAGTATCAGGGAAAAGCTTAGAAGTTATATAAGCTCCAGGTACTCTTATTAAAACAATAGAGATGACATTGTGAATAAATGAAATCATAGAATAACCATAAGCAGTAAAGAAACCACTAAAACAGAAATGAATAGAAGCAAACATACAATCTAAAACATATCCTTTTAAATATTGACTTCCATACATAATAACGATAGCTTCACTTGTAAATAGCGAAAGAATTTCCTTGGAAATAAATTGACAAGTAATCGCAAAGAAAATTCCAAATCCTAAAGCAATTATCATTCCATAACGTAATGTTTGACGAGCACGTTGATGCTGTTTTGTTCCTACACATTGGGCACATATAGCAGAAATTGCTGAAAGCATACTTGATGGTACTAAAAATAAAAAGCTAATGATTTTTTCTACAACACCAACTGCTGCGGCAATATCAACACCACGGCTATTGGCAATAATCGTAATAATAATGAATGATACTTGAATAAGACCATCTTGCATAGAAATAGGAAAACCGATTTTAAAGATATCTTTAATAATTTTTTTATGTAATTTCAAATGGTATCTATGGATGACAATCAATTTTCTTTTAATGATTGCAAATAAAGCAACAATTACACTAATAAGTTGTGAAATCACTGTCCCAAATGCTGCTCCAACGGCATGCATATTGAAATAACCAATGAAAATAAAATCTAACACGATATTAAAAAAACAAGCAACTGCCACAAAATACATAGGACTTTTAGAATCCCCTAATCCTCTAAAAATAGAACTAATAATGTAAGCAGTAATAAAAGGAATTCCAATAAAACATATTTTTAAATAAAGTGTTGTTTCTTGAATTGCTTCTACAGGTGTAGACATAATAGAAACAATCGGATTAATAAAGAATAATAAAATCAAAGTAACAATCAGAGATAAAATCATAAAGATAATGATTGTATTTCCTACAGTCATCCTTTTTTCTTCTTCTTTTCTTTCACCAACATAACGACCAATCATGACCGTTGAACCCATTGCAATTCCTACAAGCATAACAGTAATCATATGCATGACCTGACTTCCAATAGAAACCCCTGATAAAGAAGCAGCTCCATTGTATTGACCGACAATAAATAAATCAGCCATACCATAGAATGTTTGTAAGAAATTAGCAAGTAAAAATGGTAATGAGAAAGTAATAATATTTTTTAAGGCACTACCTTTTGTTAAATCTTTTTGCATAACATCAACTCCTTGCTTTGTATTATATAGGATAAATGTTAAAAGATAAAACGAAAAAAAATGCTTAATCTAGCACTTTTTTTCATGTATATGTTTCAATAATAGATTTAAGTTCTCTGATTTATTTTGTTTTAAATAAACAAGATCTATTTTTTCAAGATCAGCAAAGTATTTACTAATATCTTCTAAATAGAACTGATCTCTATTTTCTACTTCTTTTGTAGGAAGGATTGAAAAACCTCTAGATAGATTAAGTAAAAGAAGTTGTTTAGGAAATTCTTTAACGTATTCTACTTTATTAAAAGTTGTATGATAAATTTTATAAAGTTCATCTTTACATAATTGATGATAGTTTTGATCTGTTGCTTTTGTAATATAGGTAACAGATTGAATGACCTTTTCTATTGTATGATATTTATGGATAAGTTCTTTTGAACAAACAAGAGAAACGTTTTCTTTAGATAAGGTTGTTGTTTCAATTGGATTGTTTTTGTAGAAAGAGAGCATGCTTGGAGAAATTAACGCATCGAGTTGGTGCGCTATTAGGCCTTCAATCAATTCATTTTCTTCAAGATAAGAATAAGAAATAGAAAGATGTGGGTATTTCTTTTCAAAGCTTTCAAGGATTTCAAAGTCTGTAAAATCTGTTGTTTTCATGCCTATATGTAAAGTATTCGATTGTTGAATATTTTGACATAAAGTTTGATAAGAAGCATAAATGTTTTTCATTCCTTCATAGAACTGTTTTCCTTGTTTAGTAAGAGTTAATGTTCTATGTTCTCTTATAAATAGCTGTGTTTGGAGTTCTTGTTCTAAGACAGCAATGTATTTAGACATCGTTGTTTGTCCAATATGACAAGCGTTAGCTGCTTGCGTAAAGTTTTTATATTCAAAAGCGTTAAAGAAATAATGTATTTTATTTAGATCCATAATATCACCTCTTTCATTATAACAAAAAAAAGGAGCAATAAAGCTCCTTTGCTCAATATTTATTTACGTTTGAATAATGATTTTAAACCACGAGAGATTACTTGAAAGAAACTAAGAGAACGAACCATATTATTTGGATCAACATAATTTCTAACAGCTCTTAATGTCTTTTTATTATCTCTTGTCGAAAAGATAAAGTTTCCGTTGTTTTTCGTAACAACTGCAAAACGAGGAATCCATTTTCCTTTAAACATGACACTTGCCATGATTTCTGTTACTTCAGACCAAGGAATTTGAATATAATCATTGACGTTTTTATCATTGTAATATTCAAAAGCTTCATCCCCGACCAGCACTTTACCATAGTTTGCCATTCCTAAATAAGAAGTGGCGTTAATTGTTAAATCGACTTTTTTATTTAATGATTGTACCATATCTTCCTCCATAAATATTGAACTTTTTAAATTACATAATTCCAGCTAAACGAGCTAAGATACCAACGATAAATAATGCAACGATAATAACGATTGGTGAAACTTTTTTCTTTAATAACCAGCAGCAAAGTAATGTAAGTAATAATGCTGCAAGACCAGGAATTAATTGATCTAAGTTTTGTTGTAAAGTAGTAACTTTAATTTTATCTAATCCAGTAGCTCCAAGGGAAGCATATTGAGATAAAGCTGATTTAATACCTTCAGCCCCACCTTTGATTTGACTCCAATCAATATAAGCACCTTCAGATTGAGTAACTCTAGAAACAACAGGAGTAAATGAAATACTTACCCAACGTTGAACTAAAGAACCGATAATGAACATACCTAAAATAGAAGCACCTTGAGTAATTTTACCTAATAAACCACCAGATAAATCTTTTGCGATAGAAGTACCAACTTTATATCCAAATTCTTGAGTATACCAAATAAATGCCATACGGATAATATTCCAAGCAAAGAAGAATAATAATGGACCGACAATACTTCCACCTAAAGCAAGAGAAGCACCTAAAGCACCTAAGATTGGTCTTAAAGTGAACCAGAATACTGGATCTCCAACCCCTGCAAGAGGTCCCATCATACCAACTTTAACCCCTTGAATAGCTTGATTATTGATTTCAGCACCATTAGCTCTTTCTTCTTCTAAGGCTAATGTAACACCCATAACTGGAGCTGAAACATAAGGATGTGTATTATAGAATTCTAGATGTCTTTTTAAAGCATCTGCTCTATCTTGTGGATCTTTGTATAATTTTTTGATAGCTGGGATAATTGAATAACACCAACCACCATTTTGCATACGTTCATAGTTCCATGATCCTTGAAGGAACTGATGACGCCAAGCAACTGATAAACGATCTTTTTTAGTTAATTGAATTTTTTCTGCCATATTTCTTTCCTCCTTCAAGATTAATAGTCATTTAAAATATCACCTAATGGATCACCAGAACCAGTAGAACCACCATTACCAGAACCACCGTTTTCTTTTAATCCTAAGTAAATTAAAGCAATAGCAACACCTAAAGCACCTAAAGCGATTAATGTTAATTCGCTTAATGCAGCTAATACGAAACCGATAGCAAAGAATGGCCAAGTTTCTTTAGTTGACATCATATTAATAACCATTGCATAACCTACAGCGGCAACCATTCCACCACCAACAGTCATACCACCTGATAACCAAGCAGGCATTTGATTTAAAACACTAGTTACTGCTTCAGCAGGAACGATACATAGTGCAGCAGCAGGAACTGCGATTCTGACACCTTGTAATAAGATACCTAAAATTTGATAGATTTCAATTTTACGGAAATCTCCTTTTTCAGCAGCACCATCCATTAAGTGAACTAATGGGATAGCGATTGTACGACAAATCATAGTTAAGAATAAACCAGCTACTGATAAAGGAATTGCAACAGCAATTGAAGTAGAGATAGCTGTTTGTGTATTAACAGTACCACCATTTAAACCTAAAACCATGATAATTGCAGAAGCAACAGAAGCTAAAGCAGCATCTGGAGCAACAGCAGCACCAACGTTTGCCCATCCTAAGGCAATCATTTGTAAAGAACCACCTAAGATAATACCTTCACTTAGATGTCCTGAAACTAAACCAATTAAAGTACACGCTACTAGTGGTTGATGGAATTGGAATTCATCTAAAATTCCTTCCATACCTGCTAATAATGCTACTAAAATAATTAACATAATAGTAATTGCAGACATTAAATTTTCCCCCTATTTCATATTTTGAAGTTCAGTCTTTGCTTTTTTAAGAAGACTGTCCATATTTTCTTTAGAATCAGCAGGTACTTTACGAACATCGAAAGTAACACCCATTTCTTTTAATTTTTCTAAAGTTTCAACATCATCTTGATCCATAGCAATGGCTTTATTAACAACTACTTTACCAACTGAGTGAGCCATAGAACCAATATTTAATTCTTTAATATCAACGCCACCTTCAATAGCTCTTAAAGCATCTTGAGGAGTTTCAAATAACAATAAAGCTTTAGTAGCACCAAAACGAGGATCTTTAGCGACTTCGATCATCTTTTTGATTGGTACAACGTTTGCTTTAACACCTGGTGGTGCAGCTTGTTCAATCATTTGTTTACGTAATGCATCTTGAGATACTGCATCAGATACAACAATGATACGAGTTGGTTGAGTTGATTTTGTCCAAGTAGTAGCTACTTGACCATGTAATAAACGTGTATCAACACGAGCTAAGACATATTTAATATGTCCATCTCCAAGAACAGTTCCTTCAGGAATAGCCCCAGCAGGTGCTGGTTCTTCAGCTTTTACTGCTTCTTCCTTTTTAGGTTCTAATTCTTCTGGACGAATGTTAACTCCGTCTCTAGCAACTTCACAGATATGAGTTGCGATTTCATGTGCGCTGTCAGTAGACATACGCATTGCATATGCTTCAATAAGCATTGGTAAATTTAACCCAGTAACGATTGCCCAATGATCTTCATGACCGTTAAGTAATAAGTTTGCTTGGTTGAAAGGAGTACCACTCCATAAATCAACTAAGAAAAGAACTTCGTCTTGATTTTCAAAAGTGGAAATAGCTTCTTCCATTTTTGCTCTTAAATCATCAGGACCTTCACTTGGTTGTAAAGTCACAGCTTTTACATCTTTTTGTTCACCGAAAATCATAGAACCAGATTGTAAAATTCCATTAGCGAATTCACCATGACTTGCAAGAATAATTCCTACCATATTTTTCCTCCCTCTCTCTAATTAACATTGAATAACAAAAAAAGTAGGCCAACTATTTAAAAGAAGATACAATGAACCCATTGCTTTCTTTTAAAATAGTTAATGCCTACTTAAAGTTACACACTATTGAATATTCAATTTAATTACATTGATATACTAACATCAAAAAATGTAAGCGTCAATCATTTTTTTTCGTTTTTATGTTTTTTCATTATTTTTTGATATAAAAAATAATGAAAAAGATAATATATAATATAAAACAATCACAATTTATCAATAAATAAAAAAAGGGGTGATCCCCTAATTTTGAAAAGCACTAGATAAAATTCTTTCTAGATGTAAAGCTAAGTATCCTACTTCTGATTCAGGTAATTCTTTATTTAATACTTTTGATAAAGCATTACACATTCTTACTGCTTGTTCATAAGCAAAAGGAAATTTATTTTTGGTAAATTCACTAATATCCATTTGAAGTTGTTCATTGGTGTTTAAGCGAATAATTAAGAATTTAATATGATTCATTAAACGAGCATAAGAAATTGATTCAACATCAATTTTCATATTTAAATCAGTTTGTAATTTAATAATACTTTCATGAACAACACGTGCTGCTTCCATGGATTCCCCTACTTTATTAGAAGAAATTGCTGAGTGAATATGTAGAGTAATAAAACCTACTTCATCATTATTGATTTCTTTATTGATAAAGCTTTTTATGATTTCTTTTGATTTTAAAGCAACTTCATATTCATCGGGGAATAAAAGTCTAATATCATAAGTAAAGGGATTTGTAGGCATGATGTTTTCATCCATACGTTTAATCGCAAAATAAATATGATCAGCCAGTGGAATTAAAATATCATGATTGACTTGTTCAAATTTATTTGTTGCTTCTTTAATGATTTCAGCTGCGATTTCAAGATAAACAGGATTGATATAATCAATGACTTTCTTTTGTTTATCTTTCGCTTGATAGTTCTTTTGCATCATGTATTTCTTGGCGTGAGGTGGAATTTCAAAATGTTCATTTACTTTTTTACCAAACCCAATTCCTTTAGCCATCACTATTATTTCATTATCATCTTCTTTAGCTAGAATGGTATTATTGTTTAATACTTTTAAGACTTGATACATTTTGTTCACCTCTTTATTTTTAAAATTGTTTCTCCACTTTTTTTATGACCATAGTTCTTTTCTAAAGGTCCTTGACCTTTAGTGATAATCATTAAAAGACAATCATCGATGGCATTTTCTTTAATATAATTCAAATCTGCATTCCATAACAGATCTCCCTTTTTAACCTTCTGATTTATTTTAACAAGAAGTTCAAACCCTTGTCCATTTAATTTTACAGTATTAATACCAAAATGAATCAATATTTCCATACCATTTTCTAATTCAATCCCTAAAGCATGTTTTGTAGGATAAATCATAGAAATCGTTCCATCACAAGGAGCAACAACCAAACCATGTATTGGACGAATCATGAGACCATCTCCTAACAACTTATGAGCAAAGATATCATCGCAACAATCTTCAATAGGTAAAACCTCACCATCAACAATATTTCCTATTTCTACATCCGTTGTATGATAATCAATTGTTTTTTCTTCATCATAAGAAGCAGGAACGTTATTTAAATAATCATCAATCTTTGTTTTTAAAGAAGAAGCTTTTGGACCAAAGATGATTTGAATAGCATTGCCCTGTAATAAAACAGCAGCTGCCCCTGCTTGTTTTAAAGAACCTTCGCTTACAAGACTTGGATCTTGTAAAGAAGCACGTAATCGTGTAATACAACAATCAAGGTCACTAAAGTTATATCTTCCTCCTAGTCCTTTAATAATCATTTGTACTTGGGGATCAAGTAATGA
>ERZ773210.1224-NODE-1224-length-26202-cov-6.181742_pt1 | contig 26202 bp, 31 predicted proteins | sample MGYA00580528_ERZ773210 | MGnify/ENA primary metagenome ERZ773210 (study PRJEB29015, sample SAMEA2737769) | human gut metagenome | biome: human gut; feature: human-associated habitat; material: faeces | place: China | collected 2012 ...
CCTATCTCTTATCTGGAGATACAGCTACTGTCTGGTGTTTCAGGGGGCTACATCACGTAACAAAGACCGGAGTTAACCAATGTATTATCATGACGAGCGCAGGCCATATCCGCCGGTTAACTTCATCAGCACAGACAACTGGCATCCCTATACCAGGCTGATCCCTGCCACCAAAGTGAATGAGTGGGTAAATCGCCAAATCCTCAGCGATACCGGAAGCATCCATAACCCTGACCACGAACACCTGTTAGAGGCTGACCTCTGCTTTATGTGGGCGTCCGATTCGTTCGCGAAGAAAGGGCGGTATGTCCTCGGTCAGGCCGAACAGGTAATGCTCCGCGCAGGCGGTTGGCAGAAAGCCAGAATGGAACAGCAGATGCATGAGTGGTTCGGGCGCGTACCGAAGTACATCATCACGCTGGCTGCCGATTATTGCTCCCAATGCAGTGACATTGAGTTCTGCGCGCTGGTAGAGCACGAGCTTTACCACATCGCCCAGGCCACCGATGATTTCGGTGCGCCGAAGTTCAACAAAGAGACCGGGCAGCCAGTGCTAACACTGCGCGGCCACGACGTCGAAGAGTTCGTTGGTGTCGTACGCCGGTACGGTGCCAGCAAAGAGGTGCAGGAACTGGTGGACGCGGCCAATTCGCCAGCGGAAGTAGCTCACATCGATATAGCCAGGTCATGCGGGACGTGCATGTTAAAGTTGGCATAGGCTTTATTAGGATTGTCATGGAGGTAACCGATGGCAGCATTATCGACAGAGGTTAAAGCCTTCATCGTTCAATCGCTCGCCTGCTACGAGACCCCGGTAAAAGTCATTGAGCTTGTAAAGGCTGAATATGGCATCGATGTATCACGGCAGCAGGTGTCTCAGTATACGCCCGGTAACGCAATGGCGGCCAAGTTGAGCCAGAAGTGGATTGACCTGTTCAACGCTACCCGTAAACGATTCCAGAATGAGATCGGTGACATCCCGATCGCAAATAAAGCGTACCGGTTGCGCGTTCTCGACCGAATGGCGACCAATGCTGAAAAGATGAAGAACTACGGAATGACCTCGCAGCTTATCGAGCAGGCCGCAAAAGAAATGGGCGATGCCTACACCAATCGCCAAAAAGTCGAGCATACAAGCCCTGATGGCAGCATGACTCCGCAGCCGACAATCATCCAGCTACTACCCGTTGAGCCGAAAGCATGAGTAACGCCGTTCAACTGCCTATCCCCGCTAAGCTCGCGCCACTGTTCACCGCCGTGGATAAGCGTTACCGGTGCTCGCACGGTGGACGTGGCAGCGCCAAGACGCGCACATTCGCGCTGATGACTGCCGTAAAGGCGTATCAGTCGATGATGAACGGTGAAAGCGGGGTGGTGCTCTGTGCGCGTGAATTCATGAACTCGCTGGAAGAGTCGAGTATGCAGGAGGTGAAACAGGCGATCCTGTCTGTTCCATGGCTGGCTTCCAACTTTGACATCGGCGAAAAGTACATCCGCACCATCGACAAGAGCGTTAACTACGTGTTCTGCGGCTTGCGACATAACCTCGACAGCATCAAGTCGAAAGCACGCATTCTGCTGTGCTGGGTCGACGAGGCCGAGTCAGTCAGCGAAATAGCCTGGCAAAAGCTGAGCCCGACAGTTCGTGAAGAAGGATCAGAGATTTGGGTGACGTGGAACCCGGAGCGCGACGGTAGCGCCACGGATAAGCGTTTTCGCAAAGAAGCCGGCGACGACTGCATCACCGTTGAAATGAACTACACGGATAACCCGTGGTTCCCTGACGTGCTGGAAGGCGAGCGCCTGAATGACCAACGCCGCCTCGACCCGGCAACATACGCATGGGTGTGGGAGGGGGCTTACCTCGAAAACTCCGACAAGCAGGTGCTGGCCGGGAAATACCGGATTGCCGAGTTCTCGGACCAACTATGGAAAGAGGCCGATCGCCTGTTCTTCGGTGCTGACTTCGGATTCGCCAAAGACCCTAACACGCTGGTGCGCTCGTTCATCCTTCACAACCGGCTGTACATCGAATACGAGGCATACGGTCAGCAGACAGAGCTCGACCATATGCCAGAGCTTTACGACACGATTCCAGGCGCGCGTGAATGGCCCATCAAGGCCGACTCCGCTCGGCCCGAGACGATCAGCTATCTAAAGCGGCAGGGCTTCAACATCTCGGCTGCCGAGAAATGGCAGGGTAGTGTTGAGGACGGGATCGCCCATCTTCGCGGCTTTGACGAAATCATTATCCATCCACGCTGTAAGAATGTGGCACGCGAGGCCCGCATGTGGTCGTACAAAACGGACCGCATCACTGGCGAGGTGTTGCCGAAGCTCGCCGATGGCTATGAGCACTGCTGGGACGGAATCCGCTACAGCCTTGACGGGCATATTAAGCGCAAGGGCCAGATGGCAGGGATGATGATTCCCAAAAGGTTGCGTTAAAAATTAAAGATTCACCAAGAATTGACGTTATTTATTAATGATGTACTTACAAGGAGATAGTTATGCAGCATCATTTTAAAAACGTCATTTTCCAGCGTATCGCGAAGGGTTCAACGGTTGGCAATCAGGTAAAGCTAAGCGATGTTCTTGCTAATGGGAAGACGGAAGCAGCTCTGCTAGAGGCTCTTCAGAAGCAATTTAAGGGCGATACTATAAAGCTGAAAAGCTACCAATAATTTCAGGCCACCTCGGTGGCCTTTTTCATACCTTAACGCCACCAACGGATAACCCATGACTGACAAATTAACTCTCGCCGTCAACCATGCGTTGAACGATGCGCGGATGGCGCGCGCCCGTATGGGTCTGATGGCGCCAACGATGGGGCTGGACAATAAGCGCCATTCCGCATGGTGCGAGTATGGCTTCCCTGAGCAGGTCACTTACGAAAACCTCTACGCCCTGTACCGTCGCGGCGGTATCGCTCATGGCGCTGTTGAGAAGCTGGTGGGCAAGTGCTGGCAGACTAACCCGGAAATCATTGAGGGTGATGATGCGGACGAGAGCGAGGACGAAACCGCCTGGGAAAAGAAGTCAAAGCAGGTATTCAACAACCGGTTCTGGCGCTCATTTTCCGAGGCGGATCGCCGTCGCCTTGTCGGTCGTTATGCAGGTATCCTTCTGCATGTCCGCGATGAAAAAGACTGGAATCTTCCGGTAACTAAAGGGCGAGGTCTTCAGAAAATATCAGTGGCGTGGGCCGGATCGCTCACGGTGAGCGAGTGGGACACTGGGCTGAACTCGAATACTTACGGTCAGCCGAAAATGTGGCAGTACGCCGAACGCTTGCCGAATGGTTCAAGTCGCCGCGTCAATATCCACCCCGATCGCGTTTTCATCCTTGGTGATTACTCAGACGATGCTATTGGCTTCCTTGAGCCAGCTTATAACGCCTTTGTAAGCCTGGAGAAGGTAGAGGGCGGTTCAGGTGAGTCATTCCTGAAGAACGCAGCGCGCCAGCAGAACATCAACTTCGACAAAGAGGTTAATTTTAATGACCTGGCTTCGATGTATGGCGTATCGGTTGATGAGTTGCAGGAGCGTTATAACGACGCTGCAAGAGAGTTAAACCGAGGGAATGACACGCTACTCATTACCCAAGGGGCCAACGTTACATCGCTGGTTTCTCCGGTTTCAGACCCTTCGCCGACATACGATGTAAACCTGCAAACAGCCGCCGCAGGAGTTGATATCCCGACGCGTATTCTGGTTGGTAATCAGCAGGCCGAGCGCTCCAGCACCGAAGACCAGAAATACTTTAATGCTCGTTGTCAGTCGCGCCGAGTAGACCTCGCTTTCGAGATAGAGGACTTCTGCGACAAGCTTATCGACCTGCAGATCGTCGACTCAGTAAGCCAGAAGGCTGTTATCTGGGATGACCTGAATGAACAGACCGGCACCGAGAAGCTAACCAACGCTAAGACCATGGGCGAGATAAACCAGACCATGCTGGGCGGCGGTGATGCCCCGGCATTCAGCCGTGAAGAGATTCGTACAGCTGCGGGTTATGACAATGACGACGAAGAATCGTTAGGAGAAGAGGATGGCGACGAAGAAGACGAAGCCACCAATTCTGCCGCGTAACTATCAGGATCCGACCGGAGCCGATGCGCTGGAACGCCGGGCAATGAAAGATTTCGCCAGGCGAATGAATAAGATTGGCAAAGCGTACAAATCAGCACTCGACAAAATACCTTCCTCCCTCGCAGTAAACGCCAGATACGAATACCAGCTAAACCCGACGCTACTCTCCATCATCCTGAACGATGCCAGTTACCTGGTTGATCAGGTGCTGCTTGAAGGTGGTGATTACGACCTGTGGTTTTACGAGTACATCGATCTGGCTTCGGAGAAAGGGACCGGGCAGTCGTTCTACAACCTCAGCCAGCAATCCCCGGTGTACTCAGCCGGGCGTGAGTCGTTAGCGTCCATCCTCGCAAGCGACCCGTACCAGCAACGTATGGCGATGGTGCATGCGCGAGTGTTTGAGGAAATGAAGGGGCTGAGCGCTGACGTTAAGCGCGACATGGCGCGCGTGCTGACCGATGGGGTGGGGCGTGGGCTCAATCCGCTGGACATTGCCCGCAACCTGACAGACCAGACCGGCATCGAGAAACGCCGGGCGAACCGGATAGCACGCACTGAAGTGACTACCGCGCTGCGCCGGGCCAAGTGGGATGAAGACCAGGAGGCGAATGACCTGTTCGGCCTTAAAACGCTGCTGGTTCACATCTCAGCTCTGTCGCCGACAACGCGACATACCCACGCAGTGCGCCATGCCCACCTCTACACCAATGAAGAGGTGCGTGACTGGTACAGCAAAGATGGCAACTCCATCAACTGCAAATGCAGCCAGCAGTCTGTGCTGGTGGATGCGGACGGCAAGCCGGAATACCCGGACACCATCACGAAACTCAAACAGGAATATAAATCGATGCAGGCGCGCGGTTACGCCTGGGCGGAGAAATAGCTATGCCTATGCAGGTCAACATCACAACGAAGGTGAACAGCCAGTCTATCCGGCGCGAAACATACAACGGGCGTGAGCATCTGGTGTTGCCGAGCTACACGCTGCCGGCGAACGTCGTCATGAATGGCGGCTTGTACACGCAAGAGCAAATCGACGCCCACTATAAGGGGCTGGAAGGCACCCTGGCGCCGCTGGGCCACCCTCAGGTTAATGGTCAGTTCGTGTCTGCTTTCTCCCCGGAGGGGATTAACGCAGGCCATATCGGCGCGTGGAACCGCAACGTTAAGAAGTCCGGTAATCGCATCTACCTCGAAAAGTGGGTTGATGTGGCTCGCGCTAATGAGTCGGAAGGTGGAAGGGAGCTTCTTGAGCGTGTCGCTGCCATTGAGCGCGGTGAAGACGTTCCGCCGATTCATACCAGTGTTGCCGCATTCCTCGACCAGCTTGAGCCCAACGATCAGCAGCGTGCCACAGGTGCTGAGTGGGTGGCAGATATCCACGGCATGGATCACGACGCGATCCTGCTGCACGAAGTCGGAGCCGCTACTCCGGAGCAGGGCGTTGGCCTGATGGTTAACGCCGATCTGGCACAGCCGCTTAAGGCGAACTCCGGCGCGCTGGTGGGTGAATCCTACCGGGAGCGCGAACAGCGTCTCGATCGCGCAGCGAAAGCGAAGTTTGCGGCGGGAGCGGATGAATACGCCTGGGTTGCTGACTTTACCGACTCGCAGGTGGTTATCGTGCGAAATGGCGGAGATGCGCAGGTTTACGGTTATTCCGCTGATGGCGGGAAGATCACAATCGACGATACCGGCACCGCAGTGGCGCGCCAGGAGTCATGGGTGGCCGTCGTCGCCAACAAATTTAAAGCTCTATTCACACCGCAGGAACAGCCTGCACCAAACCACAAAACGGAGGGCGACATGCCTTTAACCAAAGAAGAACTGGAACAAATCGGCAGCATGATCGGCCAGGCTGTTGCGACCAATACTGAAGCGGCTATTAAGCCTCTCGCGGAAAAGGTTGATGCGCTGCAGGCCAATCAGAAGCAACTCGCGGAAACCCTGACCGCGAACTCCCGTGCCGAAGAGAAAGCAAAGCGCGAAGCGGTTGCGAAGGTCCATGGCGATATCGTCGCGAACGCTCTGTCAGGCGAAGCTCTGGACGCGATGTTCAAGTCGCTGGGCGAAGCTGCGCCGCTGGGCACCAACAATGCTCAGCAGCACAAAGAAACCGGCGCACCAGCCGCAGACGAACACTTCAAGTAAGGAGCCGGAATAATGCCACGTTATCGTCGCGTTAATATCGACGGTCAGTCTCTGTACAAGACCGAAACCCGCACAACGGCCGCCGCGTTGCTTCCTGGTACCGCCGCAACCATCAACTCATCCGATAAATTCGCTCAGGCCGCCGCGCTAACCGGCCGCCTGTACATCATCGATGTCGGTTATCACCAGGGCCTGACTATCACTGAATCAATCCCTGCCGGTGATTCGGCTGTCGGCAACTACGTCGAAGAAGGCCGCGAGCTGGCGCTGCGTTGCCTGCCTGGTGCCTATAAGAAAGACAGCCCGATCAAGCTGGGAACTGCCGGTCAGTTCACCCTTGCCACCTCCGACACTGATTCAGTGATCGGCTACAGCCAGGATGAATACACCATCGCGGCCAGCACCACCGATTATATTCGCGTGCGTATGCGCGTTGGCACTGTCGCCGCAGCTGGCGCGTAACAAAAGGACAAACACATATGTATTTCTCTAAAGAGACGCTGGCGACTAACTCCCGCCTCGGCGGGCACTGGAGCGAACTGTGGGCAAACCGCAACATGTGGAACCTGCAGAACGATTCCATCATTGCGGCTAACCGCGCAATCATGACGCCTGACATGCTGGCTTGTAACGCTGTTGGCGGTTTCTCCCGTGACTTCTGGGCTGAGATTGACAACCAGGTGCTGCAACTGCGCGATCAGGAAGTTGGCATGGAAATCGTGAACGACCTGATCGGAGTTCAGACGGTGCTGCCGGTCGGTAAAACCGCCAAGCTGTATAACGTGGTTGGCGACATCGCTGATGACGTGTCAGTAAGCATCGATGGCCAGGCGCCGTTCTCCTTCGACCACACTGACTACGCGAGCGACGGTGACCCGATTCCGGTGTTCACTGCTGGTTACGGTGTTAACTGGCGTCATGCTGCTGGCCTGAACTCTGTTGGCATTGATCTGGTGCTGGACTCGCAGATGGCGAAGATGCGCAAGTTCAACCAGAAGCGCGTCAACTACTACCTCAACGGCGATTCAAAAATTCAGGTTCAGTCCTACCCGGCGCAGGGAATTAAGAACCACCGAAACACCAAGAAGATCAACCTCGGTTCCGGTGCTGGTGGCGCGAATATCGACCTTACCACCGCTGACATGACCGCGCTCTTTGCGTTCTTCGGTAAAGGCGCATTCGGTACCACCGCACGCACGAACAAAGTCGCCGCATACGATGTGATGTGGGTTTCCCCGGAAATCTGGGCAAACCTGGCGCAGCCGTACGTGGTGAATGGCGTTGTAAGCGGCACTGTATTGCAGGCGGTTCTGCCGTTCGCGCCGGTGAAAGAAATCCGCATGAGCTTCGCGCTGACCGGTAACGAGTTTATCGCGTATGTTCGTCGCCGTGACGTGATCTCCCCACTGGTGGGTATGGCTGTAGGCGTTGTTCCGCTGCCGCGCCCACTGCCTAACGTTAACTACAACTTCCAGATCATGTCTGCTGAAGGTCTGCAAATTACCGCAGACGATCAGGGCCTGTCCGGCGTTGTCTACGGCGCTAACCTGGCGTAAGGAAACAGCATGGCTAAATACGAAGTTGTGCGCCCATGGTTCGGCGTGAAGGTTGGCGACGTGGTGGAGTTGAAAGAGCTTCATCCGGCGCTGAAATCCAACGTCCGTCTGATGCAGGGCGAGGCTGGCGGCCAGTTAACTCCAGCGACACCAGAAGGCGGCACCAGTGAAAAATCTCGCAAAGAGGTTATCCAGGAGCGCCTTACTGAGCTGGGCATTGAGTTCAAAGGCAATCTGGGGGCTGAAAAGCTGTCTGAGTTGCTGCCGGAAGGCGAGCTCGAAAAGCTGTTCCCCGCTGAATAACAGCCGCCGCTAAGGCGGTTTTTTTATGCCCTCTCCGGAGGGCTGTCAGAGGCTCGCATGATCACCACAGAACAGGCCAAGGAATATCTGAAGTCAGTCGGTATCACGCTGCCTGATTTCATCTTAGAGGCGCTCGTAGAGCAGGCCAACAGCATTCAGGAATGCCTTGATGCCCATTACTCTCCAGCTACCGCGCTGCTGATTCAGTCCTACCTGCTGGGCATGATGGCGCTGGGGCAGGGTGACAAGTACGTGTCCAGTCACACCGCTCCGAGCGGGGCATCAGAATCTTTCCGCTATCAGTCATTCTCTGACCGCTGGAAGGGCTCGTTAAATCTGCTGCGTGGTCTTGATAAGTACGGCTGCGCTACTGCTCTCATCCCTGCCGACCCGACAGCTGCGCCTGCATTCGCTGGTATCTGGATCGGGAAGGGAGGTTGCATGTGCGGGGATAAGTGATGACGTGGACACCCGTAAGCGTCCGCCTGCCGCGCCCATTCGCTCGTGTCTGGGTGCTGACAGATACCGGGCGGGAGACTACCGGCTACGTTAAATCGGACGGCGAGTGGTTCATCAACTGCCCGCGGATTCGCGCTACGGGCGCGGTGGTGCTGCGCTGGAGGGAAGACTGATGTCATCGGTAGCAAACTGGTCCTACACCGCCAAGGCCACCATCTGGCGCAAGGGTGCTGGCGGCAGGGATGAGAACGGCGATCCGCTGAATGGCTACGCTGCGCCGGTCATCATCATGGTCGATTATGAGGGCGGCCTGTCAAAGCGCATTGGCAACCTGGGCTCCGAAATCGTCGTGAAGAACACTGTCTGGACGGAGTACGCGCTGGCCGACGCCGGTGATTACCTGCTGATTGGTGAATCCACTGAAGCCGACCCGGTTGCTGCTGGCGCTGACGAGGTGCGACAGGTTATCCGTTACGCCGACACTTTCGATCGGGTGGCGGACGATTTCGCCATCCTGACTGGAGTCTGATATGGCCGGGAAAGTAAGAGGCATCACTCAGGCGAAAGCCAACCTCGACAAGATCATCAATGACGTGCAGGGGCGAAAGGTTGTCAGGGCCATCCAGTCAGCGCTAATCATCGGTAGCTCCCAAGCAGCGCTTTATACGCCTATCGACACTTCCACGCTGCTGAATAGCCAGTTTCGTGAGATGGACGCCAACGGTACGAGGGTTACTGGAAGAGTGGGCTACTCGGCTAATTACGCGGTGTACGTTCACGATCCAAGTGTGCCGCAGACTTTCCGTCGGTCCACTGCACGAAAAGAGTTCCTGACTAAAGGTTTTGAGGATATGCGCAGTCAGATCGATGCAGTGATGCGCAAGGAGCTTTCGCTATGACACCCATGATGCATGAGCGGGTGCGCAATATGTTCGGTGATGCTGGCCTGACTGCCGGGTTCACGGTGCAAAAGTTGATGTATGACGACCCGGAAGATCTGACGCAGGCCGTGATGGTGTTCCGGCCAAACGGTGGTTCCAACATCCGTCACGACCTTGGATCTGAACATCACATCCTCGTCGATGTGATCGGCGCGAAGGATAAGCGCGGCGACGCCACCAATGCTGTTCAGCGCATCATCGATTATGTCCAGGCCAACCCTATGGCTGATGAGTGTGTCGGCTACATCCAGAATATGGGCGCAATCCCTGCGCCGGTGCTTACGGCAGAAGGGCGGATAGTCTTTCGACTCCAGTTCGCCTGCACTTACGGCGAATAGCCATACCAACCAAATAGACCCGCTCCGGCGGGTTTTCTTTTTTATACGTCAAAGAGGAAGTTTCTATGGCTAATTGCCAGAACTCGAACGAACGCCTGTTCGGTGGCGCAGTCGTGCTGGAAGTCGCCGATGGTTGCCCGGACGTCAAACCACTCGAAGCTGAGTGGAAGGCGCTGGCGGCCGGTACGTCGAAAGGCTTCGACTTCAACCCGAACTCGGTAACCTCAGATGCGGATGACGGCGGCGGCTATGTCGAAACCATCATCACCAACAGTGATTTTACCCTGAGCTTCGAGGGCGAGGTCCGCAAGAAGGATAAACTCGATCAGTACGGTGTCGGAAAATTCATTACCTACTTCGCTACAGAATTAAAAGCGAAACGTCAGCCTGGAATGTGGGTAAGAATGGATTACGGCCCGGTAGAGTTTGTTGGTTATATGAATATCAGTGCGCTCAGTTCAGACGGAGGTAGTAACGACATCGTAACGTTCTCCACTGAGTTCAAAGTCGGCGACGCTAGCACCATCGAAGTTAACGAAGTGACAGCGGTGGCGGTGACCGGCGTAACGGTAACCCCTGCTACCAGCACTGGCGCGGCAGGCGGTACCAGCACCTTTACGGTGAATATCGCCCCGACTGGCGCAACCAACAAAGACTTCACCGTAGCATCAACCGATCCAACCAAAGCCACTGCTACAGCCTCCGGTACCACTGTCACGGTAAACCGCGTCGCCGCCGGCACCGCGCAGATCGTCATCAACACCGAAGACGGCAATTTTGTCGCAACCCATACCGTTACTGTCAGCTAACGGCCATTCCAAAGGGTGGCCTCGGCTGCCCTTGATAATGATCGTTACCCGGGAAGGACCATGACAGCATTAATCGACATTGGCGAGTTTTCTGTCAGTGATGGCCGTGAAGGCGGAAAAGACTATCTGCTGAGACCATCACTGATGGCTATGACGCGGATCGGCACTCCATCGGAGATTGTTCAGGCGTATGCCACGGTGCACGGTAGTGATGTTGCTGCCGTCATCCAGTTCTGTACTGATACGCTTGGCCGCTTTCCGGGCTGGCTATCGCCTTCGATGAATCGCATTGCAGAACGGCTGCTATCGCTGAGCATGCATATCATGCAGGCCTGTTGTGATGACGATCTCACCCCGATGATAGGCGAGTGGAAAGGGTGGAGCCGGTACGTTGTTTACCGTCCCGGGCAGATGCCGAGGAACGACATCATCGTGCTGGCTCAGCATCTTATGCAGCATGGCGTCGTAGGTAAGGCCAGTGTGCGCCGCCTGCAGCGGCATGAGTCAGGCGAAACGACGAACGAGTTTAAGGCGTTTGACTATATCAGCGCGGCTCGTAGCCACTTCGGCATGAGCCGGGAAGAGGCTGCGGCGCTGACTATGACCGAGTTTCAGCTGATGCTGGCGCAGAAATACCCTGATCAGAAGGGCTTTACCCGGGAAGAGTACGATGCTGTTGCTGATGACTTCCTTGCGAAGCAGGCGGCGCGACGGGCGGCGGCAAATGGATAGAACCAGCCAAATCCCGATCCCCAGCGAGAACCCAAGAGATGAAGATGTCGAGTGCCATGATGTCATTCTCGACGAAGAACAACTCATAGAGAGGCTTCGCTCGCGCTTTAGTAAGCAGGCAAACTAAAACTAGCCCACCCAAATAATCAAGCCTCGGCATTGTCCGGGGCTTTTTTGTACCCGCAGTAAATCAACCGCGCTTCACACGCGCATTGTATAATCCTAGAGCCTACAGAAAGCGAGCCTGAGAGTAGTTGTACTCTGGGGCGGCTATCTCTGTGTGACAGGCTCACTTTCTATAGGTAAACCCAAATGACTAACATAGTCCCAATGAGCTATGGCGATAACTCCTTCCCATTTACCTCAGACTGCTGGTTTAACGCCACGGTAGCGGCGAAGCATCACGGGAAGAGGGTGAAGGACTGGACAATCCTTGAATCGACCAGACTCTACATTGCAGAGTTGGCGCAAGAGCTTGATATAGAGCCGTTTAATTCTAAAGGGCAGATTTCTCCCCTTTTAGTCCGAGCTGAAAAAGGCCGCTACGGTGGCACTTGGATCCACCCAGAGCTTGCAGTCGAATTTGCTCGTTGGCTTACAGCAAAATTTGCCCGCGCCTGTGACCGACATATTAAAAATCTACTGCTGAGTAAAAATTTCCAGCTCACCGAAGACCAGATTGTTGGCCTGATGGTCTGCCAGCAACCCACGTCATGGGAAAAACGCTTTAAAGACCCGTTCTACCAGGCGTTGTCTAAAATGTCCGGCCTTCCTTACTTTGGTCATGTCGGTGGTTGCCCGGCGCTGTTCGGTCAGATCACCGCTCGCTGGGTTTACGGTGTGGCACTTCCCGATTATGTCTATCAGGCAGCCAAGCAGGCAGCCGGAGATAGCAAGGAGAAGATTCACCAACATCTTAAGCCCGATGCGCTGGAAAAGGTCGAGCAGCAGTTAATGGTAGTGACCAGCATCGCAAGCTGCAGCGTAGATCAGAAGGACTTCGAGGCACGTTGCATGACCGCATTCCCGGTGAAAGGGCAGATGAAGATTCTTTATGCGGCGGCATGATGAACAGCGAGAAATGCCCACTCAGGTGGGCTTTTTGTTTATGAGCGCCTCTTCGATGACCTTATCTAGAATTTGACGTAGCTTTTTTGCGTCAATTTTTGTTTCGCCTGAGTTACTTACATCTTCGAACTCAAGCGCATCCTGAAGTATCTGGACAATTTCAGCATTCATCGAGCGACCATTATTTTTGGCTCGCTCCGCTATTTTTTCCTTCAAATCTTCCGGCATACGTAAGCCGAATGGGGCAATCAAGCTCGCGCCTTTCATGGTGACTCCAGATCTAAACAAAACATGGCTTCATAATGTAGTCAAAATTAACTTGACGAGATAGCTACATGATGTAGTATTTAAATGACTACACCATGTAACCACAGGAGAGCAGATGGAACAGGTTCGAAATATTCCACCAACGGGCATCCGATTCCCGGAACACCTGAAAGAGATCATCAAAAAGGCAGCAAAAGAAGAGGGGCGCTCGCTGAACAGCGAGGTTATCAAGCGTATTGAGCGGAGCCTGAAAGAAGATGGTTTCATCAAAGCCTAAATGCAGCGAGGCCCGGAAGTGCGCTAACACGAACCGGGCCTCTATCGAGAATAACCGCATAGGAAATATCGACATGAATATTGTAGCAAAATCAGATCTGAACTTCCACGGCATGAATCTTGCGCCTGTGCAGAATGTTAACGGCATTTGGCTGACATCGGCGGACGTCGCTAAGGCGTTAGGGTACAAAAGCACCAAGTCTATCTCAAACCTGTTTGCACAGTATGAAGACGAGTTTTCACCAGGAATGACAATGGTCATTGAATCAGTGACCAATGGTATTAACGGCTCGTCTCGCAGAATGAAAGTGCGCGTATTCTCCCTTCGCGGAGCACACCTGATCGCAATGTTCGCCCGTACTCCGGTAGCCAAAGAATTCCGTCGCTGGGTTCTGGATGTGCTGGATCGCGAGGTGCAGCATTCACCGATCGCTAAGCAATTCTCCGATGAGGAACTGGTGAGCCTTTGTTATCTCCAGCTGTGGATGGAAAGGAGCCAGTTGGTCAGCAAGAATCTTTATCCCGCGATGAAGCAGGCAAAATCTGAGTATGCGGGGGCGCTGTACGATATTGCCCATGATATTCACTACATGACTGTAGAGACCAAAAAGATTTTACTCCGGGAAGCACAAAATCTGGATGACAAGAATTTTGTCGTAAGTCGCGCTCAGCCGATGCTGGCAAAACTTCGCGGCGAAGACGGATGGATTCACTGATGGGCGCATGGGATGGCGCAAAAAGAAAAAGCCGATAGTTCGAGCTACCGGCTTTCAATGAAACGTGTCATAAGGACCAACGAATGACTTCATTAAATTTAGCAGTTCACGAGCGTAATGTCGATCCCCAAGCATTCCCTGTGCTGGAATGGTCTGGTATGCGTGTTGTTACCACGGAGATGCTGGCCTCTGGATATGGTTGTGAAGAGAAAAGCATCCGTATGAATCTTTCTCGAAACTTAGAGCGCTTTGAAGAGGGGAAGCACTACTTCATGGTGACTGGCGCAGACCTCAAAAATTTGCGAGCCACTGACAGTGGCTCACAAATCTCCACCAAAGTCCGCACTCTAACTTTATGGACGGAGAAAGGCGCTGCCCGGATGTCGAAGATAGTCGACTCTGACGAAGCGTGGTCCTTCTTTGAGCGCCTGGAAGATTCATATTTCCGGCCGATGCCGGTTGCGGCGATTCCTCTGACTTACGAAGCTGCGTTGGAAGACCTTCTGGCTAAAGTGAAAGAGAACCGCATCATCGCCGAACAGCGTGATCGTGCAGTCAAAGAGAAGCGTTGGATCTCTGAGAAGCGCGAAGTCACCGCCATGGCAACAGCTTCCGCAGCTGTTCGTGCCAAAAACAAACTGGCAGAACGCATCGGGGAGGGGAAAAACTACGCAGCCATCATCCCTGTAGAGAAGAAGCTCGGGCAGAAATTCAAATGGCAGCCGCTCCGCAAGTGGTGCAGGGAGAATGACACTGAACCGCATGAAGTCGAAGATCCGCGCTTTGGCACTGTTAAGTCATGGCCTCGCGCTGCTTGGATGGCGGTTTATGACGTGGATTTACGCAAGATTTTTTAATCGGCTGAAAAGACAGCCAATCGGCCGATTTCTTGGCCAAACATTTAACCCGCTCCGGCGGGTTTTCCCGTTCCCGGTCGATTGAGATCAATAAATCAGCGTTTGCCGTTGCGCCTGTGCTATTCCTGGGTAGGATGTTCATTTTTACCAATAGGGATAGGGATATGAAGAAGATTTTGGCGATCGCCTTTTTGGGGTTATTTAGCACCGTAGCAAATGCAGAAATGGAAAGCTCTGGTGCTTGGGTAACGAAATCTGACACTAATAAAATGACCGACGAAACAGACTTTGTTGCCTTAAACACGTCTTCCGATACATACAACAAAGACGGCCTGACACGTGAAACAACGCTGGTTCTGAGATGCAGCAGCAATAAAACAGATGCGTACCTGTCTTTCCGTGACTTTATGGGATCAGATGCTCCAACCATTACAATGAGGCTCGACGGCGGGAAGCCAACCAAAAAATCATGGGGTGGCGGTGAAGGTGGTGATGCAGCATTTGCACCTCAGGCTGTGTCATTTATCAAAGAGCTTTCCAAGCATAAGAAAGCAATATTTGGGTTTGAGCCTTACGGATCGACAATGCAGATTGTTGAATTCGATTTGACTGGTATAGATAAGGTTGCCGAGAGCCTTTCCAAAGCGTGCAAGTGGAAATAATCATTCGTTGAGAACAACCCTCCTCGGAGGGTTTTTTTATGTCCGGAGAATAGTCAAATGGCAGGAGAGGAAATAGCAGGCAGCATAGTCTACGAGGTAGGCGCGGAAGTTGAGCCATTACTTCAGGGCGGAAGGCAAGTAAATAAGGTCCTCACTGAAATTGAGAATGCTCTCGATGACAATATCGCTCAGTTCAAAAAAATGGACACGCAAGTATCTGCGACAGCACAGGCGGTTAACCAGTCAGTCCGCAGCTTCAGTGGCTTCCAGAACGCACTTCGCCAGGGTGGTTATCAGGTTCAAGACTTTATAGTGCAGGTTCAGGGTGGGCAATCAGCCCTTGTGGCCCTGAGTCAGCAAGGATCACAATTATTGGGGGTGTTCGGCACTGGCGGCGCAGTTGCTGGGGCATTGTTAACGCTTGGCACCGTTATCGTAGGGTCCCTAATCGCTGGGATGGATAACGCAACCATTTCGACCAAGGCACTCACGGAAGCACAAAAGAGGCTTTCGGACATTTTCCAGATCTCCTCGAATGGTGTCGTCGTACTGTCTGATAAGTTTGCTAAATTAGCTGAGACAAGCGAAAACGCAGCCCGCGCGCAATTAACCATGGCTCTTATTGATGCGAATAACATTATTAAAGCCTCCGTGCAAAGTGTGAATCAACTTGGTGATGCACTTGGTACGTGGAAAGCCCCGTTATCAGCGGCGATTAGCCAAATGGATGCTCTGAAAGCAAGGGGTATGGATGTAAATCGGGCATTAAAGGAGCTTGGCGGGACATATGAAGGGAATATAATTGGTCTCAACCAACTTAATCAGGCCGTAAATAATATTTCGGAGTCATTCGGAATAAGCGCTGACGATGCAATTAAGCTAGTGCAAGCGCTTGGCGCTGTTCGTCAGAATGCAAGTCCAGAAACCATTGCGGCATTGCGTGATGTTACAGTTGATCTCAGCCAAAAATATGGATATGCAAATAAGTCTCTGTCTGAATTCACAGGGAAAATCGGCGAATATTCATTGAAGTCAGATCAGGCTAAAGAATCAACTAGGTTAGCCACTGAAATGCTGCAGGGGCACAAAGTTGCTTCCGAAGCTGATGCGGAAGCCATAGCGCAAAACACCCAGAGACTCCAAACCTATATCCAGATGATAAAGGATGAGGGGGCAACTATCGCGATGACTGCTCGCCAGAAGGCTCTTTACAGAGCTGAGCAGTTAGGCGCAAGCGATGAAGACAAAAAGGCGATAAACACTTCGTTTGACAAAATTGAAGCGTTTAAGAGTGAGCAGGCACTACAGAAAGAATCAGCAAAGGAAGCGCGGAAAGCAGCAGCGGCAGCATCTTCTCAGGCTAAAAAAGATGTAAGCCAGCAAGAGTCCATTGCTCAGAAACTGGATAATCTCCGCGCTCAATCAGACCTGACCACAGAGTCGATTGAAAAGCGTCGCATTCAGGAGGCGGGCCTCCGGGCGGAGCAGTCTCTTGGTAGTGCCGCGACTCAGCAGCAACTAGCGGAAGCAAGGGCGCTTGGTGAGGCAAACGAAAAGGCAGCAATCTCTATTCAGAAGCGCAAAGAGGCTGAGCAGGGGCGGAAGTATGCCAAACAGGAGATAGCCGCCGGAAATACCTCGGTCAACCCTATCACTGGGGCATCAGTGGATCCGCTGGCGCAAATCAATCTCCAGGAAACACAAAAGCTTGAGGCCCTGGCTAAATATCAGGAACTGGATAAGCAAAATACCCAGCTTTACGAAGACGCCAAAACTGCCATCCAACTGCAGGCGTCAAACGCACGGATGCAAATAGCGCAGACTGAGGCAGATCAGCAAAGAGCATCCGTTCTTTCTATTCTGGGCTCTGCGTCCCAGGGCTTTGATAGCCTGGCGTCGATAATTGCAGACTCTGCTGGTAAGAGTAACGCGGCGTACCAGGTCATGTTCGCAGCCAGTAAAGCGTTTGCGATTGCCCAGTCCACCCTCAGCCTGAATACCGCAATAATGCAGGCCATGGCTGATCCGACAGCGCTGACTCCAGCGCAAAAACTTGCGAACTATGCAGCTATCGCCTCTGCTGGAGCTTCATTACTTTCGAACGTTGCGAGCATCTCATATGGTGGCGGGAGAGAACACGGCGGCCCGGTATCTGCCAGCTCCATGTACCGTGTGGGCGAGGGTGGCAAGCCTGAGATTTTCAAAGCCAGCAATGGCAGCCAGTACATGATCCCCGGCGATAACGGTCGCGTCATCAGTAACCGGGATATTGGTGGGGGTGGCGGGGCGTTCAATTACAGCCCGGTCATTCAGGTTAACGGGGATCCGACTGAGCAGCAGTTGGCCATGCTCGAGGCCGCGGTCAAGCGCGGCGCGCAGCAGGGTTATTCCATGGCCGTCAGCGACGTCGCCAGCGGAAAAGGCAAACTCTCCAACGCTCTGACCAACAATTTCAACACCAGTCAACGCCTCACATAAGGAGTTCCCATGGGGATCAGCAGCACCATTGATTTCCCGCACCAGTACCTGCCAATGCCCCAGCGATCCGGTCATGGATTCACTCCGGTAAGCCCTCTCCAGCGCTCCACCATGACATCCGGCCGCACGCGCCAGCGTCGCAAATATACCTCTGTTCCCACTGAGGCGGGGGTTTCGTGGGTATTCAATGATGCCCAGGCGCAGCTGTTTGAGGTGTGGTTCAGGGATGTGATCACCGATGGCGCAGCGTGGTTCAACATGCGCATGCGTACGCCTATGGGCGTCGGTGACTACGTCTGCCGGTTCAAGGATATCTACGACGGGCCGGTGCTGTTCGGGTTAGGGTTCTGGAAATTCACGGCAACACTGGAGCTGTGGGAGCGTCCGATTCTGCCGCCTGGCTGGGGTAATTTCCCTGAGTTCATCGTGGGGCAGAGCATTATCGATTACGCGCTCAACAGGGAGTGGCCGGAAGCATGACCAGTCCAACTCTGAACAGGCTGTACGCCAGCGGCGGCAGCGAGGCGCTACTGAATACGTTGCAGATTACCGTCGGTGGGCAGGATTACTGGCTGGTCGAGAACTTCGAAGATATCACCGCTGTTACAGAGGCGGGGGCGACAGTGACATTCCAGGCGGCTGCAATGGCCGTCGCGCTGCCAGCCAGGAACAAAGACGGTACGCAGGATCTGCAGTTCGCCATCAGCAACATTGACGGCATCGTTTCCACTACAATACGTAACGCCCTGTCTAACCTGAATAACGGCACGCTGATAATGCGGCAGTATATCTCGACCGATTTGAGCTCACCTTCGGCGCCGCCCCTGGTATTCCAGATTAAAGACGGGTACTGGAAAGCGACAGAGGTTCAAATTAAAGCCGGATTTCTAAATATCCTCAAAACTGGTTGGCCGCGCTATCGCTATACGCTTCCTGTCTTCCCTGGCCTCCGCTACCTTCAGTAGGAAATCACCATGTTCAATCCTGATAAATACCGTTCTGTCGAGTGGCAGAAGGGCGGACGCGCTTATCCAGTGCTGGACTGCTTTGGCATCGTCAACGAAATCAGGCGCGATCTGGGTCTGGCTCCGTGGCCTGATTTCGCCGGAGTCACGAAGGATGATAACGGCCTCGATCGGGAGGCGCGCGGACTGATGGCTGGCCTGACGCGATGTGAACCGGCCCCGGGCGCAGGTATCGCCTGTTATTCCGGTTCAGTGGTGACACATGTTGCCATCGTTGTCGAGATTGATGGCCAGCTGCGCGCTGCGGAGTGCAATCCGCGTACCAACGTAACCTTCCTGCCGCTGGCGCGGTTTGCCCGCCGCTTTGTTCGCGTGGAGTATTACCAGTGACGATCCGAATCTATCCCTCCCGGTTGACGGGCGAACCGCTGGAAACGCATCAACATGAAACGATGACCCTTAGCGCCTGGTTTGCGCAGAACGTGAATGACTGGACGCCGGATCAGCAGCATCCGGTTGCGGTTGAAATCGACGGTGTCCCCGTCCCGCCGGCAGAGTGGACACTGCGCGTTATCAAGCGAGAAACAGACGTCAGGTTGTATCCGGTGCCATACGGTACCGGCGCAGAAATCGCGATCTGGGTTGCCGTCAGCGTAGCCGTCGCCTCTGCTGCGTACAGCATCTACATGATGAGCACAATGTCTCAGGCAGGCGGCGGAGGTTCCCAGGCGGCCAGCGGTGACCAGATTGACCTCAACCCGGCCAAAGCCAACGCGGCAAAACTGGGTGATCCCATCCGGGAAATCTTCGGCAAATATCGCGTCTGGCCTGATTACGTCGTGCAGCCGGTAAGCCGGTTCGTGAACGAGACCAGCATGGAAACCAGCATGTTCCTGTGCGTGGGTGTCGGCGACATGGTGATTAACCAGTCCGATATCCGGATCGGTAATACGCCAATCTCCGCGTTCGGTACCGACGTGCGTTACACCATCTACCCGCCAGGCGCCACGGTCTCCGGCGATACGCGTACCGAAAACTGGTTCAACTCACCAGAGGTCGGGAATACCGGTTCCGGTACCGCCGGACTGGACCTGGGCTCAAGCGGCCCGGAGACGGTCAGTATCATCGCGGATGCGCTGGTCGTGTCCGGAAACTCCATCACGCTGGTTGACGTATCGTCGTCTGGCGATGAGGAGATCCCGCCGTCGTGGACTGTCGGAACGGTCATCACCGTCTTGGCTCCAAACTCTTACACGGTTGTATCCTCCGGCGGTTACAGCGTGATTTATGGCGGGGTTGATGAACTGGCCCCATCGGTAGGGCTGCCGGTGTCTCTGAACTATAACGGCAACGACTACGACCTGGTGATCGCCAGCTACGCCCCTGGCGTTCCGGCGGTGCCGGGGGTAGGCGGTAGCGCCGCCAGAATCACTGCCAGCGCCGCGCCGACGACTTACGATTTCAGCACAACGCCTGTGACGTTCAGCATCAGCTGGCAGGGCACGACATTCCCGGTCTCGCTGGTTACCAATTACGTCACCATGTCGGGTCTGGTTTCCTCGATCACCTCGCAGCTCTCAGGCTCCGGTCTGGTTGCCCGCGATAACAGTGGCCGGCTTGAAATTGGTGAGTCCAGCAGCCCCTTTGCTGGCGGGTCCATCACCAACAGTCCGCTACCCGCCGCTGCGTTTGGTGATGCGCCAGTCAATACGGCGGGCGTGAAATCAACGGGCGGTACGGCGGAGGTCAGAGCACACATTACCCTGGCGTACAACAGCGCCGCCGGGACGCCATTTACCGGGCTCCCGGAGGGTATTCAGCGCTTCTCGCTGGGACTGTACGCAAATCAGTTCAGGATAACGGCTGTGGACAGCCAGACGGTCACGGTTGAGAGGTTAACGGTCACTGCCGGACCTGGCGGTGAGACGATTACTACGCCAGACCCATCCTGGCCCGGATTCACCGAACGCACCCTACTGGATGCGACCGTGACGGGTGTCAGCGACGATTACGAATGGGTTGGACCGTTCCTGGCCTGTCCCGACGGTGAAACCCTGGACGCATTCGAGGTAAACATCAACTTCCAGAACGGGCTGGTACGTTATACCGATAAAGGTAACAAGCGCTCAATGCCGGTACGCCTGGTTATCCAGTATCGCAAGGTTGGCACTACCGCCTGGCAGCAGCAGTCTCCGTTCTATTCACGCAGTACCGAAAACCAGATCGGATTTACGCATCGCTACAGCGTGTCGCCGGGGCAATACGAGATACGGATGCGCCGCACCGAACCGGTTAAGGGTGGCAGCACGCGTGACCAGGTATTCTGGCAGGCGCTACGCTCACGGCTGAGCAAACGGCCCACGAAGTACGACGGTGTCACCACCATGGCGCTGACCGTGCGCACAGGGAACCGTTTGGCAGCGATGTCCGATCGCCGGATAAGCGTCACGCCAACCCGGATTTACAGTGGCGGGAGGTCGGCGCGGAGTATCAGCGGGGCGCTTTACCACGTGCTCGAGTCGCTGGGGTTCACGGCCAGCCAGATTGACACGGCGGCGATTAACGCGCTGGAGCAAACGTACTGGACGCCACGCGGGGAGAAGTTCGACTGGGCGAGCGGGGAGAGTAAGTCAGCGCTTGAAGTGCTGCAGAAAATCACCAACGCCGGGATGGGGTACTTCCTGTTGTCGGATGGGCTGGCTTCTGCCGGCAGGGAAGGGATTAAACCCTGGGTCGGGATGATCACCCCGCAGGAAACCACCGAGGAGCTGCAGACCGCGTTTAAGGCCCCGTCACAGGACGATTACGACGGCGTGGACGTGACGTACATCAACGGCACCACCTGGGCAGAGGAAACCGTACAGTGCCGCCAGCCTGGCAATCCAACACCGCAGAAAATCGAGAGCTACACGCTGGATGGCGTTCTGGATGAGAATCGCGCCTATCGCATCGGCATGCGACGACTACTGGGCTACCAGCTGCAGCGCCTGCAGCACACCACATCAACCGAGATGGATGCTCTCTGCTACGAGTTCATGGATCGCATAGTGCTGGCTGACGACATCCCTGGTGGTCAGCAACTGAGTTGCCTGATTACGGATATGAAGTATGACAGCAGCAAAATCACCCTGACGCTCAGCGAGGCGCCGGACTGGTCGTTTGAAAACCCACGCGTAATCATCCGCCATCAGGATGGCCGGGCATCAGCAATGGTGGTGCCGACACGCATTGACGACTTCACCATTTCGGTACCGTACAGCGCCGCGCTGGAGCCAGAACTGTGGGCGATGAATGACGCGTACATTGAACCGCCGCGTCTGCTGTTCTGCTCATCTGTTCGAGTGCCATATGACGCGCTGGTCGGGGAAATATCACCGGGTAATGATGGGATCAGCCAGGTGACGGCTATTCAGTATCACCCCGGCAAATATGCCTACGATGACGCCACTTACCCCGGCGACGCCGCTTAACACCAAATCAAAATTATCTGACCCGCTTCGGCGGGTTTTTTATGCCCGGAGCGAGCATGACCACATACGCCACTAATAATCCATTAGGGTCAATGGATCCGAAGGACCTGTTCGATAATGCCCAGAATCTGGATTTTGCGCTGAACGACATTACCCAGGCGTTCTGGAAGGATCGTTTTGGCAGATCCAGGAAGTCATTCTGGGGGATGGAGCAGGAGTCTGCGGCGCAATTGATGAGGCAGCAACTGCGTTTTAATACGTTTATCCAGAACTCCGGTTATGATGTCATCGGTGAATACACCAATGGTCCGCTGACGATTAGCGAATTTAACCAGGTGATCCGTTATGACGGCGAACTATGGAAGCTGACCGCCTCGACCAGCATCCCTTTTACGACAACCGGGAATGACGCTGCGTCATGGTTGAACGACTCCGCGCATTTCATCAGTGTCGGAGATGGTGCACTTCGCCAGGAGTTGCTGCGTAAACGAGTCTATGCAGTGGATTTCGGTGATATCCCTGACGCCGCGCATCCTGACATTGCCACAACTACTATACAGACGGCGATCGAATACGTTTATGCCAATGGTGGCGGAGTTGTTGACCTCGGTCCGTTCTCATGGAAAGTGGCCGCCTCAACGCTGAATGAAACATACGATAACTACGGCGTGGCCGTTCCTGCAAATACCGGCTGTATCATCTTGCGTAAAGGCGTATCGCTGATTGGGGAGCCAGGCAAAACCAAGTTATACACGGACAATAAGTTTGCAACGCTTATTTATTTGGTTGCTCCTGTAGGCAACGTAGTTCATGGCATAGAAATTGATGGCGGCTGGAACACGGGCGATGACGGCGGAAATAACGGCATTTTCACGCTGGGAACCCAGGGCGGGGCGGATATTTCTTGCTATCGTGTTACTTTTTCTGAGCTATTTATTCACAACGTCGCGTCCTACGGACTGGCGCTGCAGAACGGCAATCCGAGATTCTGCAAAATTGAAAGTGTTCGTGTTGATAATATTGGCGCTGATGGGCTTGACCTGAAAGCGCGCGGTGATCTGTCTATCCCTGCCCAGGGTAACTCTGTCAGTGATGTGTGGGTCTCCCGCTATAATCAGCGCGTTGACGGTTCAGCTGGTGTGGATGTTCGCGGCATCTGGCATCTTCGCGGGATTACGGTGACTGATTTTGGTGGGGATGCCACCAAAACGTATGTCGGCATTCGTTTCCGCACCAAGCCGCCAGTTAGCGAACAACAGCAGGTTGCAGATAAGACCACCCTAACCGGGTTTACCATTCGCCCAACCAACGGTGCGGCCGCATTGTCAATTGCTGGGATTGAGTGCGGATCTGATGACACTCATATCAACGATGGGTATGTTGAAGATGCACACCACGGCATTATCCATTCTGGCAATACGAACGGATCTGCTATTCGCGGTACCGTATCCAACGTTACATCCGTCAACTCCCGTCAGTACGGGTTCCGCGCTGTCGCAGGCACGCAGGGTATCAGTTACATCGGATGTGTGGATGTTGGAGCTGCGACTGCCGGATTCAGGATTGAAGGTGACAACTGCAACGCTACCGCGTGCGTGGGTGGATCTCTGTCAGTTTCGTCAGGTGCGCTACCAACCTTCCAGCAGTCTGGCTGCCGGTTCGGTGCAAGTTGGGTAGTTACCGAGAGGCAGAATGACACTTCAGTATCTGTGACAGCCAAAGGTACTGCGACAGATATTGCTCTGCGCCTGTCTGTAAAAGGCAATAGTTTTGTCGGCGTGAACGCTGACATTCGCCCTGACTCTGCAAATACCCGTCATCTTGGCTCTAACTCCCTGCCTTGGGCCGGTGGATTTACGCAGACTGCATTCACGGTCACATCAGGCGCCAAGTTTAAAACAGAACCGCTAGACATAACGGATGCCATGCTTGATGCCGCCGATGAATGTCCTCCAATTCAATATCAATTGCTGGATCGGGTTGCTGCAAAAGGCCCCGATGGAGCTCGCTGGCACTTCGGCACGATTGCTGAAAGACTGGAGGAGGCGTTTACCCGTCACGGGCTTGATGTAAGGCGATTTGCATTCTTCTGCGAAGATTATGTCACGTACAAGCCTGCAGTGATTGATGAAAAAACTGGCCTGGTGCTTGAGCCAGAGCAGGAGGAGGGGATCCGGTTAGGCGTTCGCTATGAAGAACTTCTGATGCTTGAGGCGGCTCTCCAGCGCCGGAATTATGCGAGATTGTTAGCGGCTCAGGAGGCAATGTCCGCACGTATTGAAAAGCTTGAAAGCCTGCTCAGTAAAGCGAATTGATAGGCGTCACCGCATTGATCTGCACCGTCTTTAAAACCACTGTATATAAAAACAGTGTGCGCCGGGAGACCGGTAGAGATCAAGGGGTGAAAGTCCCCGACCATTGAAGGACCAGCAATCCACAAGGTCCCCGAGTCATGCGTGGCATACCGCGAGGTATGGGGCGAAGCGATCGAGGGGGAGGCTGCGGAAGAGGTGGAAGTGCTGGGGCGGGTGACGTACTTCATCAACAGTGCGATCGAAGACGACAGGGTAGTGTGATTAATGGAGTTGGTAATTTAACCAAAAAGAAAGCACGCTTCGCTTAATGTGTACACGGAAGCGTGCTTAATCTTAAAAACACACACCATTATCAATCATAAGTTACTGATTTTAATGGTGTGATTGTCGATGTTCTTACTTCTCGTCCTGCGGCATATGACGATAGATGTATACGCCGCTTAACAGCGTGAAGATAAGCGTCAGCGCGGTCAGGCCAAAGACCTTAAAGTTGACCCAGATATCCTGCGGCAGCCAGAAGGCGATATAGATATTAGCGAGACCGCAGAGAATAAAGAAGATTGCCCAGGCAGTATTCAGACGCGACCAGACCACCTGCGGCAGCGTTAGTTCTTTACCTAACATGCTCTGGATAAGGGGCTTTTTCATGAACCATTGACTGAACAGTAATGCTGCTGCAAACAACGCATAAATAACAGTCACCTTCCACTTAATAAATTCAACATCATGCAAGGCAATGGTCAATCCACCGAACACCGCCACTAAGATGAACGTAATAAGCGCCATTTTTTCGACTTTGCGATAGCGAATCCAGCTGTAGATCAGCACAACGGCGGTCACAACGATTAACGCTTTTGTTGCAGCAAAAATGTCGTACAACTTATAGACAGCGAAAAACACCGCGAGCGGTAAAAAATCAAGAAACTGCTTCATTCTGTGATTCCATCTTCTGAGCGGGGCGGGAGACAGAGATGCCCCCCGCCTCGGGATTACTGACGAATTAACATATACAGGCGGAACAGATAGACGAGCAGTACCGCTGAAATGAGATTGCTCAGCGTATTCGCCACCACGGCGCCGACGTTAGGCGTTAATACCGCAAAATTCGGTGCAAACAATAACAGCAGCGTTTTGGCCAGCAGCCAGCCGATCACGGCGGGCGCCACCAGACGCATATTAGCCCATGCCAGTCTGATGCTGCTGCGCATCGCGGTAAAAATTCCCATCTTATCCTGCACAATCATCACCGGCGCAAATGCGAGCACGATAGCCAGTAAAACGCCCGGCACCACGACCAGCATAATCCCCATTTGCACCAGCATCGTGGTTAAAAAGATCAGGATAAACAGCTTAGGTAAGACCGGTGCACTCGCACCAATCGCGCGTAAGGCGCTGACGCGGTGACCCGCCGATACCAGCTGAATCATCAGCAAAACGCCGCCCGCCAGAATTGCATTACCAATCAGGCCTGAGAACGTGGACGCGGCAGAGGCGCGCAGCAGGATTTGCTGCTGCTCCGGCGTCATATTTTGCACCAGCTCAAACAACCCCACGCTACCCGCAAGATGGTCGCCCTGGCTCAGGCTGGCAATCTGTTCTTCACTCGGTGACAAGGCATGGCCCAGCACCACCGTGATAAAGGCACAAAGCAACGCGATCAGTAAAAAGGTAATGAACTGATTGCGGAAAAAGTTTCCCGTGTCACGGTAGACAGACTTCGCCGTGATAGACATGCACTCTCCTTGAG
>ERZ773210.1275-NODE-1275-length-25546-cov-4.438586_pt1 | contig 25546 bp, 23 predicted proteins | sample MGYA00580528_ERZ773210 | MGnify/ENA primary metagenome ERZ773210 (study PRJEB29015, sample SAMEA2737769) | human gut metagenome | biome: human gut; feature: human-associated habitat; material: faeces | place: China | collected 2012 ...
TATCGGAGTACACAGTATCAATTTTGATGTGGGTCTGACATCCATCGCTACACCACAGATGCAGGTGAAGAGAGCGATATTCGAAGCATCACAGCAGGTGTTTGTTCTTGCTGACAGCAGCAAATTCGGAGGCGGGTATGTGTCCGTGATCTGTCCGGTTAAGGATGTATACAAGATCATTACGGATTCGCAGATCAGCAAAGAGTATATCCGAAAAGCGGAGCATGAACAGATTCCACTTGTGATAGCCGGAAACCGGGAGCAATAATATGATATATGAGAGAATACAAAAGGGGCGCTTTTTAAAGCGCCCTAATCGATTTATAGCAAAAATAGAAATAAATGGAAAAGAAGAGACGGTCCATGTGAAGAATACAGGGAGATGCGCGGAACTTCTGGTTCCGGGAGCAGAAGTGTTTGTCCGGAAGTCTGAAAGTGCAGGGCGTAAGACTGGCTGGGACCTGATCAGTGTCAGGAAGGCTGACCGGCTGATCAATATGGATTCCCAGGTGACAAACAAAGTGGTGCAGGAATGGATTGAAGCCGGGAGATGGTTCAAGGACGTGAAGATCGTCAGACCGGAAGTTACCTATAAGAATTCCAGGTTTGACCTGTATGTGGAATATAAAGAGAAAAAAGCGTTTATAGAAGTGAAAGGGGTTACGCTGGAAGAAGAAGGCGTGGTAAAGTTTCCGGATGCACCGAGCGAGCGGGCAGTGAAGCATTTAAAAGAGCTGGAAGAAGCGGTGCAGGATGGGTACGAGGCTTATGTATTCTTTGTGGTCCAGATGAAAGGAGTACGTTATTTTACACCAAACAGACGGACTCACAAAGAATTTGCAGATGTTCTTGCAGAAGCAGCGGAAACCGGGGTTCAGGTGATCGCAAAGGACTGTTTTGTAACGGAGGATTCCATTGCAATTGCGGACGAAGTTCCGGTAGTACTTACCAATCCACAGCTCTATGAAGCACCGGAGCTGCTTGTGGAATGGTACAGAGAGCGAAAACGGGATCTGCCATGGAGACATCATGTAAATGCCTATCGGGTATGGGTGTCTGAAATTATGCTACAGCAGACGAGAGTGGAAGCAGTAAAGCCATTTTTTGAGCGTTTCATGACAGAGCTTCCAACGGTAAAAGATCTAGCCGAGGCACCGGAGGATAAGCTTTTAAAGCTCTGGGAAGGGCTTGGATATTATAACCGGGTACGCAATATGCAAAAAGCAGCGCAGAAGATCGAGGAAGAATACGCAGGAAAATTTCCGGAAAATTATGAGGAGATCAAGGCGCTTCCAGGAATTGGAAATTATACGGCAGGGGCAATTTCTTCTTTTGCCTATGGAATTCCAAAGCCGGCAGTGGACGGAAATGTTCTCCGGGTGGTATCAAGACTGCTGGCGAGCGATGAAGATATTATGAAAGCGTCCGTCAGGACAAAGATAGAAAATGCGATTGAACCGGTGATCCCAGAAGATGCGGCATCGGATTTTAACCAGGGGCTGATCGAACTTGGCGCGATTGTCTGTGTGCCGAATGGGGAGGCAAAGTGTGAAATCTGTCCTCTTACGGGAATCTGTGAGGCGAAAAGGCTGGGAATCCAGAATGAACTGCCGGTGAAGAAAAAGGCAAAAGCGCGCAGGATTGAGGAGAGAACCGTTTTGATTTTTAAGGATGGTGATCATGTGGCAATCCGGAAACGACCGGATAAGGGACTGCTTGCAGGTATGTATGAGTTCCCGAATCTGGACGGAAAGCTTACGATGGACGAAGTAACCGCTTACAGTAAATCTATCGGGCTTGCACCGATCCGTGTGAAAAAGCTGCGGAATGCGAAGCATATTTTCAGCCATATTGAATGGCATATGACTGCGTATGAGGTGATCGTGGATGAACTGGAGAAGAACTGCAAAGAAGAGATGATCTTTGCACATCCGGAAGAAATACAAAAGGAATATTCCATGCCATCGGCGTTTAGCGCATGGAAGGTGAAATAAAAGAAGGACATTGCTTTTCGATTTTGCGAAATGCGATGTCCTTTCTTTGGATCAAACAAAATAATTATAAGTGTTTAAATCACCTGACGTGCAAGCCGTGGTGACTTTGCACCTTCCTGTGCATAAATTAGTGAGTACATGAAATATGCCATCACACATGCAGCAACTACATCCACTACGGAATGTTGCTTCAGGAACATGGTTGACAGAATGATCAGAATGCTTAAAACAAGAGATCCTTTCTGGATCAGTCTGGAGTGCTGAAGCTTCTCGCAATGGGAAATTGCGATGTAACAACAAATAGAGTTGTATACATGAAGACTTGGAAGCACATTCGTAGGTGTATCCGTCTGATAGATCCGTTTAACCAGCTCGATACAGAAGTTATCACGCGTAAATACTTCCGGTCTCAAGTTCAATCCGTTCGGAAATACCGTGCAGATGATCAGAAAAATGGTCATACCGCTGAACATGATCGCGGAGGCTTTGTAAAATCCCTGTTTATCATTAAAGAACAAATATCCCAGTGTGACTGCAATATAAGCAAACCACAGCAGGTACGGAATGATGAAATATTCACAAAACGGGATGTAGTCATCGAATATCGAATGGATTACAAAATAATTGTCGGTCACATGGCGTTCCAGATAAGTAAACCATGGAAAATAAATAAAAGCATATAGTAATACCCATGCATGGCTGTATGTATGCATCAGTGTCTTTAATTTTTTTAAAATATGACTCATGATAAAAATCAGCTCCTTCGGGTGAAGATGTTTCTTCCTTGTTACTAGAGGTAGTATAACATTAAAAATTTTTCTCGACAACAGACTTCATAAAACATTCATATTTTTTTCTATTCTCTATTTTACGGAGAAACCTTCAAAGATATACATATCATATTTATTCCGTGCAGTTTTATAAGCTTTTTGATTGCGGAGTGTCCAGACTGCCATCGGAATACGGTACAGATAGTGGTTCAGCCAGACGGAAGGATTGCCGGCATCTGCAAGTTTATAAGAAATAAAGTCCGGACGACAGATCAGGTTGGTCAGCAGGAACTGTACACAAAAGCGCGCCAGAAAAGGATTTTCCGGATTCGTGCGAGTCAGGGCAGAAGAAAGTTGTCCACGAAGAACCTGAGGCGCATGCTTGTGAAACCATCGGATTCCAAGTGAGTTGAAAGACTGGACCATATAAGGCCCTTTATAATCCTTTAAAATATCCCATGTGGCAGGACAGAGCTTCATATTGCTGTCCGGAAGCTTCAGTTCAATCAGAAGAGGAACCCGCCCATTGACATAGCGAAGGACATCTGAAAAAAGTGGCATATGCTCCGAAGTTCCGGAAAGATGCAGGTGCTGTAGCGCATCAAACGTGGAACCCTCAACTGTCCCTTCGGCATTGCAGATCCGCTTTAAAGACTCGTCATGGAATACGACTACTTTTCCATCACGGGTGAGATGGATATCAAGTTCGATGGCAAGATTTTGTTTTACTGCCTCACGAAATGCCGGCATAGAATTCTCGGGAATCAGCCGGGAAGAATCATGTAGTCCGCGATGGGCATAATCCCGCTTGAGATAAGGGAGGATTTTGCTTCGGCGGGAAGTATTCGGCATGATCATATATAAATATAAGAAAAAACATACAACAACAGTTAAAAGAATCCAAAACAACAGCATAGAAAAGTCCCCTTCTTTTATGTAATAATTTTCAGTGTCTCAGGTTCGAGAGAGAACGAAACATCCTTCTGGAGATAAATCGGTTCGCCGTCAGAATGTACCGGAAGTGCTATTTTTGAGTGTACTTCTGCTTTTTTACAGCGGAAGATATGTACGCCTGGAAGTCGGGTATGCTTTCCGGAAAACACAGTCGGCAGAATTGCAAGAGCAATAATTTTGGGAACATCTGCAATCACAATAAAGTCCAGCAGATCATCATCCGGTTTGGCATCCGGGCAGAATTTGCATCCACCACCTTCATAAGGAAGATTAAATGCAGAGGCAAAGAAAACCCGTTTAAAATGAAGTCTTTTAGTATCGTCCAGAAGAATTTCCATCTCATCTGGCTGACAGCGGCGCAGACGGTAGAGTGAGCAGGCTGCATAGGCAAGTTTGCCCAGACCGAGCCGGTTAAAAAAGACTTTAACCCTGGAAATACAAAGTTGATGGCAGATAGCTGCATCGTATCCGATTCCGGAACTGACGGCAAAACGGTGAACCTTGTCATGATAGTGCAATACACCAAGATTGATCTTGCGCGTCTGTTCAGAATGAAGTACCAGATCCAGAGCTTTCATGGTATCGGATGGAAGGGCAAGTCCCCGGCCAAAATCATTGCCAGAGCCGATCGGAATGTAACCGAGGGTAACCAGGCTTAAATTCTGCAGACCACAGATTACTTCATCCACACTTCCATCACCACCAAGTACAACGATCGTAACAGGATCCCCGGAGGCGGTAAGCTCGGCGGCAATTTCCGTTGCGTGATGCCGGTGATGTGTAAAATGGATCTGGTAATCTATATGTTCTGCTATCAGCTTTAATTTAATCTTTTCCCATAGTGCAAGTCCCTGACCCGAGCGGGCGTTAGGATTGGCTATAAAATGATACATAAAGTCATCCCTTCACTTCTGTAAATTTAGTTTCATTCTAGCATCGGAATGAGAGGATATTGTCAAAAAAACAATAAAAATGCAAAAATTTATTGAGGCAGAGTGTTAAAAGTGCTATTCTGGTACATGTGTTAAAAAATAAACATAAAATAAATGGAGGTAATACTGTGAAATTTATAAGACAATTCTTGATTATCATATTGATTTCTTTTGCGGGAGAGCTTTTGCATGCAATCCTTCCACTACCGGTTCCTGCAAGTATTTATGGCTTGCTGATCTTGCTGGCAGGTTTACAGACAAAAGTAATTCCTTTGAAAGCAGTTGATGAGGCCGGTGGATTTTTGATTGAAATCATGCCGATGCTTTTTATCCCTGCAGGAGTAGGTCTGATGGTATCATGGGGAGACTTAAAACCGGTTCTTGTTCCGATCATGGTTACAATTGTAGTGACAACAGTGCTGGTTATGGGCGTGAGTGGAAGAACCGCTCAGTTTGTACTGAAGAAAGAGGAGAAGAAGGATGAGTAATATGCTGCATGGATCGACCTTTTTTTGTATGGCGATCAGTCTTTTTGGATATGAAGCAGGAATTTTTTTGCGTAAAAAGTTAAAAATTGGTATCTTCAATCCACTTCTTGTTTCGATTGTTTTTGTAATTATCGTGCTAAAAGTGACTGGAATTGATTATGATACTTATGATAAGGGAGCGAATGTACTGAGCTACCTTCTGACACCGTCTACAGTCTGTCTTGCAATTCCGCTTTATCAGCAGATGAATCTTCTTAAGAAGAATCTGAAAGCGATCATTGCAGGAATTACAACAGGTGTATTTGCCAGCCTTGCCGGTGTATGGGTATTTTCTATGTTGTTCCACCTGAAGAAGCAGTTCTATGTAACGCTTCTTCCAAAATCAATTACCACAGCGATCGGTATGGGAATCTCAGAAGAGCTTGGTGGAATTGTGACGATTACAGTTGCTGCGATCGTAATTACCGGGATTATTGGAAATATGTTTGCAGAGGGAATCTGTAAGCTCTGCAAAATTGAGCATCCGATTGCAAAAGGACTGGCAATCGGAACAGCTTCCCATGCTATGGGAACGGCAAAGGCAATGGAAATCGGAGAGATTGAAGGAGCAATGAGCAGTCTTTCTATTGCAGTGGCCGGATTGATGACGGTTGTAGGTGCATCGATTTTCTATCACCTGTATTAGAGAGGAGTGTGCAAAATATGGAGAAAACAATTATCTGTATCGGACGGGAATATGGAAGCGGCGGACATGAAATCGGTGAATTGCTGGCAAAGCGTACCGGTTATGCGTTTTACGATAAAGAGAAGCTGTTTGAAATTGCAAAGATGCGCGGATACGAGAAAGAAATGCAGGAGTATCTGGATGAACAGCCGGTGGACAGCCTTCTTTATTCAATCGCAATGAATTTTGCAGAACCGAAGAAGAAGCCATATCCATTTAAGCTGATTGAAGAGCTTGCGGAAGAAGGACCATGTATTATTATGGGAAGGTGCGCAGGTTATCTGATGAGAAACCGAGAAGAAGCTTTTAGTGTATTTGTCCATGCAGACATGGAAACACGAATTGAACGCGTGAAAGAGCGTGATCATATTACAAGCAGAATGAAAGCGAAACGTAAGATCCAGGATGTGGATGAGAAAAGAAGCGCTTTTCGTAAGGATTATACCGGACAGGAATGGGGAATGTCGAAGAATTATGATCTTTCGGTCAGCACTACAGAGTTGTCCTATGAACAGGCAGCAGATCTGATTCTGTATTATAAGAAGATGACAGAAGAAGCTGACAGAGCTTAGAAGGTATAAAAAGAATATACTAGTTTGTTGAATCCAGAAATGGGAAATGACATGGCAGGTCATTTCCCATTTCTGGATTTTAGAGATATAGAAGGGCTCAATTTCTATATCTTAGTTTATAGAATACGTGGCTTCCATAAATTATTTATATATTCGTTACAATCTTTTAGAGGGCAAAATTTGATTTATCTAGGCATCTCCCATGCGTTATGATCCGTGTGAAGCAACATATGTGACTTGTGAGAAAGCGGTTTCTCAAAGAAATCACGGTACAGACGGAGTACATCCGGGTTCTCATGTGAGAAGCGAAGTGGTGCATTCTTATCAAGGAAATAAAGATTTTCACCACGTGTCCGTGCAAGTTCTTCTCCGTCATGGATTGGCTGACCGCCACCGCCGACGCATCCGCCAGGGCAGGCCATGACTTCTACAAAATCATAATGTACTTCACCATGTTCGATTGCTTCGATCAGTTTACGTGTGTTTCCGAGTCCGCTGACAACAGCAGCACGAACAGTAGCATCTCCAAGCTGGATCTCAGCTTCTACAACACCTGGCTGTCCACCAGGATTGCGGACAATCTTGAATGCATCCGGATCAGGGTTACGTCCGGTTACAAGGTAGTGAGCAGAACGAAGTGCTGCTTCCATAACACCACCTGTTGTTCCGAAGATAACACCGGCACCGGTCCATTCTTTCATCAGAGGATCGCATTCACGATCAACCAAAGAAGCAGGATCAATATGTGCAGAACGGATCATGCGTGTCAATTCACGAGTTGTAAGTACAACGTCTGTCTCGTGTCCGGCATATTCACCATAGAACAGTTCCATGTTACTTTCGCCTTTTTTGGCAACACATGGCATGATAGATACAGTAAACATATTTTCCGGTTTCACACCGATGGATTCTGCAAAATAGCTCTTCATAACAGAACCGAACATCTGCTGTGGTGATTTGGCTGTTGAAAGCTGTGGCACCAGATGTGGGTACTGTGATTTAAGGAAGCGTACCCATCCAGGGCAGCAGGAGGTAAACATCGGACGAAGATTTAATTCGCCTTTTGTAAATCTCTGCAGGAATTCATTTCCTTCTTCCATAATAGTAAGGTCTGCTGTGAAGGAGGTATCGAATACATAGTCAATACCCATTTTCTTCAGAGCATCCATGATCTTGCCGACAGTTGCTTCTTCACGGGAAAGACCAAGAGCTTCACCCCATGCAGCACGTACAGCAGGAGCAACCTGTGCAACAACGACTTTCTTGTCATCAGCGATTGCATCCCATACTTTCTCTGTATCATCACGTTCGCGCAGAGCGCCGACCGGGCAGTGAGTAATACACTGACCGCACAGAGAACAGGAAACCTCGGAGATCTTATGGTTGCCGGTTACATTAATGGTAGTACGGGAACCAGTACTTGTCACATCCCAGATATGTAAATCCTGGATCTTGTCACAGACCTGGATACAGCGCATACATTTGATGCATTTCTGTGAGTCTCTGATCAGCGGAAATTCTTTATCCCAAGGGAATTCTTCCAGACGCTGCTTAAATGGTATTTCGATGATGTTCAGGTCATTTGCAAGACTCTGCAGAGTACAGTTACCGCTTCTGACACAGGTAGCACATTTGCAGTCGTGCTGGGAAAGGATAAGCTGTACAGTCTGTCTTCTGGCTGTACGAACCTTTGGGCTGTTTGTATGGATTACCATACCTTCTTTTACTACGTTGTTGCAGGAAGTTACCAGCCGTTCCATTCCCTCGAGTTCAACAACACAGACACGACAGGCTGCGATCTCGTTGATATCTTTCAGATAGCAGAGCTTTGGAATCGGGATATCCGCCATTTTGGCAGCATCCATGATAGTAGTACCTTCCGGGACAGATACGTTTATATTATCAATTGTAAGATTTACCATAATGTTTCACGACCTCCTTTGAAAATGCCGTAGCCGAAGTGGTCGCAACGCAGACATCTGCTGGCTTCCTGTTTCGCTTCTGCCTCGGACATGCAGTTTTCTACACCGTTAAAGTCACAGACACGTTCGCAGGCTTCACGCTCGGTCATGTTTACTCTTCCGCACGGCGGGCGGTCATCAAGACGCGCTTCAGGAATCTCAACGTCACAGCTGATAATGTGGTGATATCCCAGGTATTCGTCTATGTTAGCAGCTACTACTTTTGCAGCAGCAATAGCTTTGATTACGGATGCAGGACCGGAAGCACAGTCTCCACCGGCAAATACACCCGGAATGTTATCGAATCCGCCGTATTTTTCGGTTAAGATCTTACCTCTCTGTACAGGAACACCGGCTTCTTCAAAGTGCTGGTATTCAATATCCTGGCCGATTGCAACGATCAGTGTCTGGCATGGAATAAATACGTCAGGAGCACCTGTCGGACGTACACTTGCACGACCGTCTTTGATCTTACTGATCATCTGTGGTGTAACGTAGATTCCTTTTACGTGACCGTTTTCATCTGTTTCGATGTGGGAAGGAGCCATCAGAGTCTGTACTTCGATTCCTTCTGCAACAGCACCTTCAATCTCTGCCGGAAGGGCAGTCATATCTGCCACGCGGCGGCGGTAAACGATGCTGACTTTTTTAGCACCCAGACGTTTTGCAGTACGGACAGCATCCATAGATACGTTACCGCCACCGATAACAGCTACTTCCTGTCCGGTAAGATCCGGGTTCTGGTTCTTTCCTACATCACGAAGGAACTGAACAGCAGAAAGGACACCTTCTGAGTGTTCACCTTCGATACCAAGTTTCTTATCGGTACTTGCACCGATTGTAATAAGGACTGCGTCATATTCTTCACGCAGGCTCTGGATTGTCATATCAGTTCCGATACGTTTGCCAAATTCTACTTTTACGCCGGTCTCGAGGATGGCGTTGATGTCATCGTTCAGACGGTCTTTCGGAAGACGATAGTTTGGAATGCCATAACGGAGCATACCACCAAGCTCAGGCAGCATCTCGAATACAGTTGTCTGGTGTCCCATAAGCTGCAGATAGTAAGCCGCACTTAATCCACCAGGACCGCCACCTACGATAGCGATGCGCTTTCCGGTAGATGGAGCACATGGCGGAGGTGGAACCTTTCCGGCATAATCCGCAGCCATTCTCTTAAGTCCGCGGATATTGACTGCATCATCCACGATATTACGACGGCAGCGTGCCTCACAAGGATGTTCACAGATAAATCCACAGGTTGTCGGGAACGGATTATCTTTGCGGATCAGACGGATCGCATCTGCATAACGTCCTTCTCCGACAAGAGCGATGTATCCCGGGATATCTACGTGTGCAGGGCACAGAGATACACAAGGAACAGGCTGTGCATACTGGCAGGTACATCTTCCCTGGCGCACATGTTCTTCATAATCTTCACGACATCCCATCAGGCTCTTGTAAACCATATGAGCTGCTTCATACCCGATCGCGCAGTCAGCTCCTTCCATGATTGACAGAGCAAGTTCTTCCATCAGGTCTAATGTTTCCATAGTTGCGTCCCCATTCAGAACATCGGTCAGCAGGTTCTTCAGCTGCCACAGACCAATACGGCACGGCACACATTTTCCGCAGGTGTGTGTATGACACATCTCCAGGAAAGCACGAGTCATGTCTACAGGACACAGTCCCGGAGGACTGGATTCGATTCTTCGCTCCAGATCTTTGTAGAGCCCTTCGATAACCAGCTGGGCTTTGTCCGGTGCAGTGATTTCAAGTCTACTCATAGCTTTTTCTCCTTTAACTTTTTTTGCCAGTCCATAGATCAGATGAAGAAAAATTATAGGGAAAACATCTGAATGCTATAGACCAACTCTATGGACACACTTATAATGATATTGTATGCATTTCAGTACAATCTTGCAAGCAAAGTTAATAAATAGACAAATAAGTTAATTTTGTCACAAAATGATAAAAAATATCAGCAATATGCACAAAATAGCAGAACAACGATAAAGGGTGCAAAAAATAAAAAAATTATGGTACAATAACACCTGTAAAAGAGATGTCTGTTTTACAGGCACAATTAACAGAAAGGGCGGAAGAGGAAAAATGAAAGTAACAGATTTTGGTGCAACAGTTAAAGGTGACGAGACAAAATTATATACGCTCACAAATAAAAACGGAATGGAGATTGCAGTATCCGATTACGGTGCAACGCTGGTACAGGTGATCGTACCGGACAAAGAAGGCAAGCCATGTGATGTTGTGCTTGGATATGATGAGGCAGCAGGATATGAAGAAGGAGATCTGTTCTTCGGTGCAATTGTCGGGAGAAGTGCAAACCGTATCGGAGGAGCATCCTTTGAACTGAACGGAGTGACCTATCAGCTTGAAAAGAATGATAATGGCAATAATCTCCACAGCGGAATGGATTTTTATAACCAGAGAATGTGGAAGGTAAAAGAAACCGCAGATGATCATATTACATTTGAACTGGACAGCCCGGATGGTGATCAGGGATATCCGGGAGCTGTACATATTGAGGTAACATATACTCTGACAGAAGACAATGCAGTGAAGATCGCTTACCATGCAGTTCCGGATGCAGACACTCTGATCAACATGACAAATCACAGCTATTTTAATATGGATGGACATGCATCAGGAGATGTACTGGATCAGGAAGTATGGATTGATGCAGATGCATTTACCAGAGCCGATGCCGAGTCTATTCCGACAGGCGAGATCACACCGGTAGAAGGAACACCGATGGATTTCCGCACAAAGAAAGCAATTGGCAAAGAAATCGAGACAGATTATGAAGCACTGAATTTCGGGAAAGGATATGATCATAACTGGGTTCTGAACAATAAAGGAGAATTTGCGAAAGTGGCAGAGATGTCCTCGGAAGAGAGCGGAATCACTATGGAAGTTTATACAGACCTTCCGGGAATGCAGCTTTATACAGGCAACTTTATTGTTGATGCCAAAGGAAAAGGCGGGGCGCATTACCACAAACGCCAGGCAGCCTGCTTCGAGACACAGTTCTTCCCGGATGCAATCCATAAAGAGAATTTTGCCGGGCCGGTATGCAAGAAGGGCGAAACTTACGAAACAACAACGATGTACAAGTTTATATAACAACAGATAAGCCGAAAAGGTGCCATGGACATAAAAATCCATGACACCTTTTTTGAAAATATGTGCTGTAAAAAATCAGCGAAGGAATATGAAAAATTCATTTTACGCTGTGGTATATCTGTGAAATCAGAAAATGCCATCCAGATAATGCCCGATCGAACGGCGGATATTACCTTCAAAATCAGTCTCTCCGTTATGCAGACACCATTCAAATACATTTCCGATAACCAGCATACGGATATCAGTGCAGATTTCATCCAGGGAAATCTTTGGCGCAATGATGCCGGCATCAATCGCTTTGCGAAGATAATTCTCTACGGTAAGGATCGGGTACGGTCGCTCGGTACGGATCGTTGGGTTCAGTGCCTGGTTGCGCGGTGTGTAGTAGTTGGACATGAATTCTACTCCGAGTTCCCGGCAGTACTGTGCGTAATTCAGATAAACGTGGATGATACCGATCTTTGCCTCATCTGCATCTTCCGGCGTATCCAGAAGATCCGGATTGATGCTTGGCTGTTCTTCAATATAATAAGATAAAAGATCATCTTTGGTTTTAAAATGATGATAGAAGCTGCCGTTGGAGACACCTGCTTCATCACAGATATTTTTTATGGAAAGCTGATCGTATCCCTGCTTCTGCAGAATTGTCTTGGCTGCATGAAAGATACGTGCTTTGGTTTCTTTTGATTTTTTCTGTTGTCTGGACAGTGGCTCTTTTTCAATATCGCTTGACATTTGGTTAATCCTTTCTTAAAATTTTTCAGTCAGATTAGCTGTAGTATAGCATATTTAATAGAAAAAGACAAGAAAACCGAGCAAACTCTGTAATTTTAACGGGAATTGAAAAATAAGAGATGACATGGTATCATTAAATCCATAGCGAACAAAAAGAGAGGATTGGATATCAATGGATATTAACCAGAAAATAACAGAAGAACTGGGCGTAAAAAAGTGGCAGGTAGATGCGGCTGTAAAGCTGATCGATGAAGGAAATACCATTCCGTTTATTGCGCGTTACAGAAAAGAAGCACACGGTACACTGGATGATGAACAGCTTCGTAAATTATATGAACGACTGACCTATCTGCGGAACCTGGAAGAGAAAAAAGAACAGGTTCTTGCAAGTATTGAAGAACAGGGCAAGTTAACACCTGAGCTGAAAGCACAGATCGTGGCAGCAGAGACGCAGGTTCTGGTGGACGATCTTTATCGTCCGTACAGACCCAAACGCCGAACCCGTGCGACAATTGCAAAAGAAAAAGGCTTAGAGCCGCTTGCAAAGAAAAAGGTCTGGAATCTCTGGCGGTTCTGATCTCTCTTCAGAATAGTAAGGAGCCCCTGGAAAAAGAGGCAGAAAAATATGTTTCTGAAGAAAAGGGCGTGAAAAATGTGCAGGAAGCGATTGACGGTGCGAAAGATATTCTTGCAGAAAATATTTCAGATGAGGCAGATTACAGAAAGAGGATCCGCGATCTGACGTTCAAAAAGGGTACGCTGGTTTCTGCTGCAAAAGACGAAAAAGCAGAATCTGTATACGAGATGTATTATGATTTTACAGAAGCGGTCAGCAAAGTAGCCGGACACCGTGTGCTGGCACTCAACCGTGGAGAAAAAGAAAAATTCCTGAGTGTTAAGATTGAAGCACCGGAAGAAGAAATTCTCCGTTATCTGGAAAAGAAAGTGATCCGCAGGGATAATCCATACACAACACCGGTTTTGAAAGAGGTTGTGGCCGACAGCTATCAGAGGCTGATCGCACCGGCGATCGAGCGTGAACTGAGAAACGAACTGACGGAAAAAGCAGAAGATGGCGCAATCCTTGTGTTTGGAAAGAATCTGGAGCAGCTTCTGATGCAGCCGCCGATCGTCGGACAGGTTGTGCTTGGATGGGATCCCGCATTCCGTACCGGATGCAAGCTTGCTGTGGTAGATCCGACCGGAAAAGTAATCGGCACGACTGTAATTTATCCGACAGCGCCTACGACTCCGAAGAAGATCCAGGCAGCAAAAGATCTGCTGAAAAAGATTATTCCAAAGTATCACATCTCTTTGATTTCCCTGGGAAATGGAACAGCATCCAGAGAATCAGAACAGTTTATTGTAGAACTGTTAAAAGAGATTCCGGAAAAAGTGCAGTATGTGATCGTAAATGAAGCGGGAGCATCTGTGTACTCAGCAAGTAAACTTGCTACAGAAGAATTCCCAAAATTCGATGTCGGGCAGAGAAGCGCGACATCCATCGCAAGACGTCTTCAGGATCCGCTTGCCGAACTGGTAAAGATCGATCCGCAGTCGATTGGTGTCGGGCAGTATCAGCATGATATGAACCAGAAAAAATTAGGAGAAGCACTTGGCGGTGTGGTAGAAGACTGTGTAAATAAAGTCGGTGTGGACCTAAATACTGCATCGGCTCCGCTGCTTTCTTATATTTCCGGTATTTCCGGAACCCTTGCGAAAAATATTGTTGCCTACAGGGAAGAAAATGGAAAATTTGAGAATAGAAAAGAACTTCTCAAAGTACCAAAACTTGGACCAAAAGCATTTGAGCAGTGTGCCGGGTTTATGAGGATCCAGGGCGGAACCAATCCACTTGACGGAACCAGTGTACATCCGGAGTCTTACGAGGCGGCAGGAAAGCTTCTTGAAAAGCAGGGCTTCAAGCCGGAAGATATTGCAGGCGGCAAACTTGCAGGTCTGTCTCTTACCATCAAAGATTACAAAAAGCTCGCTGAGGAACTTGGAATAGGAGAGATCACCCTTCGGGATATTGTCAAAGAGCTGGAAAAACCGGCGCGTGATCCACGAGATGAGATGCCGAAACCAATTCTCAGGACGGATGTCCTTGATATGAAGGATCTGAAGGAAGGAATGATTCTGAAAGGAACCGTGCGAAATGTCATTGACTTTGGTGTATTTGTCGATATTGGAGTGCATCAGGACGGATTGGTGCACATTTCCCAGATCACGGATCGTTTTATCAAGCATCCACTGGAAGCAGTCAGCGTAGGAGATGTTGTAGATGTAAAGGTGATGAGCGTTGATTTACAGAAGAAGCGGATCCAGCTTACAATGAGAGGAATTCAGTAATACATGTTCGGATATGTGACGGCGAATGAGCCGGAATTAAAAGTAAAAGATTATCATAAATATAAAGCGTATTACTGTGGCCTTTGTCAGTCACTGAAGAGACAGTATGGCAGCGCAGGTCAGCTTACGCTTGCCTATGATATGACATTTGTGATCATTTTACTTACTTCTTTATATGAAAGTGAAACAAAGGCAGAAAGCCATCGCTGTAAGATGCATCCGTTAAAGCCACAGCCAATGCTGGAAAATGAGATCACAGAGTATGCGGCCGATATGAATCTGATCATGGCGTATTATCATCTGGAAGATGATTGGAAGGATGAGAAGAAAGTAGCAGGGCTTCTCGGGAGTATGGCTTTGAAGCGAAAAGTAGAAAAAGCAATTTGGAAATATCCAAGGCAGAGTCGTGTGATCAGAGAAGAAATGGCAAAGCTTTCGGAATATGAAAGTCAGGGTATACAGGAAGTTGACTATCCGGCAGGCTGTTTTGGCCGGCTGATGGAAGAGATGATGGTATATAAAGAAGACTGCTGGGAACAGCAGCTTCGAGGGATCGGTTTCTATCTGGGCAAATATATTTACATTATGGATGCTTACGAAGATCTGGATAAGGACCTGGAAAAAGGAACTTATAATCCATTAAAAAAGATGCATGAAGAAGCCGGATATGAAGAAAGATGCAGAGACATTCTGTGCATGATGATCGGCGAATGCGCAAGAAATTTTGAAATTCTGCCATGTGTACTGGACGTGGATATCCTGCGGAATATCCTGTATGATGGCGTATGGAAACATTACAGAAAGATACAAGAAAAGAAAAGCGAGGAAAAGGAAGATGACAAAGAATCCTTATGAGGTGCTTGGCGTATCACCAAATGCGTCGGAAGAGGAGATAAAAAAGGCGTACAGAGAACTGAGCCGGAAATATCATCCGGATGCCAATGTGGATAATCCGCTTCGGGATCTTGCTGAAGAAAAGTTCAAAGAAGTACAGGAAGCTTATGATGAAATTATGAAAGAGCGGGCGAATGGAGGATATAATTACGGATACGGCGCGGGTTCAGGGAACTATTCTTATGGTAATAATTCCTATGGGAATCAATCTTATGGCAATGGCAGATATCAGCAGTACAATAATATGAATCCGGAGATGCAGGCGGCATTCAATTTTATCAATAACCGTAGATATCAGGACGCGATCAATGTGTTGAACCGTATGAATGACCGGACTGCACAATGGTATTATGCAAGTTCCATGGCCAACGCCGGCGTAGGCAACAATGTGCTGGCAAGGGATTATGCTGCGCAGGCAGTGAATATGGACCCGAATAACCCGCAGTACAGAGAGCTGATGAACCAGCTGAACTGGGGAGCACAGAGATATAATAGTAATCCGTTTGGTCAGGGATATGGCAATCGTAATTCCTCTCCGTGTGGAACTGGAAATATGTGCTGTGATCTGTGGATCGCAGATTCATTATGTGAATGTATGGGAGGAGATCTGTGTCCATGCATCTAAATACAAAAAAGATTGCATTTGCAGGCGTTATGCTTGCACTGACAGAAGTGGGGATTGCGCTTGGCAGTGTGATCGAAACGAATACCCTTTTTTTACTGGCGGCGGCGTCCTTCTTTGTCGGGATTGTGATTCAGGAATTTGGATTGAAAAGCGGGGCAGGCTTTTTACTGGCTGGAATTTTGCTGGCAATCCTTCTGTCTCCGAATAAATTATATGTGGTTTCCTATGCATTTATGGGATTTTATATTCTAATTATAGAAACAATATGGCATTTTTCTGGAAGAGCTTCCGGATGGATCAGAAGCCGTAACTTTTTCTGGCTTATGAAATATCTGGTATTTAATGTACTTTATATTCCGGGTTTAATATATTTCTGGAGTATGTTATCTGAAAAAAAGGCTGCAAAAGGAATAATGCTTATGTCTGTTGTATTCGGACAATTTATACTTTTTGTCTTTGACAAGACGTATGAATATGCAATGGGGAAAATCTGGAAAGAAAATAGACATAAATTCGGGTTTTAAAGCATATATAGTACAATAATGATGATGTGAGTGTCGAAAGTAAATTTTGCCACTCACTGATGTAACCGGATTGCTCCATTGCTACGCAATTCCCACAATCCTCGAACACATCATAATAATAAAAATATAAATTTTATGTATTTTTTGCACAAAAAAGTGGAAAATTTAACAGAAAAATTGTATAATATAAGACAGGACAAATAGGAAAGAGAGGATTCACTTATGAAGCAGAATAATATGCTTGCTATGATCTTGGCAGGCGGACGAGGAAGTCGTCTTCACGAGCTTACAAATAAAGTAGCCAAACCTGCGGTTTCATATGGTGGGAAATACAGAATCATTGATTTTCCACTTAGCAACTGTGCCAACAGCGGAATTGATAATGTAGGAGTCCTGACACAGTATGAGTCTATTTTACTTAACAGTTATGTAGCGGCAGGCCGCAGATGGGGGTTAGATGCCCAGAACAGCGGAGTCTATGTACTCCCACCGCGTGAAAAAGCGGATGCAGACCTGGATGTATACAGAGGAACAGCAGATGCAATTTCACAGAACATTGATTTTGTGGACATGTTTGCACCAGAATATGTACTGATTCTTTCCGGTGACCATATTTATAAAATGAATTATGATAAGATGCTTGATTATCATAAAGAGACTGGAGCAGATGCAACAATCGCGGTCATTGAGGTTCCGATGAAGGAAGCAAGCCGTTTCGGTATTATGAATACGGACGATGAGGGAAGAATTGTAGAGTTTGAAGAGAAACCGGAGAATCCAAAGAGCAATCTGGCATCCATGGGTATTTACATATTCAACTGGAAGCTTTTAAGAAAGATGCTCCTTGCAGATATGAAAAATCAGGATTCCAATCATGATTTCGGAAAAGATATTATTCCGACTATGCTGAATGATGGAAGAAAGCTCTACGCATACAAGTTCAAAGGATATTGGAAAGATGTCGGAACAATCGATTCCCTGTGGGAAGCAAATATGGATCTGATCAATAGTAAAAATGAACTTGATCTGAATGATGATTCATGGAAGATTTACACAGAGGATACAACTGCGCTTCCGCAGTATGTTGGTCCGACAGCAGAGATTGAAAGAGCATTTATCAACCAGGGCTGTGTGATCAATGGAAAAGTCAAGAATTCTGTATTGTTTACAGGTGCAAAAGTCGGCGAAGGCGCACAGATTATTGACAGTGTACTGATGCCGGGCGTTGAAGTAGAAGAAGGTGCAGTTGTAACAAGAACGCTTGTGGCTGATGGCGTAAAGATTGGCAAAAATGCAGTTGTCGGATCAGCAGACAGCGAACATATTGAATTAGTATCAAAACGTGTTAAGGGGGATGAGTAATATGGCACAGGCATTTGGAATCGTAAGTTTTGCCGGCAACAATATCCGGGTAGGAGAGATGCAGAATTACCGTCCGGTTGGTGCTGTTTCATTCCTTGGAAGATACAGAGTTATCGATTTCCCAATCTCTAATATGAGCAACAGTGAAATCGAACATATTCAGGTTTATGTAAGAAGAAAACCACGTTCTCTTACAGAACATCTTGGAACAGGACGTCATTACAATATCAACTCAAAGAGTGGACGTCTTCATATTCTTTATTCTGATTTTGAAAATGCAGAATGGAGTGTATACAATAATGACCTGGCGGCATATGAAGAAAATATGGAGTGCATTGAAGCTGTAAAATATCCATATGTAGTTATTGCGCCAAGTTATATGATTTATACACAGAATTATGATGAATTACTTAAGACACATATTGAATCCGGTGCAGATATTACCCTGTTATATCACAGTGTGGATAATGCAAAAGAATACTATCTGAACTGTTCAACACTTAATCTGAACAAGCAGAAAGGTGTTCTTTCATTAGAACCGAACCATGGCAACGCGAAAAACCGTAATATTTTCATGGATACATATGTAATGCGCAAAGATCTGTTCATGGAACTGGTCAAAAAGGGAAGAAAGATTTCTTCCATGTTCACACTTAATGATATTGTGAATATGGCATGCAGTGAACTGGATGTACGTGGAGTGTCACATCGAGGATTCTTTGCATCTATCACAGATTTCAAGAGCTACTATAATGCAAACTTATCACTGATCGATATGAAGAATGCAGTGACTTTGTTTGATAAGAGCTGGCCAATTTACACAAGAACAAATGATTCCTGCCCAACAAAGTATTACGAAGGAGCAAGTGTCAAGAAGTCAGTAATTTCCAATGGATGTCTAATCGAGGGTACTGTTGAGAATTCGGTAATCGGACGTGGATGCGTAATTAAGAAAGGTGCAGTTGTCAAAGACAGTGTTATCCTTCCGGGAGTTGTAATTGGAGAGGATGCACGGATTGAAGCGCAGGTAGTGGACAAGAGTGCAAGGATTGTCCATGCAAAGGAACTGATTGCAGATCCGGAAAAACCAGGATATGTAAGAAGAAACGATACTTTATAATCAAAAGAAATTCAACAGAGAGAAGAATGCCGGCTTGGGCAGACTTCTCTCTGTTTTTTGGTTTCATAAAAAAAGAGGCTCATAACGAACCCCTTTTGCTGCTTTGTAAAATTATAATCTATTCGCGTCCCATTTGTAAAATCGGGCTGATCTTTTTGTAGATCAGGAATACGATCAATGATACCAGGAAACCTTTCAGCAGATTGAAAGGTGCAACAGAAAGTAAAACAAAAGTCAGAAGACTGTTGATATGACTGTTGACTGCGGTTCCCATGGCAACCAGTGCGTCGATCGGCATATGGAATGCAGCAGCGTATGCCGGAAGCAGAAGGTATGCATTGATAAAACATCCGACAATTGTCATAAAAACAGTTCCTGTTACCATACCGATGATCGCACCCTTGCGAGAATGTAACTTCTGATAAATCAGGGAAGCCGGAATACACATTGCACATCCGATCAGGAAGTTTCCGAGGTCTCCAACACCAGCTGTTGATGTACCTCTGATCAGGAGGTTCAACAGGATTTTGACCAGTTCGATCAAAGCGCCGGCTACAGGTCCCATGGTAAATGCTCCGATAAGGACCGGAACTTCACTGAAATCAATTTTGTAAAAGGTTGGTGCAAATGGAAGTGGAATATCAAATAACATCAGAACCATAGCGATTGCTCCGAGCACACCAATCTGTGCAATTACCTTTGTGCTGATACGTTTTTTTTCTTTCGTTGTTGTTTTTGGGTTTGTCATTACATCTGTACTCATTTTTTCTCTCCTTTTCTCTTGACATAATCAGATGAATTGAGGAGGAAAATCTTCGAAAGCCTATGCAAAAAAATCCCCGACGTAATACGTCGGGGGGATTATTTGCAAAATCACTTTTTCTTCTCTCATCCAGACTTTACTGTCGGTTTTGGAATTGCACCAAATCAGCTGTCAGAAATCTGACAGGTCGCGGACTGTAACCGCCGGTTGGGAATTCTGCTTATACTATAGCGATAAGAAGTCACCCTACCCCGAAGAATTTCCTTGTTCATTTGAACACATTATAGCGCAGGCGTATATAAAATACAAGTACAAGTTAAGAAAAGACAGTGTTTTTCTAAACCCGGAGTGAGCAGTAACGACTTGTTTCCAAAGATTCGGTATGATATAATCGGTGTGACTTAATCTGATATGGAGGAAAATGAATGAATATAAAGTTTGAAGTAAAAATGACAAAAAAAGCCATGTTTGATTTTATGCTCTATACTTCCTACACAAGCCTTAGTGGAATCGTTGGTGTGATTTTTGGTGGTGTAACACTGGTGCTGGGAATCAGACAATGTATGTTTGGAAGTTACAGTACAGCTGCAACGTTCTTTTTGTTTGCCGCAATTTTTCTGATCGGAAACCCACTTCATTTAAAAGCACGTGCGGCAGAACAGGTAATGCGCTCCCCGATGTTTCAGAAACCGATTAGTTATGAACTTAACGAAGAAGGAATCCGCATTTCACAGGATGAACAAAGTGTGCTTAATGAATGGGGAGATTTCCGGAAGGCAGTTTCAACCGGTCAGTCTGTAATTATATATGTAACAAAGGTAAGAGCACTGATTTTTCCAAGAGAATCCCTGGGAGAACAGTATGTGGCAGCAGTGCAGATGATTTCTACACATATGCCAGCCAAGAAAGTCAATATCAGACACGTCAGTGCAAATTAGGAGGCAGACTAGAAGATGATAATTGAAACAAAAAATGCCAAAGAAACCTATGATCTCGGTAAGAAGATCGGGAGTCATGCAAAAGCAGGAGAAGTCTATACACTGGTAGGAGATCTCGGCGTCGGAAAGACCGTATTTACCCAGGGACTGGCAAAAGGACTGGGGATTGAAGAATCGATCAGCAGTCCAACCTTTACAATAGTCCAGGTATATGATGACGGAAGACTTCCGTTCTATCATTTTGATGTGTATCGGATTGGTGACATTGAAGAGATGGACGAGATTGGTTTTGAAGACTATGTATATGGAGACGGTGTAAGCCTGATCGAATGGGCGAACCTGATCGATGAGATTCTTCCGGCGAACCGGACAGAGATCACGATAGAAAAAGATCTGGAACAGGGATTTGATTTCCGCCGGATTACGGTAGAGAAAAGAGGAGAATAATATGCGCATTTTAGCAATAGACAGTTCGGGACTTGTTGCAACTGTCGCAGTAGTTGAAGAAGAAAACGAAATTTCCAAAACGATTGCAGAGTATACGATCAATTATAAAAAGACACATTCACAGACCTTATTACCGATGTTGGATGAAATCGTGAAGATGACGGATATGAATCTGGATACGATTGATGCGATTGCGGTAGCAGGAGGACCGGGATCATTTACCGGACTCAGAATTGGTTCAGCAACTGCAAAGGGACTGGGGCTGGCACTGAAGAAGCCTTTGATTCACATTCCGACAGTAGACGGACTTGCTTATAATCTGTGTTATACAGACAGGATCATTTGTCCGATCATGGATGCAAGAAGAAATCAGGTATATACTGGTATTTATCAGATGGACGGTGATAAACTGCAGGTTTTGGAAGCACAGATGGCAGTCGAAATCGATGAACTTGCCAAAAAACTTTGTACTTATGGAAAACCAGTGATCTTTCTTGGAGACGGTGTACCGGTGCATAAAGACAGGCTGGAGAAGGAATTGATGACGAATTATGATATTGCATTTGCACCGGCACATATGAACCAGCAGAGAGCTGCAGCAGTCGGTATGCTTGGAATTCAGTATTATAAAGAAGGAAAAACAGAAACTGCAATGGAGCACAAACCGGATTATCTGCGTGTATCACAGGCAGAACGGGAAAGAGAAGAACGTCTGAAAGCAGAAAAAACACATGAGTAATAGAGATAACATAGAAATTACTTTGATAACAGAAAATGACAGAGAACGAATGGAACAGGTGGCGCAGATGGAAACAGACGTATTTCCGGATCCGTGGAGTTATCATGAAGTGAGATCAACTGTCAGACAGAAGCATACTTTTTGTGCGGCAGCAATGGAAGGGGATACCCTGCTGGGATATTTTCTGTGTTATTATGTTCTGGATGAATGCGAGATTGCAAGAATTGCAGTTGCTGAATCTGAAAGACGCAGAGGAATTGGACAGATGCTGTTTGGATTTATGGAACAGATCTGCCATGAAAAGCAACTGAAAAGAATGCTTCTTGATGTCCGTAAGAGTAATCAGACAGCGATTGCTTTTTATGAAAAAAACAAATTTGGAATCGATGGAGAGCGAAAGTTCTATTACGGAGGGAAAAATCCGGAAGATGCAATCCTGATGAGCCGCATGGTTTAGAAAATGGAAGAAATCGCAAGAATATACAAGACTTCCCACTGGAAGGCGTCAGTCTGTGACGTTATAATGTACCTGAACATAGAAAGAGCTGAAAAATGAAATGGCAGTCTTTTTTGCAAAGATACTCAGGAGGAAGTAAGATGCGTAATTATAAAAAAATTCAGACAGAAAAAAATACAGTCACAAAGATTGTGTGCAATAAATGTAAAAAAGAAATCACAATAAAAAATGGAATACCGGAGGAAGAGATGCTTACAGTTGAAAAAAGATGGGGATATTTTTCGCACAAAGACGGAGAACTCCATCGATTTGATATCTGTGAGGAATGCTATGATACCTGGATAGCATCTTTCCAGATTCCGGTATATGGAGAACAGGAGTTAGAATGTTAGATGTATGTTTGCTTGGAAGCGGTGGAATGATGCCGCTTCCTTATCGATGGCTGACCGCACTTATGACAAGATATAACGGCAGCCAGCTGCTGATTGACTGTGGTGAAGGCACACAGATTGCGTTAAAAGAGAAGGGATGGAGTTTTAAACCGATCGATGTAATTTGTTTTACACATTACCATGGAGATCATATCAGCGGACTTCCGGGACTTCTTCTTACAATGGGAAATGCGGACAGAAAGGAACCGCTTACTCTGATTGGACCGAAAGGTCTGGAGAGAGTGGTGAGTTCTCTGCGAGTGATCGCGCCGGAACTGCCATTTGAAATCCACTATAGAGAAATTACAGAGCCAGAACAGATTTTTGAGATGGATGGATATCGTCTGAAAGCATTTCGTGTAAAACATAATGTGATCTGTTACGGTTATACGATTGAGATCGACCGTGCCGGCAAATTTGATGTGCAGAGGGCAACAGAACAGAAAATTCCGAAGGAATACTGGAAACATCTTCAAAAAGGTGAGACAGTAGAGCTTGACGGAAGAATACTGACGCCGGAGATGGTCCTTGGACCACCTCGAAGAGGAATTAAGCTTACCTATTGTACAGATACAAGACCGACGGATTCTATCCGGAAGAATGCAAAAGGGTCAGACCTGTTTATCTGCGAAGGAATGTACGGAGAAAAAGAAAAAGCGGCAAAGGCAGTAGAATATAAGCATATGACCTTTTATGAGGCAGCAAACCTGGCAAAAGAGGCGGAGGTAGGAGAAATGTGGCTTACGCATTACAGCCCGTCCCTGCGCCATCCGGAAGAATATATGGATGAAGTGCGGGCAATCTTTCCACATGCGATCGCAGGAAAAGACCGTATGACAACAGAACTGGATTTCCCGGAATAAGCAAAGCAGTAGAGAGAAGGAAAAATATGGATACAGAGAAAAAGGATATATTAATACTGGCAATTGAAAGTTCCTGTGATGAAACGGCAGCAGCCGTTGTAAAGAACGGACGACAGGTGTTGTCAAATGTGATCTCATCACAGATAGATCTACATAAATTATATGGTGGTGTGGTTCCGGAAATCGCATCGAGAAAGCATATTGAAAAGATTAATCAGGTAATAGAAGAGGCTCTGGAAAATGCAGAGGTTACACTGGATGATATTGATGCAATCGGTGTAACTTACGGTCCGGGGCTTGTTGGTGCGCTTCTTGTCGGTGTGGCAGAAGCAAAAGCAATCGCATATGCGAAAAAGTTACCACTTGTTGGAGTTCATCATATTGAAGGGCACATTTCTGCAAATTATATTGAGAATCTGGAACTGGAACCACCGTTCTTGTGTCTTGTTGTGTCTGGGGGACATACGCATCTCGTATGCGTCAAGGATTATGGAACTTATGAGATTCTTGGAAGAACCAGAGATGATGCGGCAGGAGAGGCTTTTGATAAAGTGGCTAGAGCGATTGACCTGGGATATCCGGGAGGACCGAAGATTGATAAGCTTTCAAAAGAGGGGGATCCGGATGCAATCACATTTCCACGCGCACATATCGAAGATTCCCCATATGATTTCAGCTTCAGTGGCGTGAAGTCAGCAGTTTTAAACTATATTAACGGCTGCAAGATGAAAGGGATTGAATACAACCGTGCTGATATTGCTGCATCCTTCCAGAAAGCAGTTACTGATGTGCTGGTAGACAATGCAATGCATGCAGTAAAAGAATATGGACTTAATAAGTTTGCAATTGCGGGAGGCGTGGCGTCAAACAGTAGTCTTCGTGCAGCAATGAAACAGGCATGTGAAAAGAATGAAATAGAATTTTACTATCCGTCACCGATTTTCTGTACAGATAATGCAGCAATGATCGGTGTGGCGGCTTATTATGAATACATAAATGGAACCAGACATGGATGGGATCTGAATGCAGTCCCGAATCTGAAACTTGGCGAAAGATAGAGTGGGCGAACCACGAAATGCAGGTAAAAAGGAGAGAATAATATGAACAGGGAAAAATGTACAGCAGTAGTCCTGGCAGCAGGAAAAGGAAGCCGGATGGGTACAAAAATACAGAAGCAGTATCTGGAAATATGCGGAAAGCCTGTACTTTACTATTCTCTTGCTGCATTTGCAGCATCTCCGATTATTGATGAAATTGTTCTTGTGACAGGAGAAGGTAAGACTGATTATTGCCGGAAAAATATTATAGAAGCTTATGGAATCACAAAAGTTAATAAAATTGTGGTTGGTGGAAAAGAACGGTATGAATCTGTATATAAAGCACTAAGAGAAATAGAACCGGAAGGTTATGTCTTTATTCATGATGGAGCAAGACCTTTTGTGAATCAGGACATTATCAGACGCTGTATGCAGGAGGTACAGAAATATCAGGCATGTGTTGTTGGTATGCCAGTGAAAGATACCATTAAGATTGCAGATGAAGAAGGCTATGCAAAGCAGACACCAGACAGAAAAAATGTTTGGATGATACAGACACCACAGACTTTTTCGTATGCACTCATTTACGAGGCATATGAGGAAATGTTAAAAACAGAGGATACTGCGATTACGGACGATGCTATGGTGTTGGAACGCATCAAAGGCAAAAAGTCAAAGCTGATCGAGGGAAGTTACCGCAACATCAAAATTACAACACCA
>ERZ773210.1278-NODE-1278-length-25505-cov-3.603418_pt1 | contig 25505 bp, 18 predicted proteins | sample MGYA00580528_ERZ773210 | MGnify/ENA primary metagenome ERZ773210 (study PRJEB29015, sample SAMEA2737769) | human gut metagenome | biome: human gut; feature: human-associated habitat; material: faeces | place: China | collected 2012 ...
CCCGCGGGGCGCAGGCGCAGGTGCGCCGCGTAGCCGAGGCCCGCGGGCTGGACATCGCTACGGTACGGCATCTGGTCGACTCGCTGACCCAAAAACCGTGGCTGGGGCTTTTCGGCACGGAGAAGGTCAATGTGCTGCGCCTGAACGTCGCTTTGGAAGAACTGAACGAAAACTAATCGCAAACCATGAAAATAGATAAAACGATGAAACGCTGGGTATTCATTCTGATCGCCGCTTTGGCAATCTTTCTGACCGCCGACCTCTGCGCCCGGGAGCGCGGGGTGAAATTCTCGGGCGGAACCGACCTGGTGAGCACCTACGTATGGCGCGGCGTCCGCGAAAGCGGCCCGGCTTTCCAGCCGTCGCTGACGATGAGCGCCGGAAACTTCTCGGCGACGGCCTGGGGTTCGGTCGATTTCGACAGCGCCTACAAGGAGATGGACCTCACACTGGCCTACGCGCTCGGACCCGTGACCCTTTCGGTGGCCGACCTCTACTGGACCGGACACGCCGACGACCGCTATTTCGTCTTCGACAGCCGTTCGCCCCACCGCATCGAGGTGGGCGCCAGCTGGGTCGTTTCGGAAAAGGTCCCCGTCACGCTGTCGTGGTACACGGTTCTCTTCGGCGCAGCCGACGTAAACCACAAGGGCGAACGCGCCTATGCCTCGTATTTCGAAGCGGCCTGCCCGTTCACGGTGAAGACCGTCGACATGAAGGCCGGCGTGGGCATGGTTCCCTGGAACGCCGCCGCGACCTACCTCACCGGAGACCGCGGGTTCTGCGTGCAGAACGTCTTCCTCAATGCCGGAAAATCATGGGACATCAAAGGGACGGATTCGATGTCGGTCGGCGTTTTCACCAACCTGATCTGGAATCCGGCCCTGGACGACGTTAACTTTGTGGGAGGCATCTCCTTCCGGATGTAACCGATGGAGAGGCAGGACAGCATTCAGCGGTTTCTGGAACTGATCCGGCGTTCGCACCGCGGCAAGTTCAAGGTCTACATCGGCATGAGCGCCGGCGTGGGCAAGACCTGCCGCATGCTGCAAGAGGCCCGCCAGCTGCTCGACGCGGGCGTCGACGTCCGCATCGGCTACATCGAAACGCACGGCCGCGCCGGAACGGAAGCCCTTGTCGAAGGGCTTCCGTTCGTGCCGCGCCGCAAACTCTTCTACAAGGGCAAGGAGCTGGAGGAGATGGACACGCAGGCCATCGTCAACCTCCGCCCCGAGATCGTCGTCGTGGACGAACTGGCCCACACCAACATCGAGGGGAGCGAAAACCCCAAGCGGTGGCAGGACGTGATGCAGATTCTCGACGCAGGGATCAGCGTCATTTCGGCCGTCAACATCCAGCATATCGAGGGGCTGAACGAGGTCGTCGAGGAGATCACGGGCATCGAGATCCGCGAGCGGGTCCCGGACAGCGTGCTGGCGATGGCCGACGAGGTGGTGAACATCGACCTCACGGCCGACGAGCTGATCGAACGGCTGAAAGCCGGAAAGATCTACCGCCCCGACAAGATCGCCGCGGCGCTCGGCAACTTCTTCACGCAGGACAACCTGCTGCAACTGCGCGAACTGGCGCTGAAAGAGGTGGCGCTGCGCGTGGAAAAGAAGGTGGACAGCGAGGTGACCGGTTCCGAAACCTTCCGGCGCGACAAACTGCTGGCCGTGATCGACTCCTCCGAAAAACGCGCCCGCCGGGTCATCCGCAAGACGGCGCGCATGGCCACGCACCTGAACGCCGCCTTCACGGTGCTCTACGTGCAGGGCGACCGCGAGGCCGACGACCGCATTCCGCTGGCCCGGCAGCGTTACCTGATCAACAACCTGAACCTCGCCACGGAACTCGGCGGCGAGGTCCGCCGCATACGCTCGAACTCCCCGGTGGAGAGCATCGCCGGAGTGTGCCGGGAGCAAAAAATAAACATCGTCTGCATCGGGCGTCCCGAATTTTCACTATTTTCGCTGTTGAAAAGCGCAATCCGCCTGCGGCGTCTGACCGTCCGGCTGTCGCGCATGAACATCGACCTTTTCATTTTTTCATAAGCCATGAGAATACAAAGGAGAATCACCCTGGGCATCGGCATTCTTTTCACCATGATCCTGCTGCTGGGCATCCAGTCGGTCGGCTACGTCCGCCAGCTGTCGCGGGCGACGGGAACCATCCTCGCCGACAACTACAACTCGCTGCAATACGCCGGGGAGATGCTGCGGTCGCTCAACGACATCGGGCAGGATTCCATATCGCGGCACGCCCTGCGCGAAAACCTCGCCCTGCAACAGCAGAACATCACCGAGATCAGCGAGAAGGAGACCACCGCGGCGCTCGAACGCCACGTCGCTTCGCTGAGCGACCCGGTCACCGAAGCCGAAATCCGGACCGTGCGCGAAGACCTGTTCCGGATCATGGAGCTGAACATGGCGGCCATCCGCGCCAAGAGCGCCGGGGTGGAGCAGCGCGCCGACTACGCCATGTGGTGGCTGATCGCCGTCGCCGCGCTCTGCGCCCTGATCGCCGGGGGCATCCTCGTCTGGTTCCCGCAGTCGGTGCTGCGACCGATCGACGCGCTGAAAAAGGGGATCACCCAGATCGCCAACCACAACTACCGGGAACGGCTCGATTTCCCGGGCAACCGCGAGTTCGAATCCGTCGCCGAGTCGTTCAACGACATGGCCGCCAAACTCGACGAATACCGCCGCAGTTCGCTCGACGACCTGATGACCGCCAAAAAGCGCATCGAGGCGATCGTCGACACGCTGCACGAGCCGATCGTGGGGCTGGGTCCCGACCGCAGAATCCTCTTTATGAACCGCGAGGCGTTCTCGGTGCTGAACCTCCGGGAGGACGCCGTCGGACGCGACGCCGCCGAAGTGGCGCTGTCGAACGACCTGCTGCGGCGGCTCGTCCGGGGAGTGAACGACACGGAGAAGGACGCCGACAAGGAGCCGCTGAAAATCTACGCCGACAACAAGGAGAGTTATTTCCAGGTGGAGAACACGCCGCTCTACATCACTCCCGTCGGCGGGCGCGAACAGCAGTTCGTCGGCAACCTGATCGTCCTGAACAACGTCACCCGCTTCAAGGAGCTGGACTCCGCCAAGACGAACTTCATCTCGACCGTCTCGCACGAAATGAAAACCCCGATTTCGTCGATCCTGATGAGTTTGCAGCTGCTCGGCGACGACCGGCTGGGAACGCTGAACGGCGAGCAGAAACAGCTCGTCACGAGCATCAAGGAGAGCAGCGACCGCCTGCTTTCGATCACAGGCGAACTGCTGAACATGACCCAGATCGAGACCGGCAAACTTAAACTGATACCTAAAGTAACCAAGCCTATCGAACTGATAGACTACGCCGTAAAGGCTACGCAGGTTCTGGCCGAGAGGTTCTGCTGCTTCGTCGAGGTGGACTATCCCGAAAAGATCTCGAAACTCTTCGTCGACAACGAGAAGATCGCCTGGGTCATCACCAACCTGCTGTCGAACGCCATCCACCATTCGCCCGAACGGTCGCGCATCATCGTCGGCGCCGTACAGCGCGAAAAGGCGGTCGAGATCTACGTCCAGGACTTCGGGCGCGGCATCGACCCGCGTTACCACAAGAGCATCTTCGAGCGCTATTTCCGCGTCCCGGGAACCAAGGTGCAGGGCAGCGGGCTGGGGCTGGCCATCTCGAAGGAGTTCGTCGAAGCGCACGGCGGCACGATCTCGGTCGAGAGCGAAATCGGCCGCGGCAGCCGCTTCTCGATTCTGCTCCCGGCCTGAAAAACTACCCGCCGCCCGCTTCGGAGACTGTTCGGAGCGCCGCGAACAGACGAAATTCCTTACTCCGTCTGCGCCATCAGCCGGGGTCCTGCCTTGACGGCGGCGGGAAAGCGGCAGGGCACGGCGCTGTCCGCCTCGGAGGTAAGGATCACGACCGGCATACCGACGTAGACATACTTTTTCACCAATTCGAGCAAATCGCTATTGTTCAACCGGACGCACCCTTCGGTTGCACGCGTGCCGATCGAGGCGGGATCGTGGGTTCCATGGATACCGATGCCGCGGTGACCGGGCGTTTTCAGACGGATGAAATGCGAACCGTAGGCCCCTCTGATCTCCCCCTTACCGTCGCCAAAATCGTGCGTCCATGCGCTTGCGTCCTGAATCTGCTGGACGGAGAAAAGCCCTTCGGGCGTCTTCATATCACCCGGCTTCTCCTTGTTGCCCAGCGCCCGCCCGCAGGCAATGGGATAGACGGCCCGCAGGCAACTGTTGAAATCGTAAACCGCAAGAGTCATCGACTCCTTGCAGACAGCAATAAATGCCGCACCCGAAAGCGGCGTCTGCTGTGCACGTACGTCGACGGCGCAGAACAGCGCACATGCAAAAAAGTACATAAGATTGTTTTCATAAGTGCAAAGATACGATTTCCCGGAGAAAATCCGCGGCATCGGCCCGGAAAGTCACAGGCTGTCTTCCGAAAAGACACCAATAGCCTCCGTATGAACAAAAACAGGAATTCCGGCATCATATTCGCCTAACTTTTACGTTTAAATAGCATATCGGCGAAAAAATCGTATTTTTGCGCCGATATACCGGATACCAGGCAAACAATTCCGGATTTGGAAACAACATGAAACTATCACGCGAGAAAATCGTGCAGCAGGCGGCCCGCGCCGGCCGCCGTACGCTGCAACTCGGCGAAGAGGCAGGCGGCAGAATCCGCCGTCTGTCGAAACGCTCCTGGCTGATCCTGGCCGGAATAGCCGTATTGACTGTCGGAGGGCTTTGGTGGTGGCTGCGCCCCGAACCCGTAAAACCCATATTGCCCGTGGTCCAGGTCGAGCCTGCCGAAACCGACGACATCGAACTCTACGGCGAATACGTGGGACGCATCCGCGCCCAGCAGTTCGTCGAAATCCGCGCCCGGGTGGAGGGCTTCCTCGAAAAAATGCTTTTCGAGGAGGGAACCTACGTCAAGAAGGGGCAGCCGCTGTTCATCATCGACCCCAAGCTCTACGAAGCCCGGGTAAACAAGGCGAAGGCACAGCTGAACAAAGACAAGGCTCTGGAACTCAAGGCCGACCGCGACCTGAAACGCATCCGCCCGCTCTACGAGCAGAACGCCGCGAGCCAACTGGACCTCGACAACGCCATCGCCTCCTACGAAAGCGCCACGGCCTCCGTGGCGATGAGCGAGGCCGACCTCACGCAGGCCGAAACCGCCTTGAGCTACACGACCGTCAGTTCGCCGCTGTCGGGCTATATTTCCGAGCGCAGCGTCGACATCGGCACGCTCGTAGGTCCCAACGGCAAATCGCTGCTGGCGACGGTGGTCAAGAGCGACACCGTGCGCGTGGACTTCAGCATGACGGGACTCGACTACCTCAAAAGCAAGGCCCGCAACGTCAACCTGGGCCAGAAGGACTCCACCCGCAAGTGGGACCCCTACATCACCATCACGCTGGCCGACAACACCCAGTATCCGCTGCGCGGACTGGTCGACTTCGCCGATCCGCAGGTCGACCCCGAAACGGGAACCTTCTCCGTGCGCGCCGAAATGGCCAACCCCGACCGCATCCTGCTGCCGGGACAGTTCACGAAGGTGCGCCTGCTGCTCGACGTGCGCGAAGACGCCACGGTCGTGCCGACCAAGTCGGTCGTCATCGAGAAGGGCGGCGCCTACATCTTCGTCATACGGCCCGACAGCATCGCCGAACGCCGTCTGATCGAACTCGGGCCCGAGGTCAACAACCGGGTGATCGTCGAACGCGGCGTCGTTCCCGGCGAGAAGATCGTCGTGGAGGGTTTCCACAAACTGACGCACGGCGACAAGGTCGACCCCGTGCCGGTCCCCGAAAAAAGCAGTGCAACCGAGACGGAGGCGTCTGAAAAATAGCGAGCCATGAAATCGGATTTCTTTATCGACCGGCCCGTGTTTTCAACCGTCCTGTCGGTGGTCATCGTGATCGTCGGCCTGTTAGGACTGGTGATGCTCCCCGTGGACCAGTATCCGCGCATCGTGCCCCCGGTGGTCAAGATCTCGGCCTCCTATCCGGGAGCCAGCGCCCAGACCGTGACGCAGGCCGTGGCGACGCCCATCGAACAGGAGCTGAACGGAACCCCCGGCATGCTCTACATGGAGTCGACGAGCAGCAACTCGGGCGGTTTCTCCGCCACCGTGACCTTCGACATCGACACGGACGCCGACCTGGCGGCCGTCGAGATTCAGAACCGCGTGAAGCAGGCCGAGGCGCGCCTCCCGGCCGAAGTCATCCAGAACGGCATCTCGGTCGAAAAGCAGGCTTCGAGCCGGCTGATGACCATCACGCTGCTGTCGAACGACCCCAAGTTCGACGAAATATACCTCTCGAACTACGCCACGCTCAACGTGCTGGACATGCTGCGCCGCGTGAAGGGCGTCGGCAGCGTCTCGAACGTCGGCAGCCGCTACTACGCCATGCAGATATGGGTGCAGCCCGACCGGCTGGCCAACCTCGGGCTGACGGTGCAGGACCTGCAAAAGGCCCTCAAGGACCAGAACCGCGAATCGGCGGCGGGCGTACTGGGCCAGCAGCCCGTCACGGACCTCGACGTCACGATCCCGATCACCGCCCGCGGACGCCTTTCGTCGGTGGGCGAATTCGAGGAGATCGTCGTCCGCGCCAACCCCGACGGATCGCTCATCCGCCTGCGCGACGTGGCGCGCATCTCGCTCGAAGCCTCGTCGTACAGCACCGAGAGCGGCATCAACGGCGGCAATGCGGCCGTGATGAACATCAACATGCTGCCGGGCGCCAACGCCATGGAGGTGGCGCGCTCGGTGCGCGAGACGATGGAGGAGATCAGCCGCAGCTTCCCCGAAGGCATCTCCTACAAGATACCGTTCGACATGACCTCCTACATCTCGCAGTCGATCAGGGAGGTCTACCACACGCTGTTCGAAGCCCTGCTGCTGGTGATCCTCGTGGTCTTCCTCTCGCTGCAAAACTGGCGCGCGACGCTGATCCCGACCATCGCCGTGCCGATCTCGCTGATCGGTACGTTCGGCGTGATGCTGGCATTCGGATTCTCGCTCAACATGATGACCCTGCTGGGCCTGATCCTGGCCATCGGCATCGTCGTGGACGACGCCATCGTGGTGGTGGAGGCCGTCGAGCGCATTATGAACGAGGAGGGGCTATCGCCCTACGAAGCCACGAAAAAGGCCATGAGCGGACTGGGCAGCGCCATCATCGCCACATCGCTGGTGCTGTGCGCCGTGTTCGTTCCCGTGAGCTTCCTTTCGGGCATCACCGGCCAGCTCTACCGCCAGTTCACCATCACGATCGCCGTGTCGGTGCTGATCTCGACGTTCGTGGCCCTGACCCTCTCGCCGGCCCTCTGCGCCCTGATCCTGCGTCCCGATTCGGGCAAGCGGAAAAACCGCCTCTTCCGCCGCATCAACATCTGGCTGGGCAGCGGAACGAAGTTCTACGAGCGGATGATCCGCGGCGGCGTGCGCCACTCGAAACGCATGCTGGCGCTGTTCGGACTGACTCTCGTGGCGCTGTGGGCGCTCAACAAGATCGTGCCACAGAGCTTCATGCCGCAGGAGGACCAGGGCTATTTCACCGTCGAGCTGGAACTTCCGGAAGGAGCCACGCTCGAACGCACGCGCCGCGTGACAGACCGCGCCATGAAGTACCTGATGTCGCTCGAAGACGTGGAATATGTGCTCAACGTCACCGGATCAAGCCCCCGCGTGGGCACCAACCAGTCACGCAGCCAGTTGACGGTGATCCTCAAACCGTGGGAGGAGCGCAAAAGTTCGAACATCCGCCGGCTGATGAACGACATCCGCGAGGAGATGCGCCGTTATCCCGAAAGCAAGGTCTACCTCTCGACGCCGCCCGTCATTCCGGGACTGGGCGCCTCGGGCGGTTTCGAAATGGTGCTCGAAGCCCGCGGCAACGCCTCGTACGGCGACCTTCAGCGGGCCGTGGACACGCTGCTGCACTACGCCTCGAAGCGCAAGGAGCTGACGGGACTCTCGTCGTCGATGCAGAGCGACATTCCGCAGCTCTATTTCGACGTGGACCGCGACAAGGCCCAGATGCTCGGCGTCCCGATGGCCGACATCTTCTCGACGATGAAGACCTTCACCGGATCGGTCTACGTCAACGACTTCAACATGTTCAACCGCATCTACCGCGTCTATATCCAGGCCGAAGCCCCGTACCGGGCGCAGCGGGAAAACCTCGGGCTGTTCTTCGTCCGGGGCGCCGACAAGGCGATGATTCCCATCACGGCGCTCGGCACGACCTCCTACACCACGGGACCGGGCACGATCCGCCGCTTCAACATGTTCAACGCGGCGACCATCTCGGGCGAGGCGGCGCAGGGATACAGTTCGGGACAGGCCATGGCCATACTCGAACAGATCGCACGCCGCCACCTGCCATCGACGATCGGCGTCGAGTGGAGCGGACTTTCCTATCAGGAAAAGCACGTCAGCGGCCAGACGGGCTACGTGCTGGCGCTGGCCTTCCTCTTCGTCTTCCTGTTCCTCGCGGCGCAGTACGAGAGCTGGCTGATCCCCGTGGCGGTGATCCTCTCGCTGCCGATCGCCGGCATCGGCGCCTACCTGGGCAACTGGGCCTGCGGACTGGAGAACAACATCTATTTCCAGATCGGACTGGTGATGCTGGTGGGTCTGGTGGCCAAGAACGCCATCCTGATCGTCGAGTTCGCCAAGGACGAGGTCGAAAAGGGCCGCGACATCCTCACGGCCGTCATCCTGGCCGCGCGCCTGCGCTTCCGGCCCATCGTCATGACCTCGCTGGCCTTTATCCTCGGCATGCTGCCGCTGGTCTTCGCCAGCGGACCCGGGTCGGCCAGCCGCCAGGGCATCGGCACGGGCGTTTTCTTCGGCATGCTCGTGGCGATCACCGTGGGCATCGTCTTCGTACCGCTCTTCTTCGTCTGGGTTTACAAACTGAAAGAAAAATGGACAACACGATGAAACGAAGCGCAACATATCTCCTCGGAGTGCTTCTGCTGCTCGCGGCGGGAAGCTGCTCCGTGCAGAAGAAGTGCAAGGCTCCGCAGCTCGACATGCCCGCGGAGATCGTCGCCGGGCAGAGCGACACGCTGACGCTGAGCGACCGGAAGTGGTGGGAGGTCTACACCGACACGACACTCTGCCGGCTGATCGGCCGCACGCTCGACCGCAACCGCAACATGCTCTCGGCCGAGGCGCGCATCCGCCAGCTGGAGGAGCTTTACCGCGTAAGCAAGGCGGCCCGGCTGCCGTCGCTGGGCGGGCTGGCCGCTGCCGACTACGAGACCAACGACTACTACGGCGAAGCGCACAAGGGCGACGCCGAGTTCGACGTGAAAGCCACCTTGAGTTGGGAGGCCGACCTGTGGGGCAACCTGCGCTGGGCCAAGCGCAAGGGCGCGGCCGAATACCTCGCCTCGGTCGAGGCGGCGCGCGCCATGCAGATGACGCTCGTGGCGGAGGTCGCCACGGCCTACTTCGAGCTGGTGGCTCTGGACCACGAACTGGGCGTCGTACGCCGCACGGTGGAGACCCGCGAGGAGAGCGTGCGTCAGGCGAAACTGCGTTTCGAAGGAGGACTGACCTCCGAAACGGCCTACCAGCAGGCGAAGGTCGAGCTGGCGAGCGCCTCGGCGCTGATTCCCGACCTCGAACTGCGCATCGCCCAGAAGGAGAACCAGATTTCGGTGCTCGCGGGCGACTATCCCTCGCGCGTGGCGCGCTCGAAGATGGACATGAACGTCCGGATGCCCGACTCGCTGCCCGTGGGCCTTCCTTCGACGCTGCTGCAACGCCGTCCCGACGTGCGACAGGCCGAGCAGAACCTCAAGGCGGCGATGGCCTCGGCGGGCATGGCCTATGCCGACCGGTTCCCGCGGCTGACGATCTCGCTGACGGGAGGGCTCGAAAACGACGCGCTCAAGGGACTGATCAATTCGCCCTTCTCCTACGCCGCCGGCAACCTCACCGCGCCGCTGTTCGCCTTCGGATCGAAGCGTGCGAAATACCGCGCGGCGCTGGCGGCCTACGACCAGGCGCGGCTGGCCTACGAACAGAAAGTGCTGGAGGTTTTCCGCGAAGTGAACGACGCCGTGACGGCCTACCGCAACATGCGCAGGACGGCCGAACTGAAATTCAACCTCAAGGAGGCGGCCCGGCAATACGTCGTGCTGGCCAAATTGCAGTATATCAACGGCGTGATCCGCTACATCGACGTGCTCGACGCCCAGCGGAAGTTCTTCGACGCACAGGTCGAGGAGAGCAAGGCGGTGCGCAACGAGCACCTCGCGCTCGTGGGGTTGTACAAGGCCCTCGGGGGCGGGTGGCAGCCGTCGGATGCCGAAAAAAAGGGTTGACCGTGATGGTCAACCCTTTTTCTTCCCCAGTTTGGCCCGGATGCGGCTCAACGACTGCGGCGTGATCCAGAGGTAGGAGGCGATGTGCTTCAGCGGCACGTATTGCAGCAGTTCGGGGCTTTCCTCCATCAGCGTCCGATAGCGCTCCTCGGCCCGCGGAGCGCCGCCCGAGAGCATCCAGTTTTCGAGCGCCAGGAACTGCTCCTCGAAAAGCCTCCTCCCGAAATTGGCCGCTCCGGCCGATCGGGCGAAAAAGGCCTCCAGGTCGGCTTTGGAGATGCCGTAAAGTTCGGCGTCGCACATCGCCTCGATGGAGATTTTCGAAACCTCGTTGCCCACGTAACCCCACGTCGAAAAGAGCGCCTCGCCCTCGCCGGCGAACCAGACCGAGACATCCGCGCCGTCGTCGAGATAGTGTCCCAGCCAGATGCCGCGGCTCACGACGTAGAAACCGGAATTCCGCTCGCCCTGACGGACGACGCACTCCCCCTTGCAGAACACGCGCCGTTCCATCAGCCCGATCAGCCGCAGGCAGTCCGCCGCGGGCAGGTTGTATTTCCTGCTGAATTTCTCGATAAACGCCTCCATGCCTTACAGGTTTGAGGCCGTAAAGATAGCACAAAAAACAAATTTCCGGCTTCGTTTCAGCGGCAAAGCCACGCTGCGACCCTTCTAAAACGCACTTTTTAAGCGGGTCCGCCCGTAAATCGCCGCAACGACCGCGAAGGTGAGCGCCTCGGCCAGCGGCACGGCCAGCCAGATGCCCTCCACACCCAACAGCAGGGGCAGACCGAAGAAACACGCCGCCATGAAGACGAATCCCCGCAGGACGGTCACGGCCATCGCCGGACGGGGCCGCTCGACGCTCTGGAAATAGCCGATCGAGACGATGTTCACCGCAAAGAAAACGAATCCCGAAGCGAACAACGGAAGCCCCCGGACGGCAATCGCACAGGCGGGGCAGGAGCTGTCGATGAACATGGCCACGATCCAGCGGCTGAACAGCGCCGTAAGGCCGAAGAACCCCAGTCCGGCCGCCACGGCCGTCAGGAGCGCCAACCGGAAGGCCTTGCGCACGCGCGCGCCGTTTCCCGCACCGAAATTGTAGCTCAAAATCGGCTGGGCCGACTGCCCGATGGCGTTGTAGACCATGAAGATGATCGGGAAGAAGTAGCAGGCGATGCTGAACGCCGCCACGCCGTCCTCGCCCAGATAGCGGATGAAAACGTAGTTCCCGGCGAACATCATCATGGCGATGGCCCCCTCGCAGAGGAAGGTCGAAAGCCCCAGCCGGCACATGTAGCCCACATTGCGGAGGGTCAGGCGCATGCTCTTGCGGCTCGTCTTCACACGGCACAGGCGCACGACGTTGCGGCGGTGTCCCAGGTAGCCGAGGATCATCCCCGCACCCACGATATAACCGAGGCTCGTGGCCAGCGCCGCACCCGTCATGCCCCAGCCGAGGATGAAGATGAAAACGTAGTCCAGCACGATGTTGATGACCGCCGGAACGGCGTTGCAAAGCATCGCGTAGTTGGGCGACCCGTCGAGCCGGATGAAGAACATGCCCGAGCTTAACAGCGCGCTGAAGGGCAGGAACGGCGCGAACCAGTGCATGTACTCCACGGCCAGCGGAAGGAGCCGTTCGGAGCTGCCCAGCAGCAGGGCCACCTCACGGGCGCAGGAAGTGATCAGGAAGCTGTACGCCGCCAGAAGGAGCGACGACACCGCAACGGCCTGCGTGACGTTGATGCGCGCCGCCTTGACCTTCCCCTGCGCAAGGTGGATCGACGCCACGACCGACGCCCCGACGCCGAACATCAGTCCGACGCCCGTGCTGATGAGGAACAGCGGTGCGGTGATGTTGACGGCGGCCAGCGCGTCGCTACCGATGCCGCGTCCCACGAAAATCCCGTCCGTGATCACGAAAACAGCCGAGAAAACCATTCCCAGAACGGTGGGGATCAGCAGTTTCCGAAAAAGCTTCGGAATCTCCATGCTGCCGAAATCAATACTGTCTTTCATCGCATTCGTTTTTTGGAGTGCAAAGATACTCGCTTCCGGCCGGGCGAAAGTTAACATTTGGTAAAAAAAGCCCCTCCCGGCTGGGGAGGGGCCTCGCAAGCCGGAATCAGAGCGTACCCTGCTTGAGCTGCTCGACGAAACGGTCGATGCGCCGCAGCTGCTGCGGAATCTTGATCGACTGCGGGCAGTGCGACACGCACTGGTTGCAGCCGATGCAATGGCTCGCCTGCCGGAGTTTGGGAACCGAGCGGTCGTAACCGATGAGGAACGCCCGGCGGGCCTCCCGGTAGCCGGGGTCCTGCCGGTCCTTGGGCACGTTGTCTTCGTTCACGCAGCGGTTGTAGTGGGCGAAGATCGCCGGGATGTCCAGCCCGTAGGGGCAGGGCATGCAGTACTGGCACTCGGTGCAGGGCACGGTGGGGTATTTGAGCATCAGCTGCGCGGTATCTTCGAGCAACGCCAGTTCCTCGCCGGTGCAGGGTTCGAGCGGCGAATAGGTGCGGATATTGTCCTGAAGGTGCTCCATGTAGGTCATGCCGCTCAACACGGTCAGCACTCCGGGCCAGGAACCCGCGTAGCGGAAAGCCCACGAAGCGGTGCTCTCGGTCGGACGGCGCTCCTTGAGCCGTTCGACCAGGTGGTCGTTCAGCCGCGAAAGGCGCCCGCCGAGCAGCGGCTCCATGATCACGGCCGGGATGCCGCGCTTCTCCAGCTCGCCGTAGAGATATTCGGCATTGACGTTTCTGTCCGAAGCATGCTTCCAGTCGACGTAGTTCATCTGGATCTGGACGAAATCCCACCGCGCCTCGCCGCTGTCGTGCATGGCCAGTAGGTGGTCGAAGACCTTCTGATCGCCGTGGAACGACCATCCGAGGTTGCGAATGCGCCCGGCCTCGCGCTCGCGCAGCAGAAAGTCGAGCACGCCGCAGTCGATAAAACGTTCGTTGAACGTCTCGATGCCCTTGTCGCCGCCCACAGCGTGCAGCAGATAGTAATCCAGATAATCCGTTTGCAAGTCGCGAAGCGACCGCCGGTACATCTCCTCCGAATCCTTGAATATCCGAGCGGGAGACATTCCCCGCCCTGCCATACGGTGATTGGACATCTTCGTGGCGATGAACACCTTCTCGCGCGGATGGCGTTTGAGGGCGATACCCGTCGATTTTTCGGAAAAGCCCTGTATGTAGACGGGGGCCGTGTCGAAATAGTTGACCCCGTGGGCGATGGCATAATCGACCAGCTCGTTGACGGTCTCCTGGTCGATCGGGTTGCCGTCGGCCGCCGGCGACTCCAGCAGGGGCCAGCGCATGCAGCCGTAGCCCAGCAGCGACACGCGGTCGCCCGTCGAGAGGCAGGTCCGGAAGGTCATCCGATCGGTCGGGACCTCACCCGCGGCGGCAGCGCTCGGCACCGTACCTTTCGTCTTACAGCCGTAAAGCCCGGCCGTTGCGGCGGCCGCGCCGACACCGAACGTTTTGAGGAATTTCCGGCGGTCTATCTTTTTCTTCTCCATGTTTTCTTGCGTTTAGACGGTTCTGTGGCGCGAATGGCCTTCGACATAAATGGCGCTGAACGGACGCGCCGGACAGAGATTCTCGCAGGCCCCGCAGCCGATGCAGCGTTCTTCGTTCACGGCGGGGATGCGCGGCGACTTGGGGTCGTCGGGGTCCCGGCGCACCATCTTGATCGCCCCGGCAGGGCAATGGCGCGCACAATTGTTGCAGCTGACGCCGTCGGTGTTGACCACGCAATTCTCCGCAATCCACACGGCATGGCCGATCTGGATCGACGATTTCCCGGCGAGGTCGGTCAGGCGGATGGCGCCCGTGGGGCACACTTCGGCGCACTTCGTGCACTCCGGACGGCAGTATCCGCGCTCGAACGACATTTCGGGCTGCATGAGGGTCATCAGCTTGCCCGACGGACGCAGCACCTGATTGGGACACACCGAAACACACAACTGGCATCCCGTGCAATGGGCGTTGAAGTGCCGCAGGCTCTGCGCTCCGGGCGGAACGACGGGCGTGGCACGATTAGGAATCTTCTTGTCGACGATCACCGCCAGCCCGCCGTCGACCTTCTTCTCCTGCGCCCGGAGCGCGGAGTAGGCCACGATGCCCGCCAGGCCGAGGAACCGGCGGCGCGAAGCGTCGGAAGGCGTCTTTGCGGCGTCGGCCGCCGGTCTCTGCGGCGCGGGAGCCGGGTCCGGGTTCCGCCGCCGCAGCGTATAGGTGATGGCCCCCTGGCGGCAGTTTTCGAGGCAGTCCATACAGGCCACGCAACGGCTGTAATCAATTTTATGCGCCGCAGGGTCGATACACGACGCCTTGCAGTTGCGGGCGCAGAGCTTGCATCCGTTGCACTTCGAGGTGTCGAAACGCGGTTTGAACAGCGAGTAGCGGGCGAGGAATCCCAGCACCGTGCCCACCGGACAGATCGTATTACAATAGGTGCGGCCGCTGCGCCACGCAAGAACAAACAGCACGGCGAACGTCACGACGGCAACAAGCAGCGTGGAGAGGCTCTTCATCCAGACGTCGACCGAATAGAAGGCGTAGCTGTCCATGCGCCCGGCGATGTATGCCAGCAGGTTGTTGCCCCACGCGTAGACCGGGGCCAGCAGGTTCGAGGCGATGCGGCCGTAGGCGCTGTAAGGCGCGAGCAGCGAACCGACACCCGCCAGCATCGCGGCGACGAACACGACGAGCATCCCCCGGCGCAGCCAGGTGAGGGCGGGGGAGTACGCGAAGCGGTTCCGGTGCTTTCTGCGCTTCCCGGAGGCCCACGAAACGATGTCCTGCATCACCCCCAGCGGGCAGATGACCGAACAGTACACGCGGCCGAAAAGAAGCGTCAGGATCACCAGGAACGCCACGACGCCGACATTCAGGGCCAGCAGGGCGGGCAGGAACTGGATTTTCGCCATCCAGCCGAACCACGCGTGAAGCGTTCCGGTAAAATCGAGGAACAGCAGCGTCGTCAGCACGAAGAAAAAGGCCGCGGCCGCAATTCTGATTTTTCGTAACATAGATTCAAATCTGAATCAAGTGAATTTATTTCGGAACTCATGTCGTATCGGGCCGTCGCCGTGGCCGCCGGGCCGCCCGAGACGGGGGGGGGTGGACCGGATTCGGGAGCGACGCCATCGGCGGCGAATAATAGGGCCAGCGGATTGATTTCAATGCAAATTACTCAACCATTCAACCGTTTCGGGATCGCGGTGATCCAGAAAACTGCTCTCCGGACGGTCCAGCGAGGCGATCACGGCCATGTCCTCGGCATCGAGCGCGAAGCCGAACACATCGAAATTCTCCGCGATGCGCTCCGCGTGCACCGACTTGGGAATGCAGACCACACCGCGCTGAATCAGCCAGCGCAGCACCACCTGCGCCACCGTCTTTTTGTACCGGGCGGCGACCGCCAGCAGGACTTCGTTCGAGAACAGCCCGTTCTTGCCCTCGGCGAAAGGCGCCCACGACTCGATCTGCACGCCCTTCGTGCGCATGAACTCCGCGGCGGCGGTCTGCTGGTGGAACGGATGGGTTTCGACCTGATTGACCGCCGGCGCGACCTCGTTGTGCAGAATCAGGTCCTGAAGGCGGTCGGGGTAGAAGTTAGACACACCGATGGCGCGGATGCGGCCCTCGCGGTAAAGCTCCTCCATGGCGCGCCACGAACCGTAGACGTCGCCGTAAGGCTGGTGGATCAGATAGAGGTCCAGATAGTCCAGCCCCAGCTTCGACATCGACTCCTCGAACGCCTTTCTGGCAGGCTCATAACCCGCGTCGCTGATCCACAGTTTCGTGGTGATGAACAGCTCTTCGCGGGGAACGCCGCTGCGGCGGACGGCACGTCCCACGGCCTCCTCGTTGCCATAGGCCGCGGCGGTGTCGATCGAACGGTAACCGATCTTCAGGGCGTCGCCGACCGCCCGTTCGCAAACCTCCGGGTCCGAAATCTGATAAACGCCGAAGCCGAGGACCGGCATTTCGACGCCGTTGTTCAATTTTACGTATTCCATACCTCACTACTTTTTTATTTTTCCGGCAAAACTTCGTTCAGGCACGCAATGCCGTTCAGCGTGCGGGGATAACCGATATAGGGCAGCAACTGGGTCACGACGGCCAGCAGGGTGGCCTTGTCGTTGCCTATGTTCGCATTTCCGGCGATGTGGCCCTTCACCTGCGATTCGCAGCCCCCGAGCGAGACGAGCATCGAGAAGGTCAGCAGCTCGCGCATCTTCACGTCCAGGCCTCCGCGGGTCAGGAAATCGCCGAAGCAGTTGTCCGACAGGTAACGCTGGATGTGCTTCTGGTTCGCGGGGGCCGCCTCGCGCATCCCGTCGATACGCTCCGCGCCGAAAATCGACCGCTGCACCGCCAGCCCCTTTTCGAAGCGGTCCGCGGACGAGGTCGTCGACTGCCCCGCAAGCGGCAGCGTCACGCCGCGCGCCTCCAGCACCTCGTTCGTAATCCCTACGAAGTCGGCGACCTTCGCCATGCCGACGTAGGGAACGGCCTGATAAAGCGCCTCTTTCACCTCGACGGGCGTCACTCCGGCGTTCAGCGCGCCTTCGAGCGTCGTCCGGTAGGCGGTCCGACCCTGCGAGGCGATGTTCGAGGCCAGGATGCACAGCATGCGCGTCCGCGTGTCGAGCTGGCCGTAGGCGGTCACTTCGCCGAGCGCAAAGTTACCAAAAATTTCAAATAATTCGGGGTCCGCATCCCCAAGTTCCGGTATTCCGCCCGGAAACAATTCGGCCAGGCGGCGTCGGGCGTCTTCACCCAGGCGGGACACCGGGGCCGGGACGGAAGCCGTCGCTGCCGCATATTGCGCGTCGTCGACCGGTTCGAGCCATGTGTTCTCGTTGGTCGCGGGATTGCACGCGACGGCCAGATGCGAGAACCAGCTGTCGGGAGCCGCGCCGTGCCAGTGGACCACGTCGGGCGCGATCTCCACGATGTCGCCCGGAAGCAACGCCCGGGCCGGACGGCCCTTCTCCTGATAATAGCCACGGCCCCCGACGGCGATCAGGAGCTGGCCGCCCGTATGGCTGTGCCAGTTGTTGCGGCATCCGGGCGAAAAGGTGACGTTCGACACGGGCGCGTTCAGCCGCTTGTCGTCCCTCAGCGGAGCGAGCCAGGCCTGCCCGACAAAGTACTTCGAAAACTGTTCCGGCAGTTTGTCGCCCACGGGAAACGGGCTGACTTTTTTCGGTATTTCCATATTTTGAGCATTTAAGGATTGCAGGATTCCGCCCGAAAAGAGGGCTGCGGCGGTCAGGGCCGCGAAGAGGATTCGTTTCATCGGTTCAAAAGAATGGTTTCACGATGCAAAAATAGGGTATTTTGCGCAACGGTTCCGTACCCCGATTACGGTTCGGCATACCATTATTACGGAGCGGCGTCATTTTCGGTCGGGTGAAGACCGTCTGCACGCAAAACCGGTTCTGCGCCCCAGACACAGAACCGGATCAAAAACGGATCGGCAGACGACTGCCTCCGAAACCGGCGTCTCGCACACCGGAAGTGAGGGGGGGGGAGGGGTCAGCCCCGCCGGCCCTGATTGGCGACGGCCTCCATCAGGGAGGCGATCTCGGCCGGGTCGCCCAGGAAATAGTCCTTCACACAGCCCAGTCCCTCGTCGAATTCGAAGACGTAGGGCACGGCAGTCGGAAGGTTGAACTCCGAAATGGCCTCGTCCGAAATCCCTTTCAGGTTCTTGATGATGCCCCGCAGGCTGTTGCCGTGAGCCACCACCAGCAGTTCGTCGTGGCGGGCCAGCGCCGGGAGTATCTCGCACTCCCAGTAGGGCATCGTGCGGGCCACGGTGTCTTTCAACGACTCGGTGCGGGGCAGCGCGGCGTCGGGAATCCCGGCGTAACGGAGATCGAAGCGCGGATTGCGGGGATCGTCCTCCGGAAGCGGCGCGGGGGCCACATCGTAGCTGCGGCGCCAGACGTACACCTGCTCGTCGCCGTATTTTTCGGCCGTCTCGCGCTTGTTCAATCCCTGAAGCATGCCGTAGTGCTTCTCGTTGAGCCGCCAGGTCTTCGTCACCGGAATCCAGTCCCGGTCCATCCTGTCGAGCACGACGTCGAGGGTCTTCACGGCCCGTTTCAGATAGGAGGTATAGGCGCGGCCGAAATGAAAACCCTCCTTGCGGAGCGTCTCCCCGGCTTTGACGGCCTCGGCGACGCCCTTCTCGCTCAAATCCACATCGGTCCACCCCGTGAACCGGTTTTCCCTGTTCCAGACGCTCTCGCCGTGGCGGAGCAAAACGATCTTTTTCATAACTGTCCGACTGCGTTTTCCGGTTCGGCGCGCACCTCGTTCTCCAGACGCCGGCATTCGCTGAAGTCCTTGATGTTCTGCATCGTGGTGCGTGCTATATTATCCACTGCTTCACGTGTGAAGAAGCCCTGATGCGAGGTGACGATCACGTTGTTGAACGACAGCAGGCGCGCCAGCACGTCGTCGTCCATGATGCGGTCGGAAGTGTCCTCGTAGAAGTACCCGGCCTCCTCCTCGTATACGTCCAGTCCGGCGGCGCCGATCTTCTTCTCTTTCAGTCCGTCGATCAGCGCCTCGGTATGGATCAGCTGACCGCGGCCCGTGTTGATGAGGATCACGCCCGGTTTCATGCGCGAAATGGCCGCGTCGCCGATCATGTAGCGCGTCCGGTCGGTCAGCGGACAGTGGAGCGAAACGATGTCCGCACGGGCGTAAAGCTCGTCGAGCGGCACGTAGGCGATGCCCGCCTCCGCGGCGTACTGCGGATCGGGAAACAGATCGTTGGCCACGACCTCCATGCCGAACCCCTTGAGAATGCGGATCAGCTCGCGGGCGATCCTGCCCGTGCCGACGATCCCTGCGGTCTTGCCGTACATGTCGAAGCCCATCAGCCCGTGGAGCGAGAAGTTGCCGTCGCGCGTGCGCCAGTAGGCGCGGTGTATCTTACGGTTGAGCGCCAGCATCAGCGCCACGGCGTGTTCCGCCACGGCGTGCGGCGAATAGGCCGGAACCCGCACCACGGGAATCCCGTAACGGGCCGCGGCGTTCAGGTCGACGTTGTTGAAGCCCGCACAGCGCAGCGCGATCAACTTCACGCCCATCCCGGCCAACTGGCGGATGGTCCCGGCGTCGGCCGTGTCGTTGACGAAGATGCAGACCGCATCGGAACCCTGCGCAAGGGCCACGTTATTGGCGTTCAGGTGGCTGCGGTGGTAGCAGATGTCGAACCCGTAGGTGTCGCGGATGCGGTCGAACGACTCCCGGTCGTAGGGCTGCGTGCCGAATAGTGTTATTTTCATAGTTGCACTTTTTTAATATAAAAACGTCTTCGGGGACCCGGATATTATGCGATGGTCACTTCATCGTCGAGGTAAACGTCCTGAATGGCGTGCAGCAGGGCGATGCCGTCCTTCATCGGACGCTGGAAGGCCTTGCGGCCGCTGATAAGCCCCATGCCCCCGGCGCGCTTGTTGATCACGGCCGTCGTGACGGCCTCCTGCAAGTCCGAGGCCCCGCGCGACTCGCCGCCCGAGTTGATCAGGCCCACGCGGCCCATATAGCCGTTGGCCACCTGATAGCGGCAGAGGTCGATGGGGTGGTCCGAAGTCAGCTCGGTGTAGACCTTGTCGCTGGTCTTGCCGAAGCCGACGGCCCGGAAACCGCCGTTGTTCGACGGGAGTTTCTGTTTCACGATGTCGGCCTTGATCGTCACACCGAGGTGGTCGGCCTGCCCCGTGAGATCGGCCGAAGCGTGGTAGTCGGTACCCTCCTTCCTGAAACCCTCGTTGCGCAGGTAGCACCACAGGATCGTCGCCATGCCCAGTTCGTGCGCCAGGTCGAACGCGCGGGCGATCTCGACCAGTTGCCGGCGGCTCTCCGGCGAACCGAAGTAAATCGTGGCCCCGACGGCTGCGGCGCCCATGTTCCAGGCGTCGCGCACCGTGCCGAACAGCACCTGGTCGTAGGTGTTGGGGTAGGACAGCAGCTCGTTGTGGTTGATTTTGACGATGAAGGGAATTTTGTGCGCGTATTTGCGCGCCACGGCTCCCAGCACGCCGAAAGTCGAGGCGACGGCATTGCAGCCGCCCTCGACGGCGAGTCTGACGATGTTTTCCGGATCGAAATAGGCGGGGTTCGGGGCGAACGAAGCCCCCGCGGAGTGCTCGATGCCCTGATCCACGGGCAGGATCGAGACATAGCCCGTGCCGCCCAGCCGTCCGTTGGAGAGAATCCATTGCAGACTGCCCAGCGTACGGACGCTGCGGTCGGATTCGGCCCAGATGCGGTCCACGGTGTCGGGTCCCGGCAGGTACAACGACTTTTTGTCGATGGTGCGGCATACGTGGGAGAGGTAGTAGCCGGCCTGCTCCCCTAAAATTTCAACTGTCTTGCTCATAATCGCTGTGTTTTTGGTCATTTTACGAATCCCGTGCAATTCCGGGTCCAATCAGGTCCCGTTTACGGCCTAAAAGTTACCGAAAAATCCGGGAGGTTGTTCCCGGCGCGGGAGGCGGAGCGCGGATTCGGACCGAATGGTACAGAGGTAGGACAGAAATGCGAAGCGGGCGCGCCCGTTCAGGGCATGCGGCGAGGCCCGTTCAAAGCGTTCCGGCTGCTGCGGGCCGGACTACGCAGGGACACAAACCGTCCCGGACGCAGAATTTACCGTCCGGAGCGGACAAAAGTCCGAAACCCGGATACCTATTTTTTGTTGTTGCGGTACTCGGTGGGCGATTCCCCCGCGTGCTTCTTGAAAAAACGCCCGAGGTAGGACTGGTCGGGAAACCGGAGCCGGTAGGCGATCTCCTGCACCGAAAGGTCGGTCGACTGGAGCATCATCTTGATCTCCAGCATCACCGAACGGTCGATGAACTCCTTGGCCGAACTGTGCGCCACGCTGCGCACGATGGTCGACAGGTAACGGGTCGAAATGCAGAGTTTGTCGGCGTAAAACGACACTTCGCGCTCCTGGGCGCAATGCTCGTGCACGAGAGCGACGAAACGGTGGAACAGCTCCGACTGCCGCGTGGTCGTCTCCGGCACGCGGTGCTGCCGGGCTGCGAAACGCTGCATCTTGTCGTAACTCTCCAGCAGCAGATTCTGCAAACGGTTCTTGATGATCGTATTGCGGAACACGTTGCCGCGGTCGCGGTAGGTGTAGGCCGCCATCTGGAGCCAGATCGAAGCCCCCTCGACGATCCGCTGGGGCGGATGGGAGATCGGACGCTCGCGCAGGGCGTGGAAAAACGAAGGGTCCATCCGGAAGGCCGCCTCGGAAAAGAGATCCCGCGAAAACGAGCAGTAGGCCGCCCTGAAATCCTCCGTGCGGTCGGTGAGCATGAAGATAGATCCGGGCAGCAGCAGCACCATCGTATTGCGGCGCACCTGCCCCTGGTACTGGTTGACGGTGGCGTCGGCGCTGCCGCTGCGACAGAAGAGAATCGCACCTCCTTCCACACGGCAGGCGTAATTGCCGAAAAAGGCGAAATCGGATTCGCCCACAACAAATTGCTCCTCGGGAGTGGTGATTAGCGGATTGACCTGTGGCATACAATTCTTTTTTCGAACAAAAATAATGAAATTTTCGATAAATATTCCATTTTTATTCCGAAAAGTACCAATTCTGTTCGCAATAAAGGGTACATTGATACCGTTTTTAAAATACTTTTGCACCTGAAAAAGTTTTTTAGTCCAATTAGTTAAAGGAATTGTTATGAAGCAAACATTTGTGAAAGCTGCCGTTTTGGCATGCTGCATGGCGGCCGTCGGATGCAAACAGGCTCCGATGACAATGGGCCCCGGCGAATACGCTGTAATGACCATCGCCACCACCGACCGGGAAATCCCGAGCAACTACTCGGCGACGATCCGCGGCCGTCAGGACATCGCAATCTATCCGCAGGTTTCGGGAACGATCTCACAGCTCTGCGTCAACGAAGGTCAGAAAGTCGCCAAGGGACAGACCCTTTTCATCATCGACCAGGTTCCCTACAAAGCCGCCTTGCAGACCGCCGAAGCCAACGTCGAGGCCGCCAAAGCCGGCGTGGCCACCGCACAGCTCACCTACGACAGCAAGAAGGAGCTTTTCGCCCGCAACGTCGTTTCGCAGTTCGACCTCTCGACGGCCAACAACAACCTGCTGACGGCCAAGGCCCAGCTCGCACAGGCCGAGGCACAGCGCGTGAACGCCGCCAACAACCTCTCCTACACGGTCGTGAAGGCTCCGACCGACGGCGTGGTGGGAACGCTGCCGTACCGCGTCGGCGCGCTGGTGAGCGCTTCGATCCCGCAACCGCTGACCACCGTGTCGGACAACTCGGAGATGTACGTCTACTTCTCGATGACCGAAAACCAGCTCCTGGCCCTGACACGCCAGTACGGCTCGATCGCCGAAACGCTCAAGAGCATGCCGGGCGTACAGTTGCAGCTCAGCGACGGTTCGACCTACGACCAGACGGGCCGCGTGGAGTCGATCAGCGGCGTCATCGACACCTCGACGGGCAGCGTGTCGCTGCGCGCGGCGTTCCCCAACCCGAACGGGCTGCTGCACAGCGGCGGCGCGGGCAACGTCATCCTGCCGAGCATCTACAAGGATTGCATCGCCGTTCCGCAGGCCGCGACGTTCGAACTCCAGAACAAAGTGTATGTATATAAAGTGGTGGACGGCAAGGCCTCTTCGGCGATGATCGACGTCGAGAAGATCTCGAACGGCCGCGAGTATATAGCACGCGCGGGACTCGTGCCGGGCGATGTGATCGTTGCCGAAGGCGTGGGTCTGCTGCGCGAAGGCACGCCCATCGTTCCGAAGGGCCAGGCCGCAGCAGCCGCTGCCGCAGCTCCCGCAACCGACGAGTCCGCCGCTCAAACCCAAACCGAGAAGGAGGAATAACCTATGACACTCAAGCATTTCATAGAACGACCCGTATTGGCGTCGGTCATATCAATCGTAATCGTAATCGCCGGTCTGATCGGTCTGGCGACACTGCCCGTCGAGCAGTATCCCGACATCGCGCCCCCGACGGTCATGGTGCGCGCCTCCTATCCGGGAGCCAGCGCCGAAACGATTCAGAAGTCGGTCATCGTACCGCTCGAACAGGCCATCAACGGTGTGGAGGACATGACCTACATGACCTCCAGCGCAGCCGTCGGCAGCGCCTCCGTGACGATCTATTTCCGCCAGGGAACCAACGCCGACATGGCGGCCGTCAACGTGCAGAACAAAGTGTCGCGCGCCACCGGCCAGCTTCCTCCCGAGGTCACGCAGATCGGTGTGACGACCATGAAGCGCCAGACCTCGATGGTCAAGATCTTCTCGCTGTACAGCCCCGACGACTCCTACGACGAGACCTTCCTGTCGAACTACCTGAAGATCAACGTCGAGCCGCGTATCCAGCGTATCCGCGGCGTCGGCGAGGTATTCACCCTCGGCGCAGAATACTCGATGCGCGTCTGGCTGAAGCCCGACGTAATGGCCCAGTACAAGCTCATCCCGTCGGACGTGACGGCGGCGCTGGCCGAGCAGAACATCGAATCGGCGACCGGTACGCTGGGCGAGAACTCCCGGAACACGTTCCAGTACACGATGAAATACCGCGGACGCCACCAGACGCCCGAAGAGTTCGGTGAAATCGTGCTGCTCTCGAAGCCCGACGGCACGCTCCTGCGTCTGAAGGACATCGCCGACATCGAACTGGGCAGCGAATCCTACGCTTACAAAGGTTACACCAACGGCCATCCGGGCGTCAGCACGATGATCTTCCAGACGGCCGGTTCGAACGCCACGCAGGTCGTGAACGACGTCAACGCCCTGCTCGACGAAGTGCAGGCCGAACTGCCGAAAGGCATCGCCGTCGCACACCTCCAGAGCGTGAACGACTTCCTCTACGCCTCGATGAAAGAGGTGGTCAAGACCCTGTTCGAGGCCATCCTCCTCGTGATCCTGGTCGTGTACGTCTTCCTGCAGGACATCCGCTCGACGCTCATCCCCACGGTGTCGATTCTCGTGGCGCTGATCGGAACCTTCGGCTTCCTCGCATTCGCCGGATTCTCGATCAACCTGCTGACCCTCTTCGCGCTGGTTCTTGCGATCGGTACGGTCGTAGACGACGCCATCATCGTCGTCGAAGCCGTGCAGGCACGCTTCGACGCGGGCTACAAATCCTCCTACATGGCGACCATCGACGCCATGTCGGGTATCACGTCGGCCATCGTGACCTCGACGCTGGTCTTCATGGCCGTGTTCATCCCCGTCGCCATGATGGGCGGAACGTCGGGCGTCTTCTACACGCAGTTCGGTATCACGATGGCCGTGGCCGTGGGTCTTTCGGCCGTCAACGCCCTTACGCTGTCGCCGGCGCTCTGCGCCATGATCCTGAAGCCGTACCTCGACGAGAACGGCGAGATGCGCGACAACTTCGCGGCACGTTTCCGCAAGGCCTTCAACACGGCATTCGGAGCCTTGGTCAACAAGTACAAGCACGGCGTGATGCTCTTCATCAAGCACAAGTGGCTGATGTGGTCGACGCTCGGTCTGGCCATCGCGGCGCTGGCTCTGCTGATGAACACCACCAAGACGGGTCTGGTTCCCGACGAGGACCAGGGTACGATCATGGTCAACGTCACCACGGCCCCGGGTTCCTCGCTCGCCGAGACCCACAAGGTCATGGAGCAGGTTTCGCAGCGCATCAGCGGCATTCCGCAGATTCGCGACTACATGCAGGTGGCCGGCTACGGCATGATCGCCGGACAGGGTTCGTCGTACGGTATGGCCATCATCAAACTCAAGGACTGGGACGAGCGTCCGAACAAGGAGGATGACGTGAACGCCGTCATCGGCCAGATTTACGGCCGCACCGCCGACATCAAGGACGCACAGATCTTCGCCGTGGCTCCGCCGATGATCTCGGGTTACGGAACCTCGACCGGTTTCTCCATGCACCTGCAGGACAAGACCGGCGGCGACCTGACCGAATTCTACAATATTTACCTGCAATTCATCGGCGCGCTGAACCAGCGTCCGGAGATCGCCCGCGCATACTCGACCTTCAACATCAACTTCCCGCAGTACATGGTGGAC
>ERZ773210.1281-NODE-1281-length-25417-cov-3.234288_pt1 | contig 25417 bp, 19 predicted proteins | sample MGYA00580528_ERZ773210 | MGnify/ENA primary metagenome ERZ773210 (study PRJEB29015, sample SAMEA2737769) | human gut metagenome | biome: human gut; feature: human-associated habitat; material: faeces | place: China | collected 2012 ...
TACACTTATTGGCAGGGCCAGAACGAGTACGAGGAGATTGCCAGCCGCGTTGTCGAGGTGCCGGAAGATGGGCAGGTGACCAACTTGGCCGATCTGGTGGTCGATTGGGACGCCCTGCGTGCGATAAACCCGGATATCGTCGCGTGGGTGTACATGCCCGGCACCATCATCAACTACCCGGTGGCTCACAAAGACGGCGACTCGGAGTACTACCTGCACCACAACTTCAGCCTGGGCGAGGGCTCCTTCGGCGCCGAGTTCGGCTCCATCATGCTTTCGGGCGAGAACGCCGGCGACTTCTCCGACGAGGTGAACATCCTCTACGGCCACCATATGCGCAACGGCTCCATGTTCGCCCTGTTCGCCGAGTTCCGCGATTCGGCTATCTTCAACGAGCATCGCACGATTTACCTGCTCACGCCCGAGGGCAACTACCGCCTGCAGACGTTCGCTGTGGAGCACGTCCCCATGACCCATGCCTCCATTGCCACGCCGAACTATCCCACCGACGAGGAGTTCACGGCCTTCAAGGACTGGCTCGTGGAGGAGTCCATCGTCACGCCCGACCCCGATACCACCGATACCCTCGCCGACGCGACGAAGCTCTTCGGTTTCTGTACGTGCGATGGAGCCGACAACACCTGGCGCTATATCACCTTCGCCGATGTTGCTGAATTCGTCCCTATCAGCTATGTTGGCGCCGATACCTACCAGGGCGACACGGCGGTGGAAGACGGCGCGGCCGACGAGATCGCCGCCGATGCGCAAGAACGAGCGGAGAACTAGTGGCTGACAGCGTATTTCCCGGCGAGCAGCCGGATCGGTTGGAAGAGGAGTGCGGCGTCTTTGGCGTGTACGCCCCGGGCGAGGACGTGGCGCGCCTGACCTGCTACGGGCTGCAGGCCCTGCAGCATCGCGGCCAGGAGAGCGCCGGCATTGCCGTGGGCGACGGCTCCACGGTCATCGAGGCGAAGGACTTGGGGCTTGTGACCCAGGTCTTCGACGAGGCGACGCTGGCGGGTCTTGGCGAGGGCGTGGTGGCCATCGGGCACGTGCGCTATTCCACGAGCGGCGGGAAGGCCTCCTGGGAGGCGGCCCAGCCGCACATCTCCGCCATCGACGATACGCTCATCGCGCTGGCCCACAACGGCACGCTGGTGAACACGAACCACCTGCGGGCGCAGCTCATCGATGAGGGCGAGCATCTGCGCGCCGGCACCGATTCCGAGGTGGCGGCCAAGGCCATCGGCCACCTCACGCGCCAGACGCACCACCTGCGCGAGGGTATCCGCTACGCCATGGAGAACCTGGAGGGCGCCTATGCCATGGTGCTCGCGAGCCCCGAGGCGCTCTACGCCTTCCGCGATCCCCATGGCATTCGGCCCTTGTGCATCGGCCAGTTGCCCGAGGGACGCGGCTGGGTGGTGTCGTCGGAAACCTGCGGCCTCGACATCGTCGGTGCCGAGTACGTGCGCGACGTGGAACCCGGCGAGATGGTGCGCTTCACCGCCGAGGGCATGGTAAGCGAGCAAGCCGTGCCGCCGCGCCCGCGGGCCGCCTGCATCTTCGAATACGTGTACTTCGCCCGGCCCGACTCCGTGCTTGACGGGCAGTCGGTTTACCAGGCTCGCCGCGCCATGGGCCGCATTCTGGCCGACGAGGCGCCCGTGGAGGCCGACCTCGTGCTCGGCGTGCCCGACTCCGGCGTGCCGGCGGCTCTGGGCTATTCGGAGGCCTCGGGCATTCCGTTCACCGACGGCATCGTGAAGAACCGCTACGTGGGCCGCACGTTCATCCAGCCCACCCAAGCCATGCGCCAGCTGGGCATTCGCCTAAAGCTGAACCCGCTGCCGAGCGTGATTTCCGGCAAGCGCCTCGTGGTCATCGATGACTCCATCGTGCGTGGCAACACCTCCAAGAAACTCGTGCAGATGCTGCGCGATGCCGGTGCGGCCGAGGTGCACCTGCGCATCGTGAGCCCTGAGGTGCTCTGGCCCTGCTTCTACGGCATCGACACCGATACCCGCGAGCAGCTCATCGCCGCGAACATGACGTTGGAGGAGATGAACGATTGGATCGGCTCCGACTCGCTCGCGTTCATCAGTCTGGACGGCCTGCGCGCCTCGCTCGCCGATGCGGGCCACGACGGCTTCTGCACGGCTTGCTTCACCGGCGACTACCCGGTGCCCATTCCCGACGATGTGGCAAAGAAGAGCTTTCTTACCCGCAAGGACTTCGAGGCGGTGTACGCCGGCGAGGTTTCATAGACACTGAAAGGAACCCCATGGAAAACCAGAACAGCGTGACCTATGCCGAGGCCGGCGTCGATATCGTGGAGGGCGCCCGTGCCGTGGACGCCATCAAGGACACGGTGCATTCCACCTATCGCCCCGAAGTGGTGGGCGACATCGGCGGCTTCGGCGGCCTGTTCTCCATCGCGGCGGCCAAGGACATGGCCGATCCGCTTTTGGTGTCGGGCACCGATGGCGTGGGCACGAAGCTCAAGGTGGCCCAGCGCCTCGGCGTGCACGATACGGTGGGCATCGATCTGGTGGCCATGTGCGTGAACGATATTCTTGCCACCGGCGCGGAGCCTTTGTTCTTCCTCGACTACGTGGCCGTGGGCAAGCTGGATGCCGAGGCCATGGCCAAGATCGTCGGCGGCATCGGCGAGGGCTGCCGCCAGTCCGGCTGCGCGCTCATCGGCGGCGAGATGGCCGAGCATCCCGGCGTGATGGACCCGGACGACTACGATCTGTCCGGTTTCTGCGTGGGCCTGGTCGATCGCCCGCGCATGCTCGATCCCGAAAGCGTGCGCGAAGGCGACGTGCTCATCGGCCTCGCCTCGTCTGGCCTGCATTCCAACGGCTACTCGCTGGCCCGCAAGGTGTGCATCGAGGGCCGTACCGAGGAGGAGCTGCGCGAGGCTCGCGAGGACTTGGGTGGCCAGAGCATTCTGGAAGCCCTGCTCACGCCGACACGCATTTACGTGAAGCCGGTGCGCGCGGTCATGGAGCAGGTGCCCGGCGGCATCCGCGCTCTGGCTCATATCACTGGCGGCGGCATCACCGAGAACCTGAACCGCGCCTTGCCCGCAGGCGTGAACGCCGAGGTCGATTTGGGCACCTGGCCCATTCCGCCGGTGGTGCGCTTTGCCTGCGAGCAGGCGAATCTTTCGGAGGCGGAGGCGCTGAAGACCTTCAACATGGGTCTCGGTATGGTGCTGATTGTTGATCCAGCTGCTGCTGAGGACGTGGAGGCCGCCCTGGCCGCTGCTGGCGAAGAGACCTACCGTGTCGGCCGCATTGTCGCTGGCGAAGGCGAGGTCCAATACGCCAACGAAGGGGAGCTGTTCTAATGGAGAAGCTGAAGATCGGCGTGCTGCTTTCCGGCAGCGGAACGAACCTGCAGGCCATTATCGACGAGATCGCGAATGGCCTGCCTGTGGAAATCGTGCACGTGCTGTCATCGCGCCCCGATGCCTACGGCATTGAGCGGGCGCGCGCGGCCGGCATTCCCGTGACGGTGTTCGATCGCTCCTGCTACGAGGATCGCGAAGCGGCTGACGCCCGCATCGCTGCCATCATGCAGGAAGCCGGGGCCGAGTACCTGGTCATGGCCGGTTACATGCGCAAGCTCACCCCGGTGGTGCTCGACGCTTTCCCCGACCATGTGCTGAACCTGCATCCGGCGTTGCTGCCCTCGTTCAAGGGGGCCCATGCCATCCAGGACGCATGGGATGCCGGTGTGAAGGTGACGGGCGTGACGGTGCACCTGGCTAACGAGGACTACGACAAGGGCCCCATCGTGGCCCAGCGAACAGTGCCGGTGCTGGAGGACGACGACATCGATGCTTTGGAGGCGCGCATCCACGAGACGGAGCACATCATCTACCCCGAAGTGCTGCGCGCCATCGCCGAGGGCCGCATGACCTTGGACGCCGACCGTAAGATTCACATTCGCTCGGTCGATTAGGGCAATCTGGCGTTGATCGAGCGGCCGATCCCGGGCCAATGACAAGAATTTCAGATTTTTTGGTCACAAAGTCGAGTTCTGGGTTTTTCGAATGGCTGTTGACGGTTGAAATAGACGAAAATGGGTTGCATTCCCTGTTGTTTTGGTTGCACATAGGAGTTTTAGGAGCAAATTGGGTTATCCCAAAAACCCAAAACTCGATTTTGTGACCAGATTTGAAAAAGTTTTTGTTGGAGGAAGCAATGAAGCGCGAAACTATAGCAACCATCATTGAAGACCTGCAAGCCGGACGCACTCCGGTGCTGGCCGTGGAGGATTTCCCGGCGTTCTCGGAGGAGGCAACGGCGGGCGATCCGCATATCGGCCCCGAGACGCTGCAGGCCATCGCCGCCACGCTGACCGAAGCCGACATTCCTACGTTTGAGCGCGCTCTGCGCGCCATGGATGAGGGCGATCTGGCTTGGCTCGGCTTCAAGGTCGTCTACGATGCAGCTGCCGCCCAGGGCAACGTGGACAATGAGGTCACGAAGAAGTACGGCGAGCAAGGTTCCGCCGATGGCGAGCCGCTCGTGTTCTTCTGCAACGACGCCAAGGAGATCGTGGCCTCGCGTGAGCTTTCGCCTCGCGACACCTTTCAGGCAAAGGACGTTACCCGCGGCCCTTCGATGCACAACGACCAGTTCGACGGCCTCACCTGGGCCAGCGAGCCGCTCTTCGGGAAGGTGCGTGTCTGGTTGCTCGGTGCGTCGGATGCGGCGGTCGAGGTGGCACAGCTCGCCGATCACGTGGGCTTCCATGTGGTGGCCGTCGACTACGACCCGGCGTTCTTGAACGAGGAGCGATTCCCGCAAGCCGAGCGCATCATGCTGCATGGCGGCAATTTCGACGAGTTGGCCAACATGCCGGCGCGTCCCGAGGACTATGTGTGCGTGCTCACGCGCGGGCATATGTTCGACCCGGAAAGCTGCATCTGGGCGCTGCAGAACGGGGTGCACTACGTGGGCATGATGGGGTGCGCGGGGAAGAACTCTACGGTGCACGACCTCGTCATCAACGCGGGCATCTCCGAGGCCGATTGGGATCGCGTGAAGCGCCCCATCGGGCTCAAGTTCGGCGCAAAGACCCCGGCTGAGCTGGCCATCGCCATCGTGGCCGAGCTGGTCGATGTGCGTTACAAGCAGCGCTACAGCGACGAGGCTCGCAACCGCCACGAGAAGAGCCTGGGTCGGGAGTAGCCGCTCTTCCTGTGCGCGAGCCGCCGACGGAAAAGCCGTGGGAAAACGGGGAGCGCTCTTCCTCAGGAGGCTCTTTCCGTGATACCCTGCTCCCTGAAGCGAACGCGCTGTGACTGACGGGTACGCGTGGGAAACCACGGGGGAGCAGCGCGCTTATCCCGCCGACCGTCTGGGCAAGCCTTCTCGCAGGAGGGGCTTGCCCTTTTTCATTGGGCGGGATGCGAAAAACCGTCGACGTGGCTGAGGGCCAATGCGAAAAGCGTGCGGGCTGCAGCGGCGTCGGAGAGAGCCCCAAGAGAAAGGGAACGCCTGTGCAAGATCTCGTCGAACTGCTGAAGAACAACCCCTACCCGGGCCGAGGCATCGTGGTGGGCAAGGATACGGTGTACTACTTCATCATGGGTCGCTCGGTCAACAGCCGCAACCGCATCTTCGCCATCGAACCCGACGGCATCCGCACCGAGGCCCACGATCCCGCGCTTCTGGAAGACCCGAGCCTCATCATCTATCACCCGGTGCGCACGATGGGCGACGCGCTCGTGGTCACCAACGGCGATCAAACCGACACCATCGTGGAGGCGGGCGATTTCCGCGCTGGCTGCATGCAGCGCGAGTACGAGCCCGACGCGCCGAACTTCACGCCGCGCATCTCGGCCATCGTAAACCCCGACGGCTCTTTCGAGATGTCCATCTTGAAGCACGCCGATGGCGACCGCTGCACCCGCGAGTTCTTCGCCTACGAGGGCGTCGATGAGGGCTGCGGCTACTTCATCAGCACCTATCAGGGCGACGGCAATCCGCTGCCCACCTTCGCCGGCGAGCCCATCCCCGTCACGCTGCCGACCCCCGATGCCCTGTGGGCCGCGCTCAACGACGACAACAAGGTGAGCCTGTATGCCAACGTCGGCGGCGAAGTGACCCTCTACAATAAGAACCTCGGCGATTAAAGATGTCAGCACATTTCAACTGCGGCTGAGCTTAGCGGGATGCGGGGCACCGCTCACCAAGCGAGTTCCGCAGCGAACGAACTGCGCACCCTCAACCATGGTTGAGCTTAGCGAAGATACGGGGTGTTCTGACCGAGCGAGTTCCGCAGCGACTGGAAATGCCCAGTGGGCATTTCCACAAAGCGAGGACTGTCTGAGCGAATCAGAATACCGCGCAGCTTCGCCCCCGAGGAGACAGAAAGCCATCAGATAGGAGACTCATGAACGAACTGGAACTCAAGTACGGCTGCAATCCGAATCAGAAGCCGTCGCGCATCTTCATGAAGGACGGCAGCGATCTGCCCATTCAGGTGCTGAACGGCAAGCCCGGCTTCATCAACTTCCTTGACGCTTTCAACTCCTGGCAGCTCGTGAAGGAGCTGAAGGAGGCCACGGGGCTGCCGGCGGCCGCTTCCTTCAAGCACGTGTCCCCGGCTGGGGCCGCTGTGGGACATCCCCTCACCGAGACCGACCGCGCCATGTACTTCGTGGAAGACGAGGGCGAGCTTTCCCCCATCGCCTGCGCCTACATCCGCGCTCGCGGTGCTGACCGTCTGTGCTCCTACGGCGACTGGGCGGCGCTGTCTGATGTGTGCGACGCCGATGTGGCCCGCTATCTGGCGCGTGAGGTGTCCGACGGCATCATCGCCCCGGGCTACACCGACGAGGCGCTGGAGATGCTGAAGACCAAGCGCAAGGGCTCCTACAACGTGGTGCAGATCGATCCTGATTACGTGCCGGCCGAAACCGAGCTGAAGGACGTCTTCGGCATCACTTTCGAGCAGGGTCACAACAACTTCGAGATCAACGAGGCGCTGCTGGAAAACGTGGTGACCGAGAACAAGGAGATTCCCGAGGCGGCAAAGATCGATATGATCGTCGCGCTCATCACGCTGAAGTACACCCAGTCCAATTCCGTGTGCTACGTGAAGGACGGCCAGGCCATCGGCGTGGGCGCCGGCCAGCAGAGCCGCATCCACTGCACGCGCCTGGCGGGCAACAAGGCCGACCAGTGGTGGCTGCGACAAATGCCCGAGGTGCTGAACCTTCCCTTCAAGGACGACGTTCGCCGTCCCGATCGTGACAACGCCATCGACGTGTACCTGTCCGACGACGAGTGCGACGACGTGCTGCGCGACGGCGAGTGGCAGCGCGTATTCACCGAGCAGCCCAAGGCGCTCACCCGCGAGCAGAAGAAAGACTGGATCGCGAAGATGAGCGGCGTGACCGTGGGCTCCGACGCCTTCTTCCCCTTCGGCGACAACGTGGAGCGCGCCCGCAAGTCCGGCGTCGATTACATCGCCGAGCCCGGCGGCTCCATCCGCGACGACAACGTCATCGAGGTGGCGAACAAGTGCGGCATCGCCATGGCCTTCACCGGCATGCGCCTGTTCCATCACTAATCGGGCGTTTGGGGCCTTGTCTGGGGCCTAAGGTGTCGGTTGTCGAACCCTTTGCGGCCGCTCTTTCGGGGGCGGCCGTTTTGCGCCATAATGGGTACGTCAATGGCCCGTCGGGCCGCGCGTGGGAGCGCGGTGCGCGCCGTGGAAGAGAATGCGGCAGGTACGTGCCTCGGGAAATGCGGGTGGAAAGCCCGCGCTATACCAGTAACCGTAAGGTTCGCCGTTGCGCCGGAGGGCGTGACGGCGGCGAAGTCGGAACACCGAGCCGAGCAAGAGGGCCCTGGAAGAAAGGATAAGGAACTATGAACAAATTCGACATCACGGAGCTTCCCAAGCAGTGGCTCGTGGCCTTGGTGGCCCTGGCTTTCACCTTCTTGCTGGTGGTGCCGGGCTGTGCCAGCGAGGCGGCCGATAACGGCGGCAGCGGAGAGAACGCGGCCGAGCAGGCGGCCCAAGTGGCCGAGGAAGAAGGCCCCATCGAGGCCGGCCAGGCGGCGGAGGACATCGTCGTGCCCGTTTCCATCACGATGCCCGAAAGCGCCGGCGCCGAGCCCAAGACCATCGAGGTGACGGTAGCCGATGGCTCCACGGTGCTGCAGGCGACGGAGGCCGCCGGCTGGGACGTGCAGGTGGAGAACAGCGACTACGGCAAGTTCGTCACGTCAATCAACGGCATCGCCAATGGCTCGGAAGGCGATGCTTCCGGCTGGGTATACACGGTGAACGACGAGCAGGTGATGGAAGCTTGCGACGTGCGCCAGCTGACCGCCGGCGACTCGGTGCAGTGGTCGTTCTACGTGGGCTAACCCGCAGCTCGTGTAATCCGACGGGCTCCTCTCCGCGAGGAGCCCGCTTTGCAGCTCCGTTGTTTTTCTTGGCGTTCTAAGGAGTTCCCCATGATCATTCTCGACGAGCCCTACGCCTCCGTTCCGCTGCTCGATTGGATGGAGGCCTCGGCCCATCCCGTGCTCACCAACGAGTTTACCGAGAAGCTGACGGCCGGCGGCCGTGTGTTGAACTTGGTGGACGCCGCCGAGTGCGCCCGGCGTCTGGAAGCGGGGGAGCGCATCTACACGAACTCCGAGAATGCTCTGGCTTGGATTCTCGATCACGTGGAGAATCCGACGCTCACTGACGCCATCCGCCTGTTCAAGGACAAGGCGGCCATGCGCGAGAAGCTCGCGCCCTTAAGTCCGGGCCTGTTCCACGAAACCGTCGATCGTGCGGGGCTGGAAGCGGTGAACGTCGCCGACTTGCCGTTGCCAGTGGTGTTGAAACCCTCCGTGGGGTTTTGCTCGATGGGCGTCTACGTTATTGAAGAGCCGGAGGACTGGGCGGCCGCCGTGGCCGATATCGCTCGGCGCGAGGACGGGTGGCACGAGCGCTATCCGGAAAGCGTCGTCGGCAGCAGCGAGTACCTTATCGAGGGTTACCTCGCGGGCACGGAATACGCCCTGGACGCCTACTTCGACGAGGGTGGCACACCCCATATCCTGAACATCCTGCGCCACGACTTCGCTGGCCCCGAGGATACTTCCGACCGCATGTACCTCACCGACGGTGCCATCGTGGACGCCTGGAACGACCGCTTCACGGCGTGGCTGGCGGCCGTGAACAAGGTGGTGGGCGCCCGCAGCATTCCCGTGCACGTGGAATTGCGCGTCGATGAGGACACGATCGCCCCCATCGAGTTCAACCCCCTGCGCTTCGCGGGCCTCGGCGGCACCGATGTGGCTTTCTACGGCGCGGGCCTGCGCACCTACGAGGCCTTCCTGGAAGATACGCCAGTCGATCTGGAAGCGCTGTACGCGGCGCATCCGGGCAAGGTGTACTCCATGTCGCTGCTGAATCCGGCTCCCGAGGCCGACTTGGCGCGCCCCTTCGACGGCGCGGCGCTCTGCGAGCGGTTCAGCCATGTGCTCGCCTACCATGGGTTCGACCCGGTGACGGTGGGCTTCTACGGGTTCCTGTTCCTGGAAACCGATGCGGAAGGCACGGGAGCCGACGAGCGCGATTGGCTTTTGCGCAGCGATCTCATGGAGTTCGTGGGCGGCGCGTTATAATGATGCACCTACCCCTGTCTCCTACCACGACGGAGGTGCGCTGATGCGCGGCAATTTGCAGAAAATCATGATCGGCCTGGTGGTCGTCATTGTGCTTGCGTTCATATTCTTTTCCGGCGACTCGCTGGTGAAGCTCGTCGACACCATCAAGCAGGGCACGCCCTTCTTCATCATTGCGGCGGTGGTGGCCCAGCTGTGCAAGTACCTGGCCCAGGGCCGCGGCTTTCAGGCCTGCTTCAACACGGTGAACGGGCACATCAGCTACCGCACGGGCCTGTCGCTCGTCTTCGGCACCTTCTTCATGAACACGGTGGCGCCTTCTATGAACCTGGCCGGCACGTCGCTCGTCATGGCCACGGCCACGCGCAACGGCATGCAGGCGGGAAAGGGCACCACGGCGGCGCTGCTCATGCAGCTGTCCATCGATTCCGGCTTCGTCATCATCATGCTCACCACCTTCGGCGTGCTCACCTTCACGGTAGGGCTGCAACCGGGCTGGCTGGCGCTCGGGCTGGTGGCCGTGGCGCTCGTGGGCGGCCTCGTGTTCGTCATCGCCGTGGGCGGTCTGAAGCCCCAGCTGGTGCTGAAGGTGCTGCGGCCCTTCGTGAAGCTGGCGGACAAGATCCTCGCGAAGTTCAAGAAGCCGGCCATCGACGAGTCCGTGGAGCGCACCATCCACAACTTCTCGAGCGCCGCGCACCTCATCACGAAGAATCCGCGCAAGACGGTGCAGTCATTTTTGTGGACGACCCTTTCCAGCATCTGCGAGATGAGCTGCTTCGTGCTCGTCGGCTTCGCGTTCGGCGTGCACCACCCAGAAGCGCTCATTTGCGGGTATGTTGTGGCCACGCTGTTCGCTATGATTTCCTTTGTGCCCCAGGGCGTCGGCGTTGTGGAGGCGGCGGTAACCGTGGCCTTCGCGCTCTTCGGCATCGATTCGGCCACGGGCCTTGCGGTGGTCATCGTCTACCGCGGCATTGTGTTCTGGCTGCCGTTCCTCGTGGGCGCGGTGGTCATCCAGCGCATCAAGGCGTTTATGCCGCTGGGAAAGCGCGATCTGAAAGGCAAGGCCGAAGCCATGGAGAACGAGCTGCCCGACAAGGTGGAGGCCGTGAAGCAGGTTGAAGCCAGCGGGGCCGCCAAGTGGGAGACTACCGAGGCGCGGCCTGAGCTTGAGAAGGTGCCGGCAGGGGCCTCGGGAACCGCGACCGGACCAGGGACGGTCCCAAAGGAAACGAAGTAGGCGGGAGCCGGGAAGACGCCTGGCGCGAAAGGATGCAAACGCGATGACGGAGACGAATCTGACGGGCGCGGCCCTGGAAGTGGCGCAGAAGCGCGAGACGCAGGGGCTCAACCACACGCTGGGCGTTCACTTCACCAAGGTGGAACCGGGCCTCGTCGAGGCGGAGATGCCCATCACTCCGGCGCTTTTGCAGCCTTTTGGTTTTCTGCACGGAGGCGCCACTATCGCGCTTCTGGAATCGGTCGCTTCGGCCGGCGGCGAGCTGGCGTGCGACTTGGAGACTGAGCAGCCCTTCGGCGTGGAGGTGACCATCCGTCACAAGAAGAGCGGTCGGGAAGGAGACGTGGCTCGCGGCGTGGCGAAACTCGCCGAGCGCAAACCGTCGTCGAAGGCCGGCTACAAGCTGTACTGGGATGTGGCCGCCTACGACGGGGACGGCGACGTCATCAGCGACGGCGTCATCGCGGTGAAGGTGGTGCCGAAAGACTACCTCGCCCAAAAGCTCGCCGAACGCGGGCAGGCGTAAAATTCCGCCGACTTTTCTCTTGCGCTGGGCGGGCTCTGTGGTATCATAGCGTTCGCTGTCCGCAAGGAAGCATTTCGGGTTGTGGCTCAGTTTGGTAGAGCGCTGCGTTCGGGACGCAGAGGCCGCAGGTTCAAATCCTGTCAACCCGACCAGAAGGTTCAAGGGAGTTGGTTATTTAACCAACTCCCTTTCGCTATTCTTCCTTCAGATAAAACGGCTGGTCAGAAAAGCGTTTGTCTAAGATGCCCATCAAAAAGGGTTCGCAGTCAAGTCGTCTGTCATCCTTTGCAACGTTCACATTGCATATTTGCTAGATACATAGCATTAGGTAGGACTAAGCAGCTTGCTGAATGAGTGCGCCTAAGGATTTTCCGAGATTCGAAAGAAATTCTTGTGCCGCAGCCATTTGATTGATTGTGAGAGCCGGGTCGGGTTTTCCGAAAAGCGACTCACTGATGCTCGTGCTCGCAGTTTGAAGAGAGTTGTAGTCAGAGCGACAGTAACGACCTAAGGTTACGTTGGCGTCTTTATGGCCGAGCCATGCGGCAAGATCGGCGACGGACATCCCACTCTTTAACGCTGACGTCGCAAAGCTGTGGCGGCAGCTTTCGAGGGTGACATCTGGCAGACCGACCCTTTCACGCAAGCATCGTAGCTTCTTCGCAACAACTCGCGGTGCGGCTCGGCGTCCGTAGCGGTTTTGTATGTACGGGCCATCGGTGATCTCCGGGAATTGTAGGAGAATCTGCTTGGCGTACGGATAGATCGGCAACTCTCTTGTACTTGCCGGAGTTTTCGTCGTCTCTAACGAGGGAGAATGCTTTCCGACGGTGAAAGCATTCTTGATAAACATCTTGTCGTGATCAAAATCAACGTTGCAAGCGTCAAGACCCAGGGTTTCGCTCGGCCGGAGCCCGAAAAGTAGGCTGACGCTCACAGCCTTTGCAACGTCAGAGTTGGGTCTGTCATCCATGACAGCCGCTATGAATTCGCTTATTTCATCGAACGACTTTAGAACTACACCCTGCTGGGCGGAACCATCAACTTTGGGCTGGTAGCTGAATTTTCCGAGCGCCGGGTTTACTGCAATGATATGGAAAGTATCCTTCGCGCATCCCATGACCGACGACATCACGTCGCGGCATTTCCTTCCGGTCGACTCTGATGGGCAGCTAGAGATGAGCCATTGTATGTCAGCGTGAGAGATCTCATCCAGCGGTGCGTCTCGGAAGAGAGGGAGACAATAGTTTTTCAGGTATCCTTCGTAAAGGTCGCGTGTTGTGTGCTTCAAATGCTTTGCCGCACGCCAATAGACGTATTCGGTGAATTGTCCGAAAGTAGGAACAGCGGTTCCAAAATCGGGTTCTTGTGTTTGTTTTTCAAGCTCTTTAACGCATGCCAAATAGGACATGGTAAGATCACCGTGCCTTCCTTGATTGCTCACCTTGCAATTTACGGGGGGGTACGGCTCTCCTTCGCCCGCAAAGCCAGGAGAGCCGTTTTTGTTTTAGTGGCGCATTCGTCGATCGCCTCCTTACCTAGTGCTGTGAATCAAGCGCCGCACAGCTTGATGTTATCAAAAGTTCCTTTTAGCGGGAGACTGAAAGGAATGATGATGAAATTTGGAAACTTTTTAGCTGAAGCAAAGTGTAGGGATTCAAAAAGGAGTCTCGCTGTTCTCACTGACGCCAAGCTGTCATTGGCTGCAAGGTGTTGCTACTTATATCTTGAAAACGCCTGCAATGGAGGTACGCAGGTCTGTGTAAGCATGGAGCAAATTGCAGGAACGCTCGGCCTATGCAAAAGAACCGTGCGAAACAGTATTTGCGAGCTTGAGCATGCTGGATTGGTCGAGATCGAGAAGGACAGACGGGGAAGAGGGCGCGGGAGGTTGCCTAACAAATACACCCTCAGCTACTGTGCTGCGAAGAAGCATACGCTTGAGGGGGTGGAAACGAAATGAAGCCCTCTGCTAGTGTAATTGAGGCGCCCAATGTGAGCGACCTGCGCAACAAAGATTCGAATGACCCAACGCAGATCCAGATGACCCATCTGATGAGCAAAGGATTCGGACTTGTTCCGTTGGCTGTCATGGCAAACCCCGATGTGTCTATGGGCGCGAAGGGTCTATACGCATACGTGGCCTCGAAAGCCGAGTCCTCAGTCACGGTTGATATTCCATATGCAGATCTTCTTGGAGATTTGCATACAACACGCCAGACGTTTAAGCGCTACTGCCGCGAACTTTTAGCGGCTGGGCTCATGCGTGCTTACGTGCGTCGGGATGCCATGGCAATCGGGGTTCGCGATCTACCTTACGGAGTCGTGAGATTTGCCATACCCCGCCGTGAAATCCCCCAGAGTCGGAGAGGAGGCGGAGCGCTTTATGTCCTCTAAAGCCAAGCCGCAGAGGAGCATCGATAGCGAGAACATCCTCGAAACGCCAGCCAAAGACGTTATGAGCCTGGGGTATGGTCTATGCCCTCAGATGGTATTCAGGGATTCGCGCCTTGAGCCCGGCGCTAAGGCGATCTACGGTTACCTGGCATCGTTTGCGGGTGCGGGAATGACGGCATTCCCCTCTCAGCAACTGATGCTCAAAGAGCTCAATATGAGCCGGCCGACCTACACGAAACACTTGAAGCAATTGCAAGCGTATGGATATGTCAAAGTTGAGCGGAGAAAGAACGAGAGGAATGAGTTTACCTCGAATATCTATGAGCTTGTGCGCGAGCCTGAAATCGATGATGAGCGCATGGAGGCATACTCCCAGTTGCGTAAGCGTGCCCTCGAGGCGTCGCGTTTAAGGCGATGCGCAAGCGAGTCTCAGGGCTCTGTAGAGGCGCTCGCAGAAATCATCACAAGTGACAAAACGTTGGCTGCGATGGTCGCCGCGGCGATTGTGGATAACCTCGATGCGGTGGAAAACTCCCCAGTGTCAAAAAACTTTACAATGGTTAATAGTGTTAATAGTAACAAGGGACAAGTAACAGATAGTACCTACCAACCTACCCTAGGTTGTTCTCAGGTTGTAACAGGCGAAGAGCGCGAAACAGCTCCTTCGCGGGGCAGGCTGGTCGGCAAAACTACTGACGGATTTGAGAAGCTCGTCGCCGACAGCATGAAGCCCGTTCCCCAAGCGAAACTGGAAGCTGTGCGATCTGCATACGACAACAGGCGCTCCCAAGGCTACTCGGCCTCTGATATCGCCCTGGCCTACGAGGCTTACCGAGCCTCCTATGTCGCCGAGCACAAGTCGCTGAAACACGCCAAGCAGCTGGATCGGTGGCTAAACGACGGCGACGGACTTGTCACCTACGCGATGATGATCGAAGTTGGGCCTCAAGCCGCTAAGAGCGCCTGCGCTGAAGCGGGCGCTGCAATCCCTGTGAACGAAAGCGAACGTCGGGCCTTGTCTCGCGCCGACTCCGAGGCAATTGCTGAGGCGCTGGAACGCGTCGATCCGATCTTCCAAGCGATGAGGGCGAAGCTGGAAAACGCGAAGCGCTTGTGCGAAAGAACAGGAAGTTCGGAGGACTGGGACGCGTGGAGGACTCTCGGGGATCAAACCGACGCGTATCTCGCCGCGAATCGAAGAGTTGCGACTGCCGAGTATTTGAGGATGCTTCGCAGTCGAGGGAAGAACGACTAGACAGGAGAAACGCCATGGCAATGGGAGATGCTGGTGACGAGTTCGCAGAGCAAGTTTTGCGCGCGACGATGGATGTAGCGAAAGACATTCTACGCTATATCGACGGTATGGGTATGCCTCATACGAGCTGGAAAGATCGATACGAGAACGAGCGCGAACAGGCGAGTGATGCGGCCAGGGCTGCGTTTGCCGAAGAGGGCGGTGAGACCCATGGGGAGGGCGCCACGTGGCTTTGGGCGCCGAACGCCAAGGAAGCCGATGAGCTTGGCGCTTTTTTAGAGCGAAAGGGCCTGGAATACGAACGGGCACGTCCTCGTAAAAGCGATGGGGTTGTGAAGGTCAAGGTCTTCCACAACGACGATTGCGTCCCTGTTTCTGAGGGAGGGCAGTTCAACCCTGTCGACTTCGATGACTCAGAGATTGTCGAAGTGTTTGACGCCTACTCGTGGGAACAGTGCATGGGGCATCTTGCTGTTTTGGCTGATGCCGAGGCAATGAAGAGGGCGCTTGTAGAGGCATCGGAAAACATAAGATACGAGCCCGGCTCGCCAGACAACTGCATCTTCCGGTTTAGTACCGTGCAATGGGATCAAGACGGCAGCGTGCTCTTGGATTACCTCGATCGCGCTGGCATCGAGAACGAGAGCTGGGTCTGCGAGATACCAGCGGCGGATATGGGGATGGAGGTTGGATGCGACGTGCCCGGTGTGGCAATTGAGTTCAATGCCAAGAACGCGCCACATGTCCAGGCAGCTGTAAGTGCCCTTTTGACAAGCGGTATCAGGGGGCTTGACAACAAGCGATTCCCTGGTTTTGGGCAGGCAATGAGAAATGCCCAGAGGAAGGCCTCGGAAATATATAGCCGCGAGGCCGGATTAGGGTACGAGCGAATGACCGTTCCTGGTCAAGACGCTGCGGAGCAAGTGCGAGGGTTGCTGATGAAGGAAGGTGTTGCCTGCGCGGCCGTGGAGCACAGTGAGACTGGTAGCTGGGAGCTCGTGGTCGATCGGGCCGACGCCATCTCCTCGCAATGGAGGATTCACCAGCTTGCTAACGAGTATGAAGATGTTGCCCTGCAGGCAAAGGAACAGGCGGAGGCGCTCGCGCCGACAAACGCGAAAGCAGAGAACAAGGCTGCGGAGAAAGTAAAGGCGAAAACGCGCTCTAAGAAATACAGCAATGTTCAGCGAGACACGCCCGCGCGCGATGAGAACATAGGTAGACGCGGAGCGCAGAGTGTTAATCGCTCTTTAGGGCGCGGGATGTCTGTGGATGTGCCATCGAAAACCCCGAGACGACCCTCGCGATAAAATTTTCTAAGAAATTTTCCGAAACGGGCTTGCGCAAAGTTTTTTACAAATTCTAAAGTCTAGATAAGACCACGTTGAAGCCAAAAAACGACGTGAAAAATCGAGGGCAATCTGAACTCGGGCTTCCACCCCGGGGGCAGATTGCACGCAGGAGAGACTGAGGAAAACCATATGAAGCGCAGCGCCCGTATAACGGCGACCGTGCTGACTGTTCTGGCCTTGGGAGCAACGCTCGGGGCGACGGTTGGCACGGTCGTCCACATAGCACAGGTAATCGGCCTTGAAAGCATAATCATGGGCCGCACGAGCGCCGAGGCGATACCATCCGCCATGGGCGGCAGCTACGCCGCTCTTGCCGATCTTGCGGTCGGCCTCGTGCTCGCATTCGTCTCGTGCGCGCTCGGGAATCATAGGAAAGCACAGATTGCCATTGCGGCTGCATCCATTGCTGCAATCGTTCTCTTTGTGACCATACCGCAAGGAGGGGGCTTTTTGCTGTCCGGGGGTTACCCGACTGTAGCGGCGGCCGCGAGCGCTCTTCTAGTCTGCGCATTCGCCGCCTCGGCGCTCTCCTCAATGTTCCGAGCCAATTACGATACGGGTGCCGAGCATGGCGCCGAGCGAATGGCGGAAGGTGATGAGATCAGCTTTCTGGCCGATACCGAGCACTTCTATAACAACATTACGTATTCCGAGCATGCGGGACAGGCTCTCGTGGCCACTACCAAGAAACTCGATGATGCGCTCCACGCCCGCAATCGCAATGACATCACCATCGGCACATCTGGTCTCGGCAAGACCCATCACCGTGTTGAGCCTGAGCTGCTGAACGCTATGGGGGACTACGCAGTACCCGTCACGCCTGGTCGCTCGAGGCGCGCTGAGCATGCGCTAGAGGAAGCCAACGAGGAAAAGGCTGCGGCGAAAATGGCGTTGCAGATGGATCCCGAGACCATCGCCAACCCGAGAAGGGAAGGGGGAGAGCTGGGGGATGGGTATGACTTTATTGCCACCGACCCAAAAGGCGACACGATGCGTGCCCTCGGCAACTTTCAGGTTGCCTGCGGCACCGACCTCAGAATCTTCGATACGGTGGATTTCAAGGGCAATGGGTACAACCCGCTCGATCCGAAGTATATTCCGCCCCATAAGACCGATGTGTGCGAGGTGGAATCCCTTCGTTGCAAGGTGAGACCGAAAGCGCGTTACTCCGACGATAAAGAGTCGCAATGGCGCGAGGGAAAGACTTTCGAGCTTGCTGTGGCCGAAGCGGGGCTAGACGAAGCCACGTGCTCTCTCAATGTCGGCGAGCCACGACTTCAAATCGATGCCGAGATGACCTATCGCCAGCGCCTTGAGAAATGCGACTTCGCGAACATGGGCGTCGAAGATGACGACATACGGGAAGCTCAGTACCTTGATTGGAAGACTGGCGAGGTTACCGACTCAGAAGGTGATGCATGGTCAGGACGCGAGGGGTGGGAATCGATGGCAGTGCTCCGTTCCATCGCCTACAAGCGAACCCGCTGCTTTACCAAGCTTGTTGTGCGAAACGAGCTTGGTCGGGGAGACGATGCTGACGCCGTGCTCGTAGTCGAGCTTGATCGCTCGCTTGTGCTCGATCCTGAGAGCATCACCGTGGAGCAGGGTGAGGGATCAAGGGTCACTGCCGACGCGACAGAGCAAAGCTGCCTCCGAATCGAAGTATCAAATCTAACGCACAACGGTATAGCGATCATCAGCTTCGAAGCGGACATCGCTACGTTCGAGGTGCCCGATGGCGTCGCTTTGACGAAGACCGTGGAATGCCTGGTCGCCAATCTTAAGCACGCCGACGCCCCTGCGTCGAACCAAGATCCCTTTTGGGAGGAATGCAAGCGTCTTGCCTTCCTGTCGCTCGCGGCTGCTGCCTACGAGTGGTACGCCAACGAGGATCGAAATCTGAACACCGTAGCTCGCCTGCTCAACATGGCGCTGCCCGAAGAGGGCGGCATGGATCAAATGTCGCCTCTGGGGTATCTCATGCGTCGATGGGAAAAGGGCGAGGTGTTCGACGAGGATGCGCAATCGACGGGCGTAAAGTCGCTTTTTGGGGGAACACGGCGCAAACGCGAGGCGTGGCGCGCTGATCCAGCGCGAGTGCCGCATGCGAGATCGAACTCTCTTGCGCTTCACTGTTTTTATGCGTTCACGTCGGGCGCTCCCGAGACGGTGCAATCGGTAATTATCACCTGCCAAACCGCGTTCGTTTCGCTCTTGGCACCAGACGTAAAGAAGATGCTCGCGAAAGACGAGATGCGCCTCACGGAGTTCGGCGAGGCAGGCCGGCGCCAGGGAATGTACATCATCACAAAAGACACCGACAGCCCCTACGACTTTCTGACAGCGCTGATCGTCTATCAGACCATCGATCTTCTCTTGGACAAGGCATATCACAACAAGGGAAAGCTTACGCGGCATGTCCGGTTCTCGCTCGATGAGTTCGCAAATGTTGGCAAGATCCCAATCATGACACGAGCCATGGCCGTTGTGCGAAGCCGGAACATGTCCATATCCCTCTATGTGCAATCACGTTCTCAGATTGAGGTCGTCTACGGCGAAAAGGAGGCGCAGACGATTATCAACAACTGTACGACTCAGATGTTTTTGGGCGGCCACGACGTGAACACGCTGAAAGAGTTCTCGGAGACGATCGGTGATGAGACGATCTATTCGCGCATCACCAATCGATCATTTAACGGAGGCGTGGGTGTCGGGCCGCAGTCTATCAGCGAATCGATTCAGGCCACAGGGCGCAAGGTGAGGAGCGCCGCTCAGCTGCGCCAGATGGAGAACACGAAGATGCTCGTGTTTATACAAGGCGCGCGCGTGATTGAGGACACGAAATATCCGACTTCCCAACACCCATATTACCCATACGTCTATTCGTCACATCCGAGACCAGAAGACTGCGGAATAGCACGATGCAGGGAGCCGTTCGATCCCGTGAGATACATAGCGCAGAGGCAAATAGCATCGGCGAATACTGAAAAGAAACAACCTGAGGAGGATTGATTGAGATGGTTGGATTAAGGAGAGGACCTCCGGGAAGAAAGATCGGGGCGGCGGTTGCACATGCCCGCGGCGGCGTTCCACAACCGCATCTTGCGATGCCAAGGCCGCGCATCACGCAGAACCGCCAACCCCTTACGCAGGAAAAACTGGGACAGGAGCCATACACGAACGCCCATCCAGTCTTCTGGTGGCCCTCAGGCCACCGCAGCATTGTACCCCAAAATGGGCCCGTGTGGCTTCGGTGTTCCTCTCAAGTTACTGATTGGAGACTGAAATGCCAAATGAAGCCAAAGGAGCGATCATCTTCGTGCTCGGTGTGCTCTCGGGCCTTGCATTCGTATTCGCCCTGGTCATGTGGGGTATCAATAAGTTCGGCGACCAGCAGGGCGGTCTTGCTGAGAAGTCGATGATGGGTGGTATCTCGGCGGGTGTCGCCTTCGCCGCCGCTGCCGTAATGGTGCAGGGAATCGACATGAACTATCAGGCGGGATAAACCATGGCCTCGATAAAGATCCACCAAGACCTCTACAACTTCAAGCGCAAGCGCAATGGCATGACTGCCCGTCAAATCGGCTCCATCGTAGCCGCAGTGCCATGTATCGCGCTGGGTTCCTGGCTGCTCGTATGGTGCCTGGGGCTGCCGCTAGAGCTCACTGGGTTTGCGGCGGTTATTTTCGCTGTCCCCGCAATCGCCTGCGGATGGTTCCCCGTGTGGGGGATGCCCTTGGAGAAGTTCCTAATACGCGGGAAGGCAATGGATCGGCGAGGCAACTGCATCGTCTCGAAATGGGAGAGCTACGAGCCTGAAGGGAGTGAACTGACCCGTGCTCAAATCAAAGAAGAAAAGCAAAAAGGTTATGAGTCCCGCGTCCGAGAGATCTAAGGATGAGATTCAGGTGTGCGCTCATTGTGGGTGCCCTCTGCCATCAGACGCATCGTTTTGTCCCCATTGCGGTCATGTGCGGGCAGAGGAGCGCGAAAGCGCCGAGCTGCCTCGCGGAAAGAAAGCCAAGAAGAGCCTGCGCGAGCGGATGGAGCGCATTGCCGGCGGCTCTATGGCCGAATGCACTAACGACCTCGTCGCCTTCGAGACGATGACGGTCACAGGGCTCGCGCGCGATGAGCGAGGGCGGTGGTCGCGAACGCTCGTGTTCGGCGACACTGCCTACGATCAGGAGCGTCGCGAGCAGCGCGATGAGACCTACGACAAGATGTGCCAGCTGCATTCGGTATTCCCGGCGGGCTCTGCGTATCAAATCAATCTGCTCAATATGCCGGAAACGCGAGATGCGCAAACCGCTGCGGCCCAACTCCTTCCCGTCGAAGGGGCGGACGCCAAAGTGTCGCGCCATTACAACAAACTTATCAAGCGCAAGCAGGTTGAGGGGCGGACGGAAATCCGAAGGATCAACCTCATAAGTTTCTCCACCCCCGCAGAGGATGAGGCTGCGGCAGAGAATCTTCTTGCAACGATGAGGGAAAATGTCTCAGCGCATCTTGCCCGTATGCAGGTCAAAACTGAATCATTGGATGGGGATGCTCGTATGCGAGTCTTTCACGACTTGCTGCGCGGCCCGGAAGATCCGTTCACGTTCTCGTTCGAAAACATGGGAGCTAAGGGCCGTGCGCGAGTTACCGTCGCACCGGACTACGCTGCCTACCCGGAAAATGATGCGACACTGCGTCGAACGATCGTTACGCCGAACTGGTACGTGAAGACGCTCCACATCGCCGACTTCGGAAGCGAGTTGTCGGATGCGGCCATCAGGCGCATCCGCGCTCTGCCCGTACCCATGAACATATCGCTCACGTTCTTCCCTCAGCCGAAGGGGGACATCATCCGCGCTGTGCAGCAAAACATCAATGCGGTGCAGGGAGAGATCGTGACATTGCAATCAAAGATGTCGCGCCAGGGAATGGATCCCACTATTCTTCCCCCCGCCATGGAGGACAAGGAGGCAGACGGCAAGGAACTCCGCAGCTTCCTGATCGAAGACGACCAGCAGGTGAGTTGGTTCCAGGGCCTCATCACGATCTACGCAAAAACACCGGCGGATATGCGTCGTTTCACGTCAATGGTTCTCGATGAGGCGCAGGTGTTCTCGCTGTCGGTGGCGCAGGTTCCTCTTTACCAGGAAGAGCTCTGGAAGAGCGCTCAACCTGTAGCTGACACGTTCATGCTTGACAGGATGCGATCTCTAACGACCGCCGAAAGCGCCATTATGATGCCGTGGACAAGCGAATCGGTGTTCCACGACCCGCGAAACTCCTATTTCTTCGTCCAGCACGCATCGACATTGGCGCCGCTGTTCATCTCTCCTGATGAGCTCGGTAGTCCACACACGATGGTGTTCGGCATGACCGGCTACGGCAAGGGTATGCTGCTGAACACGATAATCGGCCATCTCGTCGCCTCGTGGCCGCGAACGGTTGAGGAAGAGGATTCCGAGTACGCGCGCTGCGCCGATCCTGCTGCGCCTCAGATATTCGTGTTCGACCAGCATGGAGAATACGCCCCGCTCGCCCACGCGCTCGATGCGCCGATCTATAAGTTCAGCCCCGACGGCAAATGGCGTCTAAATCCCTTCGATCTTAACACGCGTGAGGGTGAGCTGACGATGACCGAGGTGTCGCGAAACGCCGATTTCTTCAAAGCCCTGGCCCAGGATGTGCTCGACGGGGCGCTAACCAAGCGGCACGAGGCAGTGGTGGACCGCTGTTTGCGCATTGTGTTCCAGCCGCATCTCGGTAAGACGACGCGTCCAACGTTGAGCGACTTTGCGAAGGCGTTGGATGAACAGCCCGAGACGGAGGCCGAGGAGATCGCTCTGGCTTTCGAGTCATTTATTGACGGTCTCGCGAATTCTTTCAACGGACAGACGAACGTCGTGGACGCACCGCATCTGACTATCTATGACTGCTCAGAGCTGGGTAAGAGCCTTGAAGTCATGGCGATGCTGTCGATGCTGCAGCACGTCCGTAACGCGACCTTCGCCAATAACGCGGCTGGCAAGCCCACCTATCTTTTCATGGAAGAGGTTCAGATCCTCCTCGAGAACGAGCCTGCGGCTCGAATGCTCAATGAGTTCTACGCCGAGATGCGCAAGTGGGGCCTGCACATGGTTTGTGTTACGCAGCACCCGATAACGATGCTTGAGCACCCCATTGGGAAGAAGATGTACGAGAACACAGGCATGCACGTTTTCCTGCCCATGCAAAACCTCAATGCTGAGTATGTCGCTGAGTATTTCCGGCTCTCTCCCACGCAGAAGGACATCATCGACGTTCGCGGCGATAACAAAGGCCGTGGGCTGGTGTCTGCGGCGGGCATGAAGATTCCGTTCAACGCATGGATAGACCCCAAATGGGATAAAGAGCTCTACGAGATGTTTAACACCGACCCCAACGCCAATAAGCGCACGGCCGTGGCAGCGTCGCGCGCAGCGACTTCCGAGGGGGAGAAGTAGGCATGACGGACATTCCCCAACTTCGGCACGAAGATGAATCCAGAGCCTCCCGGCACCTTCTGAACGAGGGCCCGGGACGCTCGGGCGCATCGCGCCCGATTGAGGGGAGGACGCGTGCGGACAAGTTGCGAAGTGGAAGCTCCGTGCGTATGCGTCACCGCGCCCGAAAGATGGGCGAGGAAGCGATGGATGAGCAGACGCGGACGGCAATAGGGAAGATGAGCCGCCGCGACCGCCTCGCTGTGGCACGGGAAATCGAGTCGCTTGTTGGTGAGGGCGATGAGCAGAGCCCCGGCGCGGACGCCGTGCGTCGGTCGGTGGCCGCATTCAGCGTAGGGCGCCGTCTCGCACGGGGAGGAGTCACGAGGGGTGAAGGATTAAATGCGCGCCGCAAGAGCGATACCTTAAAGTCCGAACCTGCCCCCGCTCAAAGGACAAGCTACGGGCCCAAGCCCGTCGAGAGCTCGAAAGTCGCCGGTGGAGGCGCGACTCGCCCATCATCGAGGCTGAGCTACAACGATGAGGCTGGCTTGGGTCGAGGCGGAGCTGTGGATGTCGCTGAGAGGAAGAGGAAGCAAGGCGCATTCAGAAGGGTAAAGGCCCGAGAGGCTCTAAAGCAGCGGCGTAAAGTGAAGATGATCGCAAAGGTGCACAAAGCCGAAGCCGCAGCGACCGCTATTCGGACACGAAGGGCAGTGAGGGCGTCGCGTGCTGCCACATTCGCGGCAAAGGGCGTCGGCGCGGTCTCTATCGCGACGTTGCCTGTTATCCTCGCCTGCGGGCTCTTTCTTATGATGGTCATAGGGCTTGTGACTGTCGCCGATGAGGCGACGGAGCGGCCCGAGGCCGTCAACGAGCTTCTGCCAGAGGCATGCGAAATATGGCGGCCCGTGGTCAACGAGGCCTGCACAGCAATTCTCGGGGATGCGAAATGGGCCGATCTCGCCCTCGCGATGATGGCGCAGGAATCGGGTGGAAGCCTGGATGTTGTTTGCTGGCCCGGCGGTGTCAAGCGCCAGGACATCATGCAGGCCTGCGAGGGCGCCTATGGAAGCTGGATCACGGTCGGCGGTGGGCCGTATGGCCTGACCCCATGCACGCCAGAGGCGTCGATATACGCTGGTGTCGCCGAGATGAAACAGAACCTCGATCTATGGAGCGAGTATCTGGGCGGCATAGAGCCTTGGGAGATCGATAAGGTCAAGCTTGTCGTCCAGGGCTACAACTACGGGGCGCAGGGCTATTACAACTGGAATGTGCGTCATGGTTACAAGGAATGGACGTTAGAGAGATCTAAGACCTACTCGCAGACCGTGATGCCGGCAGGCGCGAAGGGCACGCCAGAGCATGCCGATTATGTCATGCGCTACTACGCCTACACCTCAGGAGAGGGTGAGGGTGTGGGAGCGGCGGTCATCGCTGCAGCAAAGAAGCAGCTCGGTGTCCCGTATGTATGGGGAGGCACAACTCCGTTTGTGGGGCTTGATTGCTCCGGTCTTACGCAGTGGTGCTACCGCCAAGCGGGCATTGAAATCACGCGCACCACTTATACGCAAGTAGCGGCAGCGCTGAAAAAGGTGCCCGTATTCCAGGCGCGGCCCGGGGATGTGCTGTGGAACTCCCACCACGTTGCCATCTATGTCGGCAACGGCGAGTACATCCACGCGCCTCACACGGGCGACGTCGTGAGGTACGGAAACTCGCTGTCCACATTCACTTACGCATTGCAATTCTACTAAATCACGAAAAGAGAAAGGAAGGTCGTATGGCTAAAGGGAAAAACAATGGCGCTGGAAAGAAGATCCTCGCGATAGCCGTGGCGCTTCTGGTTGCTGCGGTAGTGGTCACGCGCTGTAATGCGCTCCATTCCCAGACCGAGCCCTCTGAAGAGCAGGCCGCGACCGAGCAGCAGACGACGGCAGATGGGGATGGGGGAGAAGAACAGCTGCTTGGCGAGAGCAGCGCGCGGCCAATCGAACCCGACGAGCAGATGGCCGAGATCATCTCGGGCTACGACCAGGAAACGCTCGATGCGGTTGATTTGCTCCGCTCGAATGCATGGACCACTTTCGACTCGGCGCATTCAGTAGAGTTCGGGGACTGCTGGTACCAGGAGCACTCGGCAACGGGAGACTCGGAGCCGGTGGCCTTCGCGATAACGGCCTTATCTACGACGCAGCAGAACACGGCAGGTGCGGTGGTGACGCTCACAACACTCGCCATGCAGACCACAAAGGGCGGCCAGATTGTCACCATCGGCAAATCATCGGATGCGGCAGGCGAAGTCATCTGGACTGTGACGTCGGATGGATTTACGGGCGCGGACAGCTACCTTCGCCGCGACAAGGCGACCTCGGTGAAATCCGAAGGATTCTCTGAACAGATGCTTGGGTTTATCGACGGGAATGTTGAGGGACTGGATCGCGCGCTAACGGAGTACTGCAGGACGGTCTACCCGCAAGCTACAACGGCGACCTGGGAGCAGACGGTAACCATCGATGAG
>ERZ773210.1286-NODE-1286-length-25348-cov-4.996521_pt1 | contig 25348 bp, 20 predicted proteins | sample MGYA00580528_ERZ773210 | MGnify/ENA primary metagenome ERZ773210 (study PRJEB29015, sample SAMEA2737769) | human gut metagenome | biome: human gut; feature: human-associated habitat; material: faeces | place: China | collected 2012 ...
GCAGACGGGCGCTTTTCGCGGCTGCTTTCGCGTGTAAACAATTTATGAAGTCTCTTGACGTTTTGCGTGAATGTCCTTATAATGCGTAGCGTGCTACATATTCGGAGGTGCATCATGGAGCAATATCCGATTGGATGTCTATTAAAAATGATCACGGATAAGATCAAGATACAGGCCGACGCCAACCTTGCGCAGCATGATCTGACACTGACGCAAAGCCGCGTGCTCGGCTATCTGGCTCGAAACGGCGGCACGGCGACGCAAAAGGAGATCGAGGGCTTCCTGCAGGTGTCGCACCCGTCCGTAGCGGGCGTCATCGGGCGCATGGAGCAAAAGGGCTTCGTGTCCTGCCGGCCCGACCCGGCGGATAAGCGCAGCAAGCTCGTCTGCCAGACACCGCGTGCCACCGAGATCGCACATCAAATGCAGGCGACCATTGCGGCCGCCGAGCAGCAGATGCTCCGCTCGTTGAGCCCGAAGCAGATCGCGGCGCTGGAAGACGCCCTGCGCACGATCTATGCCGACCTCGGCTGATCTGCACGCATACCCGGAAGGAGGACCCCTATGCTTCATACATTGACCCGCAGTCTGCGGGAAAACAAAGGCCCCGCGCTCGTGACGGTTCTGCTCTCGGCGCTGGAGGTCGTGTTTGAGATCGTGATCCCGCTGTTTATGTCCAACCTCATCGACTTCGGCATCGAGGGCGGCAGTATGGCGGCGGTTTGGAAGTTCGGCGCATTTTTGCTGCTGCTGGCGGCGTTCCAGCTGTCGACCGGTGTGCTCGCAGCGCGCATTGCCGCGCGCGCATCCGTCGGCTTTGCGGCGAACCTGCGCGAGGATATGTATAACAACGTGCAGACGTTCGCGTTTTCGAACATCGATAAGTTTTCTACCGCGTCCATCGTCACGCGCCTGACGACGGATACCACGAATGTGCAAAATGCATTCCAGATGCTCATGCGCATGGCGATCCGCGCGCCGGTCATGCTGATCTTTTCCATGATCGTGTCGTTTCGCATCAGCCGCGACATTTCGATGACGTTTCTCGTTATTCTGCCGATCCTTGCGCTGGCGCTCTTTTTCATCATCCGCAGCGTGTTCCCGGTCTTTTCGCGCGTGTTTCGCACGTATGATGAGCTCAACAACGTTGTGCAGGAGAACGTCCGCGGCATTCGTGTCGTGAAGTCGTTCAATCAGGAGCGGCACGAGATCGGTAAGTTCGGCGCGATCTCCGAGCGCATTTATAAGGACTTTTCCAAAGGCGAGCGGCTCATCACGCTCAACGCGCCGCTGATGCAGTTTTGCATCTATACGTGCATGATCGTGATCTCGTGGCTCGGCGCGAAGGCCATCATCGCCAGCGGCAATGATCCCGCGCTCGGCCTCACGACCGGAAATCTCACCGCGCTCATCACCTATACCATGCAGATCCTCTCGAGCCTGATGATGCTCTCTATGGTTTTTGCCATGCTGACGATCTCGCTCTCGTCCGCGCGCCGCATCGCAGAGGTGCTCGAGGAGCGGTCGGACATTCCGCAGCCGGAGCAGCCGGTCATGACCGTGCGCGACGGTGCGGTCGACTTTGACCACGTGAGCTTTGTCTACGCCTCCAAGGCAGATAAAAAGGTGCTCGACGATATTGACCTGCATATCCGCTCCGGCGAGACGATCGGCATTATCGGCGGCACCGGTGCGTCGAAATCCTCACTCGTGCAGCTCATCCCGCGTCTGTACGACGTGACCGGCGGCAAGCTGACGCTTGGCGGCGTGGACGTGCGCGACTATGATCTGGATACTCTGCGTGGTGCCGTCGCCATGGTACTGCAGAAAAACGAACTCTTTTCCGGCACGATCGCCGAAAATCTCCGCTGGGGCAATGAAAACGCCACGGATGAGCAGCTGCGTCATGCCTGCAAGCTTGCGTGCGCGGATGAGTTCATCTCCGCCATGCCGGACGGGTATGACACCCACATCGAGCAGGGCGGCACGAATGTCTCCGGCGGCCAGAAGCAGCGCCTGTGCATCGCCCGCGCGCTGCTGAAAAAGCCGAAGGTGCTTATCCTCGATGACTCGACAAGCGCCGTCGACACGCGCACGGACGCGCAGATCCAGCAGGCGCTCTCGACCTACATCCCCGACACGACGAAGATCATCATTGCGCAGCGCATCAGCTCGGTGCAGAATGCCGACCGCATCGTCGTGCTCGACGACGGGCGTATCGACGCTGTCGGCTGCCACGATGAGCTGCTGCGCACGTGCGAAATTTACCGCGAGGTCTATGAGTCCCAGCAGAAGGGAGGCGAGGACGATGCGTGAACGCCCGAAATTTGACGGCCGGACGCTCAAGCGCCTGCTGTCGTATATGCGCGCCTATAAGGGCACGCTCGTGCTCGTGACGGTCTGCATCCTGCTGAGCGCGGTCGCTGGCGCGGCCTCGTCCATGTTCCTGCAGAAGCTGATCGACGGCTATATCGTGCCCATGCTCGGCACTGCGTCGCCGGACTATTCCGGCCTGATCCGCGCGCTGATCACCATCGGCTGCGTATATCTTGTCGGTACGCTGGCCACATGGCTGTATAACCGCCGCATGGTCACGATCGCGCAGGGCACGCTCAAGCGCATCCGTGACGAGATGTTTGAGAAGATGCAGAGCCTGCCCATCCGCTACTTTGACACGCATACGCACGGCGACATCATGAGCCTGTACACAAACGATACCGACACGCTGCGCCAGATGATCGCGCAGTCCATGGCGCAGCTCGTATCGTCCGTGTTCACGCTTGCGGCAGTGTTTTTCTGCATGCTGTACATCAGCATCTGGCTGACACTGATCGTGTGCGCCGTCATGGCGCTCATTCTCGTGTTCGTGCGCAAGCTCACCGGCCGCATCGGCGGCTACTTCATGGCGCAGCAGACGGCATTGGCCGATCTCAACGGCTATGTTGAGGAGATGGTCAACGGTCAGAAGGTCGTCAAGGTCTTCTGTCACGAGGAGCAGAGCAAGGCGGAGCTGCGCCGCCGCAACCGTGTCTGGGCGGAAAACGCCGCGCGCGCCAGCGGCATGGCCAACAGCATGATGCCGATGATGAACGCCGTAGGTTATCTGCAGTATGTCATCATCGCCGTCATCGGCGGCACGATGGCGATTGCCGGCACGCCGAACCTCGGCCTGACGGGCATGAACACGCTCACGCTCGGTATGATCGCATCCTTCCTCACGCTCTCGCGCGGGTTTACAAACCCGATCTCGCAGATCTCCAACCAGTTCAACTCCATCGTCACGGCGCTGGCCGGTGCATCGCGTATCTTCGCGTTCATGGATGCCGAGCCGGAGACGGACGACGGCTATGTGACGCTTGTCAACGCCACGGAGGAAAACGGCATGCTCGCCGAGACCGACCACCACACGGGTCTCTGGGCGTGGAAGCACCCGCACGGCGACGGCATGGTCACATACACGAAGCTTGCCGGGCGCGTCGTGTTCGATCACGTGGACTTCGGTTATACGCCGGATAAAGAGGTCCTGCACGACATCACGCTCTATGCCGAACCGGGCCAGAAGGTGGCCTTTGTCGGTGCGACCGGCGCCGGAAAGACGACGATCACAAACCTCATCAACCGCTTTTACGACATTGCCGACGGCAAGATCCGCTACGACGGCATCAACATCAATAAGATCCGCAAGGCAGATCTGCGCCGCAGCCTCGGCATCGTGCTGCAGGATGTGAATCTCTTTACCGGTACGGTCATGGAAAATATCCGCTACGGAAATCCGGCTGCGACGGATGATGAATGTATCGCCGCGGCGAAGCTCGCCAACGCCGACCACTTCATCCGCATGCTGCCCGACGGCTACAACACCGTGCTCAAGGGTGACGGCAGCGGCCTGAGCCAGGGGCAGCGGCAGCTGTTGAGCATCGCGCGCGCGGCCGTGTCCGATCCGCCGGTCATGATCCTCGACGAGGCGACAAGCTCCATCGACACCCGCACGGAGACGCTCGTGCAGAGCGGCATGGATAAGCTTATGGAGGGGCGCACGGTGTTCGTCATCGCGCACCGGCTCTCAACGGTCAAAAACGCGGACGTGATCATGGTGCTCGACCATGGCCGTATCATCGAGCGCGGCAATCATGCAAAGCTCATTGCGGAAAAGGGCGTGTATTATCAGCTCTATACCGGTGCGTTCGAGCTGGAATAACGCGGGCCTTGCAAGCAAAGAACGCGTGCGGTATAATGACCGCAGTGCATTTCATTTGTCAGGAGGCAGAGCCATGGAGTACAGAAGATTTGACAACACCATCGTCGCCCGCATCGACCGCGGGGAAGAAGTGCTCGAGCAGGTAGCGGCCATTGCACAGGCCGAGCAGATCAAGCTTGCGAGCGTGCAGGCGCTCGGCGCAGTCGGGGAGTTTACGGTCGGTGTGTTCCACACGGCCGAAAAGCAGTACCACGCGAACTCCTTCGCGGGCGATTTTGAGATCGTCTCGCTGACCGGCACGATCAACACGATGGACGGCGCATTTTACACGCACCTGCATATGAGCGCCGGCAACGAGAAGGGCGAAGTGTTCGGCGGACATCTCAACCGCGCCGTTATCAGTGCCACCTGTGAGATGGTCATCACGGTTATCGACGGAAGAGTGGATCGTTTTCACAGTGAGGAGATCGGCCTGAACCTGTTCCAATTCTGAGCATCTGTGTCAAAAGCACGCACGGCTATTGAGTTGTGCGTGCTTTTTTTGCTGCCTTGATCCTATATTCCTATTGACAACATAGGAATATAGGCATATAATTCACCTCAATGAGGTAGGATTTGCGCCAGACCGTCCTGAGCCTCTCTGAATTCATGTATATCGTATGCAGCCGTGCCGTCAGGCACGGTTTGCCATTGGGAACGGAGGATACATATATGAACAGCAACCTGCTTGAAGTCAGCGGCCTGCACGTGAGTGCGGGCGAGAAAGAGATCCTGCACGGCGTGGACCTGACCGTCGGCAAGGATGAGACGCATGTGCTCATGGGGCCGAACGGCACCGGCAAGTCCACGCTCGGCTATGCGATCACCGGCAATCCGGAGTACACGGTCACGGCCGGAAAGATCGTCTTTGACGGCGAGGATATCACACGGCTGCCGGTCAACGAGCGCGCGAAGAAGGGTATTTTTCTGTCCTTTCAGAATCCACTCGAGGTGCCCGGCGTGACGCTCAGCGCTTTTATCCGCAGCGCGCTCGAGCAGAAGACCGGCAAGCGCATCCGCCTCTGGGACTTCAAGAAGAAGCTTGCCGAGACGATGCAGCTGCTGGCGATGGACGCTTCCTATGCCGAGCGCGACCTGAATGTGGGCTTTTCCGGCGGTGAGAAAAAGAAAGCGGAGATCCTGCAGATGCTCATGCTCGAGCCGAAGCTCGCCATCCTCGACGAGACGGACTCCGGTCTGGACGTCGACGCGGTGCGCACGGTCTCCAAGGGCGTGCAGCTATACCGCGAGCGCGTGCACGGCTCGCTGCTCATCATCACGCACAGCACCCGCATTCTCGAGGCACTGACGGTGGACGCCGCGCACATCATGGAGCAGGGCGTCATTGTGAAAAACGGCGATGCATCGCTTATAGATACCATCAATGAAAACGGCTTTGGCGGCATCCGGGTAGACTGAAAGCGAGGCGATCCGAATGAAGGAAAAAAGTCAGGTCGCGGACATTGACCGCAGCGTCTATGACATCCGCGACAAAGAGGACGATGCCTATCGTATGCAGGAGGGCCTGACGCCGGAGATCATCGACAAGCTCTCCAAGGAAAAGGACGATCCGGTCTGGATGCAGCAGTTCCGGCTGCAGTCGCTGCAGATCTATAACGAGATGCCGGTTCCGGACTGGGGGCCGTCCATCGAGGGACTGGATATGGACCACATTGCGACCTATGTTCGCCCCAAGTCCGACATGAAAAACGACTGGAAGGACGTCCCGCAGGATATTAAAGACACCTTTGAGCGTCTCGGTATCCCGCAGGCGGAGCGCAAATCGCTTGCCGGTGTCGGCGCACAGTACGATTCCGAGCTCGTGTATCACAACGTCCGCGACGAGGTAGCTGCACAGGGCGTCGTCTACACCGACATGGAGAGCGCACTCAAGGGCGAATACGCCGACATGGTGCACAAGTATTTTATGAAGCTCGTCACACCGCGCGATCATAAGTTTGCAGCCCTGCACGGTGCGGTCTGGTCCGGCGGCTCGTTCGTGTACGTGCCGAAGGGCGTGCAGGTGTCCATCCCGCTGCAGTCGTATTTCCGCCTGAACGCCAAGGGCGCGGGCCAGTTTGAGCACACGCTCATCATCGTCGACGAGGGTGCGAGCCTGCACTTCATCGAGGGCTGCTCGGCGCCGAAATATAACGTCGCGAACCTCCACGCCGGCTGCGTGGAGCTGTACGTGAAGAAAAACGCCAGGCTGCGCTACTCGACCATCGAAAACTGGTCGAAGAATATGTACAACCTCAATACCAAGCGCGCGCTCGTGGAGGAGGGCGGCGTGATCGAGTGGGTTTCCGGCTCGTTCGGGTCTCATGTCGGCTGCCTGTATCCGATGAGCGTGCTCAAAGGTGATAACTCCAAGATGGAGTTCACCGGCGTCACGTTTGCCGGTGCGGGGCAGAATCTTGACACCGGCGCGAAGGTCGTGCACATCGGCAAGAACACGAGTTCGTACATGAACACGCGCTCGATCAGCAAGAGCGGCGGCATCAGCACATTCCGCAGCAGCGTCGTGGTGCAAAAGGGTGCCAAGCACGCAAAATCTTCCGTGTCCTGCCAGTCGCTGATGCTTGACTCCGAGTCCCGCTCCGATACTGTCCCGGCCATGGACATCCGCACGAAGGACGCCGCCGTCGGTCATGAGGCCAAGATCGGCAGCATCAGCAACGAAGCGGTATTTTATCTCATGAGCCGCGGCATGAGCGAGGAGGACGCCCGCGCGCTGATCGTCAGCGGCTTTGCGGACAACGTCTCCAAGGAGCTGCCGCTGGAGTACGCTGTGGAAATGAACAATCTCATTCGTCTGGAGATGAAGGGCAGCATCGGCTGACCGCACATTCCGAAAGGAGGGAATATCGTGAATACGAGCCAACAGCTGGTCGTCAACAAGCTGCCGACCAGAACGTGGAACCATCTCAATGTCAACGAGGCGACCATCCCGTGGAATGCGGCTGAAACGGCCGATCTTGGGACGGACACCTATCAAATCACAGCAGAAAACCGGACGCAGCCGCTGCATATTGATCTGACCGGTGCTGAGGGTTATAGCTGCAGGCGCATCGCGGTCGATGTGGCTGCCGGTGTGAAGGCAACGGTATATATGGTGCTCGATACGCAGGGCAGCTTCGCCGTAGAAACGGCGTTCAAGCTCCACGATGCCGCGTCTCTTCGCCTTGTGCAGGTGCTCGGCGCGCACGGCGGTGCGCTGCTCTACGCCAAAACGGACGCCGACTGTGCGCCCGGCGCCGGTGTGGACATGACGCAGATCCTGATGGGGCAGGGCGACCTCTACTCCGATAACGGCACGGAGCTTGTCGGCGACGGCAGCCGCTATTCGGCGCAGATCGGTTATCTCGGCCGCGGCAGCCAGACGATCGACGTCAACGTCGTCGTCAACCATTATGGCAAGAACACGGAGTGCGAGATCGACACGTCCGGCGCGCTCAAGGATGCGGCGCAGAAGGTTTTCCGCGGCACGATCGATTTCAAGACCGGCTCGGCCAACTCCGTCGGCAACGAGAAAGAGACCGTGCTCATGCTCGGCGACGATGTTGTCAACAAGACGGTGCCGCTCATCCTCTGCGCCGAGGAAAATGTCGTCGGCAACCACGGCGCGACCATCGGCGAGCTCGATGACGAGACACTATTTTACTTTGAAAGCCGCGGCATCTCGCGCGAACAGGCTGAAAATATCCTGGCCCGCGCATCGATCGAGCGCTTTGCGCGCACGGTGGATGATGAAGCGCTGCGCGCACAGATTCTTCAGACGCTGGAGGAGGAACTCAACGATGACGTATGATTATAAGCAGGATTTTCCGATCTTTCAGCACACGGACGTCGCCTATATTGATAACGCGGCCACGGCGCAGCGCCCGCAGTGCGTGCTGGACGCGGTGGCGGATTTCTACCGCTGCCACAACGCAAACCCTCTGCGCGGGCTGTATCCGCTGAGCGTGGAGGCGACCGATATCTATGAGCAGGCGCGCGAGACCGTGCGTGATTTCATCGGGGCACGCTCGGCGCGTGAGATCGTCTTTACCCGCAACACGACCGAGAGCCTGAACCTCGTCGCCTACAGCTACGGCCTGACGCACGTCAAGGCGGGTGACGAGGTGCTCGTGTCCATCATGGAGCACCACAGCGACCTGCTGCCGTGGCAGATGGTCTGCCGTCAGACCGGTGCGGAGCTGAAGTTCATCGAGTGCGCGCCCGACGGCAGTGTGGATCTCCGGCAGATCGAATCGCTCATCACCGAGCACACGAAGATCGTCGCCATGACGCAGGTGTCGAACGTTCTCGGCCGGAAGTACCCCGTGCAGGAAGTCGCTGCCATGGTGCACAAAAAGGGCGCGGTCATGGTCGTGGACGGCGCGCAGAGCACACCGCACATGCCGGTGAACGTGCAGGAGCTGGGTGCGGATTTCTTCGCCTTCTCCGGCCACAAGATCTTTGGCCCCATGGGGATCGGCGGGCTGTACGGCAGGGAGGAACTGCTCGAGGAGATGCCGCCGTTTCTCTCCGGCGGCGAGATGATCGAATCCGTCACGCGCACGGGTGCCGTCTATGCCGAGCTGCCGCACAAGTTTGAAGCCGGCACAGTCAACGCTGCCGGTGCGGCCGGTCTGGCCGCTGCCATCCGGTATGTGCAGGGCGTCGGCTTTGATACCATCCGGCAGCGTGAGCATGACCTGACGGCCAATGCCCTCGCGCGTGTCCTGGCTGTACCGCATGTGCACGTGCTCGGCACCGATAAGCCGGAGGATCACAACGGCATCATCACCTTCACGGTCGACGGCGTGCACCCACACGACATCAGCGAGATCATGGCGTCCGACGGCGTGAACATCCGTGCCGGACACCACTGCGCGCAGCCGCTGCTTGCGCACCTCGGCCTGAATGCGACGGCGCGCGCCAGCTTTGCCTTTTATAACACCGATGAGGATGTCGACCGGTTCGTTGAGAGCCTCTCGACCCTGAGGGAGCGTATGGGATATGGAAAATAGAAGCTTCTATAATGAGATCCTGACCGAGCACAACATCCATCCGGAGTTCAAGCACGACATTCCGGACGCGGATATTGAACTTGCGGGTGTGAACCCGAGTTGCGGCGACAACATCGTCCTCAAGCTCAAAACCGATGGAGATATCATTGCCGACGGCGGCTTTGTCGGCGACGGCTGTGCCATCTCGCAGGCGTCTGCGGATATCATGCTCGGCATGATCGTGGGACAGAAGAAGGAAAAGGCGCTGAAAATGAGTCGCACCTTCCTGCGCATGATACACGGCGAGGCGACCGAGGAAGAGATTGAAAGCCTTGAAGAAGCCTCGGCTCTCAAGGATATCGCGCACATGCCCGCGCGCGTCAAATGCGCCATGCTCGGCTGGCGTACACTCACCGAGGCGCTGACCGGAAAGGTCGAAGAATAAGCCGTACCCACCGCCGGCGGATGCTGATGCAGCGTCTGCCGGCGGCTTTTTGCGCGCTGGAATCGCCGCGTTTTCGAGCGGGGGTTGTGCGGGGAGGAGTTTTGTGGTACATTAAAAAGATAGAAATCGAGAGAGATCGCAAAACACTACTCGTGAAATTTCACAGAAAGGCGGGAGCCCCATGGATGTTCTGCGTTTCAAACAGGCCAACTGCAAAAACTGCTACAAATGCGTCCGGTTCTGCCCGGTCAAGTCCATCCGCGTCTATCAGGGTCACGCACAGATCATTTCCAGCGACTGCATTCTCTGCGGCAACTGTGTGTCTGTCTGCCCGCAGCACGCGAAGGAGGACATCAGCGATGTCGGCCAGATCCGGGAGCTGATCGCCTCCGGAAAACAGGTCGTCGTAAGCGTCGACTCGTCGTACATCGCCTATTTTGATACCCCCGGTTTTCAGGGTATCGAAAAACCGCTCAAGGCGCTCGGCTTCATGGCGGCACACGAAACTGCGGAGGGCGCCTATCTGGTCAAGAAGGAGCTGGAAAAGCTCGCCGCCCAGCCGGGCGATGCGCCGATCATTACATCCGGCTGTTCAACGATCGTGCTCTATGTGGAAAAGCATCTGCCCGAGGCGCTGCCGTATCTCGCTCCGGTGCTCTCGCCGATGCAGGCGCATGCCGTGCTGCTGCGTGAGCGCTATCCGGGCGCGACCATTGTCTACATCAGCCCCTGCATCTCCAAGAAGGAGGAGACAACGCGCTTTGAGAGCGTCGGCGCCGATTATGACATCACCTTCACGGAGCTGGAGGAGTGGATGAACGAGGCCGGCGTCGCCGTCGACCCGAACGTCCCGGCGGATGAGCCGATGCTCTCGCGCGCTTATACGATCACAAACGGTGTCCTGCACTCCATGGCGCTTGATTCCGGGCGCGATTATCTGTTCCTTGACGGTCTGGACGACAGCATCCAGACGCTCAAGAGCGTTGTCAATGGCGAGCTGCGCAACTGCTTCATCGAGATCGCCGCCTGTCACGGCAACTGCGTCGGCGGTCTCGCGTTCCGGCAGAAGCACACAAACCTGCTCGAGTCGCGCCGCCGCGTGATCAAGAGCGCCAACGGCAGCAAGAACTTCGATATTCAGGATCCGGTCAACATGCGCCGTGTGCTCATCGACAAGAAGCATCCGACCGATCTGCCGCCGGAATCCGTCATCAACGGCATCCTGCGCAAGATGGGCAAATTCAGCCCGGCGGATGAGCTCAACTGTGGCCTGTGCGGTTACCGCACCTGCCGCGACAAGGCCATCGCCGTCTATGAAGGACGCGCCGAGATCAGCATGTGTATGCCCTACATGAAGGAGCGTGCCGAGACCTACTCCGAGAAGATCATCAATGTCTCGCCCGAGGGCATTGTCACGGTCGGTAAAAAGCTCAAGGTGCGGCAGATCAACAAGGCGGCCTGCAAGATCTTTGGCATTAAGGATCCGGCGGACATCATCGGATATCCGGTGTCGCGCATCATGGATGAGTACGACTTCGTGAAAATGATCAGTCAGGACGAGACACAGGTCACGGACGAGGTCTTTCTCGCTGACTACAATGTCTATCTCGAGCGCATCTTTATCTGCGACCCGGAGCGGACGCTCTTTACCTGCATCATGCGCGACGTGACCAAGGCGCGCCAGCGCCGCAACAAGATCCAGAAGACGAAGATCCATGCGGCCGATCTGGCGGACGATATCATTGCAAACCAGCTGCGCATCGTGCACGAGATCGCAAGTCTGCTCGGTGAAACGGCGGCGGAGACCAAGGTGGCTGTGCACGATCTGAAGGAAGCCATCATGCTTGATGAGGACGGCGATGATGATGCGTAAACGAACGAATCGCTGCAGGAACACGGTCTGGGACATCAGCGTTATCAGCCGCAACAAAAACGGGGAGACGCTCTGCGGCGATCAGTGTGCGCTCGAATGGGACGGCAATGACGCGACGGTCATCCTCTCCGACGGTCTCGGCAGCGGCGTCAAGGCCAACATCCTCTCCACGCTGACAACGACCATGCTCACGACCATGCTCAAGGGCAACGTGCCGATCGACGAGTGCGTTACGACCGTGGCGGAAACGCTGCCCATGTGCAGGGAGCGCAAGCTTGCCTATGCGACCTTTACGATCCTGCAGACGGCCGGCACCCGCGCGCGCCTGATCCAGTATGACAACCCGAACGCTGTGTTCGTGCACAACGGCGCGATCGGGAAATACAACTATTCCGTCAACTTCATTCAGGAAAAGGAGCTGCACGAGAGCTACCTGCATTTTGACGTGGGCGATATGCTTGTGCTCTTCAGCGACGGCGTGTCGGAGGCCGGGCGCGGCGTGACGACGGACGCCGGTTGGGCGCGGCAGGACATTGAGGATTTTATCCTGCGCAATTATTCACCCACCGTCTCCTCACAGCGCATGGCGGCCAGTATCCTCTCGACCGTCAAGACGCTGGACATGGACGCCATGCATGATGATACGACTGTTGTTGTCGCGCGCCTGCGTGAGCGATGCCCGGTCAACGTCATGATCGGCCCGCCCGAGCGCAAGGATGATGATCTGAGCACCATGCGCCTGTTTTTCGGCAAGGATGGCAAGCATGTTGTCTGCGGCGGCACCACGGCCAACGCTGTCGCGTCATATCTGGGCGTAAAGGTGCATACGCTGCCCGGCAGCGGCACGGAGGAGGTGCCGCCGATGAGCGAGATCCACGGTGTGGATCTGACGACCGAGGGCGTCGTTACGGTCAATGTGACGATGGAACGCATCAAGGACTACCTCGCGGATGGCATGTACACGCTTGAGCTCGCCCGCATGAAGGACGGCGCGTCCAAGCTCGCGCTCGTGCTGCTCGAGGAGGCGACGGAGGTCAATGTCCTCTTCGGCAACGCGAGCAACCTCGCCCAGCAGGATACGGAGTTCAGCTTTGAGCGCAAGCTGCAATTGGTGCAGGAGCTGCGCGATATGCTGACTCTGGCCGGAAAAACAGTAAAAATGAGCATCTGCTGACAGATGCCGATATTCACGGAGTGACCCTAACGAATGAAAATCCGAACTTTTTTTGCAGTATTGCTGTGTAAGCTTGCACGCGGGCTGCTGCGGCTGCTGCGCCGCGGCGGCACGGCGTTTCCCGGCCGCGTGGCGCTCAAGGTGTACCCGCAGGTGCTCGGCGTGCTCTCGCGGGGGGTGCGCGTCATCCTCGTCACCGGCACGAACGGCAAGACGACCAGCTCCCGCATGATCGAGCAGGCATTTGCCGATGCGGGCCTCAACTACTTTGCCAACCGCTCGGGCGCGAACCTCATCTCCGGCATCACGGCGGAGTTTGCCATGCACAGCACCCTGACCGGCAGGCCAAAGTGCCAGTTTGCCGTCATTGAGTGCGACGAGGCTGCATCTAAGACCGTGCTCAAGTACCTCAAGCCGGAGGTCATCGTGGCGACGAATGTTTTTCGCGACCAGCTCGACCGCTACGGTGAGATCACGCACACGCTCAATAACATCATCGAGGGCATCCGCCACACGCCGGAGAGCGTTTTGTGCATCAATGCCGACTGCTCGCTCATCGCGTCCATCCCGGAGCATGTGCCGAACCCGGTCGTGCGCTTCGGCGTGAACGTTCCGCTCGGCGGCGACGACCTGACGGAGATCTCCGACGCGCCGCACTGCATCCATTGCAAGACCGAATATGTCTACGACTACCGTACTTACGGGCATCTGGGCGCATTTCGCTGCCCGAAGTGCGGCTATCACCGCGAAGCCCCGCAGGTCGCCGTCACGGCGGTTCAGAACCTCGGCGTGGACACGAGCGATGTCACCATGTCCATCGGTGGGCGGGAGTACGCCGTACACATCAACCTTCCGGCGGCGTACAACATCTATAACGCCGTCGGCTCGGCAGCTGCGCTGTCTGCGTTCGGCTTCACACCGGAGGCAATCGTGCACGCGCTCGGTGCGTTCGGCTGCGGCTTTGGCCGCATGGAGAAATTCGACCTGCGCGGCACACCCGGCCGCATGATGCTCGTGAAAAATCCCGCCGGCTGCAACCAGACCATGCGCTATCTCGCCGGGCTGAACGAGGATGCGACGTTTGTCGTCTGCCTCAACGACCGCGACGCCGACGGCACGGACATCTCGTGGATCTGGGACGCGGACTTTGAGCGGCTCGCCGCCATGGGCGAGCACCTGCGGCAGGTGTTCGTGTCCGGCACGCGCGCCGATGAGCTGCGCCTGCGCCTGAAATATGCGGGCGTGGACGAGGCGCGCATCGAGGTGTTTTGCGATTATGACCCGTTGATCGACGCGATGTGCGCATCGGAATACCCGGTGTTCATCATGCCGACCTATACGGCCATGCTGGATCTGCGCGGCCGGCTGCAAAAGCAGCTCGGCGGAAAGGAGTTCTGGGAATGAGCGAAAAGACCCTGCGTATCTGCCATCTTTACCCGGACCTTCTGAACCTCTACGGCGACCGGGGCAATATTCTCTGCATGCGCCGCCGTTTGGAGTGGCGCGGCATCGACGCCGAGGTGACGGAGGTCACGGTCGGTCAGCAGGCGGATTTTACACAGTTTGACCTGTTTTTCATCGGCGGCGGTCAGGACTTTGAGCAGGAGGTGCTCCTGTCCGATCTGAAAGCCGGAAAGGGCAGCGAGATCAAGGCTGCTATTGCCGACGGCAAAACGTTTCTGACCATCTGCGGCGGCTACCAGATGCTCGGCAGCTACTACCGCACATGGGACGGCAAGCAGTGCGATTTCATCGGCGCGATCGACTATTATACTGTCGGAGCGAAGGAGCGCATGATCGGCAACACGCTCTTCGAGTGCCTGCCGGAGTCCGGCGGCAGTACGGTCGTCGGCTTTGAAAACCACAGCGGCAAGACCTACCTCGGCAGCGGCGTGTCGCCGCTCGGCAAGGTGCTCGTCGGCGGCGGCAACAACGGGGAGGACGGCTTTGAGGGCGTGCGCTATCAAAACGTCTTCGGCACGTACAGCCACGGCCCGGTGCTGCCGAAAAATCCGGCATTTTGCGACCATCTGCTCACGACGGCGCTGCATGGCCGCTATCCGGAGCTGGAGCTGCAGCCGCTTGACGACGCGGCCGAGTGCGCTGCGCACGACACCATGGTGCAGCGGCTGACGGAAAAATAATAGCGTGCAAAATGGGCGCATCCGTCTGGATGCGCCCATCGTTCGTCTCATATTAAAAATCCGGCGGGATCGGAATGTCCGCGCGCGGGACCTTGTCCCAGGAAAAGTCCGCTGCCAGCTCGATTGCCGTCACCGGCGCGTCCGTCGGCCGCAGACCCGCGAGCTTGGCGAGCTTGCCGGTCAACTGTTCGGGTGTGTATTTCTGCCGCAGGGCCTCCATGTTCAGGTCGCCCTCGCGCTTGGAGAGCTTGCGCCCGTCCGGCGCGACGAGCAGCGGCGCGTGCGCGTATTCCGGGGCCTTGCCGCCGAGCGTTTTCATCAGCCAGATCTGCCGCGGCGTGGAGTCAAGCAGGTCGCGCGCGCGCACAACGCGCGTGATGCCCATATCGAGATCGTCCACGCTCACGGCGAGCTGGTAGGCGAACACGCCGTCCGAGCGCCGGATGAGAAAATCGTCGCGCCCGTGCCGCAGTTCGGCTGCCTGCAGACCGTAGTGCGCGTCAACGAAGGCAATGTCCGCGTCCGTGACCGCAAGCTTTTTCGCCGCGCGGCGACCCATGCGCAGGCGCTTTTGCACCTCCAGCTCTGACAGCGTCCGACAGGGGCAGCCGGCCTCGCGCGGCTCGCCGGGGTGCGGTGCGCTCGCGGCCAGACGCTCGGCGCGGCTGCAATAGCAGTCATACACCATGCCGCGCTCGGTCAGTGCATCCAGCGTGGCGGTGTAGCGCTGTGTGCGCGTGCCCTGACGGCAATCCTGCGAGCCGGGGCGCCAGCCCTCGTCCCAGTCGAGCCCAAGCCAGAGCAGGTCGTCGGCCATTAGGTCAGCATAGTGCTCCCAGCTGCGCTCCGGGTCGAGATCCTCAAGGCGGAATACCATCGTCCCACCGCGTGCGCGCACGTCCAGCCATGCAAGCAGAAATGTCAGCATATTGCCCAGATGCAGCCGCCCGCTCGGGCTTGGTGCAAAGCGGCCACGGATCGTGTTATCCGGCATCGGTCATCCCTCCGGTTTCGTTCTGAGCGTATTATAGCATAACCGTGCCGGTTGGCAACGCTTTTGCGCCAAATCCCTTGAAACTATGCGGGAAATCGGATATAATAAAGTGTTATTATCAGCGGAGGAATGTCTCATGGCGAAATCATCCATCGAAAAAACAAATGTCATGCGCCTGCTCGACCAGAAGAAGGTGCCCTACACGCCGCACACATATCCGCACGGCGACGATGCTGTGGACGGCGTGACCGTCGCACAGATGACGGGCATGGACCCGGCGAAGGTGTTCAAGACGCTGGTCGCCCGCGGCGCGAGCAAGACGCCGTACGTGTTCGTCATCCCGGTCGCGTGCGAGCTTGACCTCAAGAAGGCGGCCAAGGCCGTTGGGGAGAAGTCCATTGCCATGCTGCATGTGTCTGAGCTCACGCCGCTCACGGGCTATGTGCGCGGCGGCTGCTCGCCGGTCGGCATGAAAAAGCAGCTGCGCACGGTCTTTGCTTCTCAGGCGCTCGCGCAGGAGACCATCCTTGTCAGTGCCGGCAAGATCGGCTATCAGGTCGAGGTCGCGCCGCAGGCGCTCATCGCGCTCGTGCGTGCGGGCACGGCGGAACTGACTATTGAATCCTAAGCAATTTCGGAGGCACCCATGCGGGATCATATTGTAATCAAAGGCGCGCGGGAGAACAATCTCAAGAACATTGATGTAGAAATTCCGCGCGATGCACTGGTCGTCATGACCGGCCTGTCCGGCTCCGGCAAGTCGAGCCTTGCGTTCGACACCATCTTTGCCGAGGGGCAGCGGCGCTATATGGAGAGTTTGTCTTCTTATGCGCGGCAGTTTCTCGGCCAGATGGACAAGCCCGACGTCGACTCCATCGACGGCATGAGTCCGGCCATCTCCATCGACCAGAAGACCACCAGCAAAAATCCGCGTTCGACCGTCGGCACGGTCACGGAGATCTACGACTATCTGCGTCTGCTCTGGGCGCGTGTCGGCGTGCCGCACTGCCCGAAGTGCGGCAAGGAGATCCGCCGCCAGACGGTCGACCAGATCGTCGATCAGATCGCGGCGCTGCCGCAGGCGACGCGCGTGCAGATCTTGGCGCCGGTCATCCGCGCCAGAAAGGGCGAGCACCAGAAAGTGTTCGACGATGCCCGCCGCGGCGGGTATGTGCGCGTGCGCGTGGACGGCAGCATCTATGACCTCACGGAGACGATCACGCTTGATAAAAACCGCAAGCACAATATTGAGATCGTGGTCGACCGCGTCGTCATCCGCCCGGATCAGAACCGCCGCCTGACCGACGCCGTCGAGATCGCGTCGGCGCTCTCCGGCGGCCTTGTGCTGGCGGATATCCCGGAGGAAAAGCGCGAGATCCTCTTCTCGCAGAACTACGCCTGCGACGACTGCGGCATCTCGATCGAGGAGCTCACGCCGCGGATGTTCTCATTCAACAGCCCCTACGGCGCGTGCCCGACCTGTGGCGGCCTCGGCACGCGGCTGCGCATCGACCCGGCGCTCATCATTCCGGACCCGTCGAAGTCCATCCTCGACGGCGGCATCACCGCGAGCGGCTGGAACGGCGTCAAGGATGAGAGCATCAGCCGGATGTATTACGACGCGCTGGCGGAAAAATATCACTTTGACCTTGCAACGCCCATCGGTGACCTGCCGGAGCACGTGCGTGAGATCCTGCTCTACGGCACAGGGGATGAAGAGCTCACTCTGCATTATGATACCAACCGCGGTGCCGGCGTGCTGCGCCGCCCGTTTGAGGGCATCGTCTGCAACCTTGAGCGCCGCTATCAGGAGACGCAGAGCGAGGCCATGCGCGCGTCGATTGAGTCCTGCATGGCGGAGACCGCCTGCCCGGACTGCCACGGTGCGCGGCTGCGGCCGGAGGTGCTGGCCGTCACGGTCGGCGGTCTGAACATTTCCGAGTTTACGGCGCTGCCGATCACGGAGGAGCTGGCGTTTCTCGACCGGCTCACGCTCAGCGAGAAGGATGCGCAGATTGCCGACAGTATTTTGCGCGAGGTGCGCTCGCGGCTGCATTTCCTGCAGAGCGTCGGCTTGCAGTATCTGACGCTCGCGCGCTCGGCGGCAACGCTCTCCGGCGGCGAGAGCCAGCGCATCCGGCTTGCAACGCAGATCGGCTCGTCGCTCATGGGCGTGCTGTATATTCTGGATGAGCCGTCCATCGGTCTGCACCAGCGCGACAATGAAAAGCTGCTGGCCACGCTGCGCGAGCTGCGTGATCTCGGCAACACGCTCATCGTCGTCGAGCACGACGAGGACACCATGCGTGCGGCAGACTATCTCATCGATATCGGCCCGGGTGCGGGCGTGCACGGCGGGGAAGTGGTCTGCGCCGGTACGCCGGAGGAGGTCGCGCGCTGTGAGCGCTCCATCACCGGGCAGTATCTGTCCGGAAAAAAGAAAATTCCCGTGCCTGCGCAGCGCCGCACCGGAAACGGCCACGCGCTCGTGATCCGCGGCGCGAGCGAGCACAACCTCAAGCACGTGGATGTGCAGATCCCGCTCGGCGTCATGACGTGCGTGACCGGCGTGTCCGGCAGCGGCAAGTCCTCGCTTGTCAACGAGGTGCTGTATAAAACGCTTGCGGGCAAGCTCAACCATGCGAAGCTCCGTCCCGGGAAATGCGACGGCATTGACGGTGTGGAGTATCTGGACAAGATCATCAACATCGACCAGAGTCCCATCGGCCGCACGCCGCGCTCCAATCCGGCGACATATACCGGCCTGTTTGACGATATCCGCAGCCTTTTCGCCTCTACGCAGGACGCGAAGCTGCGCGGCTACAGCGCCGGGCGCTTCTCGTTCAACATTCGCGGCGGCCGCTGCGAGGCCTGCTCCGGCGACGGCCTGCTGAAGATCGAGATGCACTTTCTGCCGGATGTTTACGTCCCGTGCGAGGTCTGCAAAGGCAAGCGCTATAACCGCGAGACGCTCGAGGTGCACTATAAGGGCAAGAACATTGCCGAGGTGCTGGACATGACCGTCGAAGAGGCGCTCGCATTTTTTCAGAACCAGCCGAAGATCCGCGACCGGCTGCAAACGCTCATGGATGTCGGCCTCGGCTATGTCAAGCTCGGTCAGCCGTCCACAACGCTCTCCGGCGGCGAGGCGCAGCGCATCAAGCTCGCGACGGAGCTCTCCAAGCGCAGTACCGGCCGGACGATCTACGTGCTCGATGAGCCGACGACCGGTCTGCACGTGGCGGACGTCGCGCGCCTGATCGACATTCTCAACCGTCTGACCGACGCGGGCAACACGGTGCTCGTCATTGAGCACAACCTGCACGTCATCAAGGTGGCCGATCATATCATCGATCTCGGTCCGGAGGGCGGCGACGCGGGCGGCAGCATCGTCTTTACCGGTACGCCGGAGGATTGCGCGCGCTGTGCGGAGAGCTACACCGGTCAATTCCTGAAAAAAGAACTCGAAGGTTAACGGTCAAGCCCCCTTTCTCATAGGTTGAAAGGAGAGGGGGCGGTGAAGATGTTCATTCAGATCACCTTGTGTGCGCTGCTGATCCTGGGCTTTGCGTGGCTGCTGCGGATGCTCGGCTGCTCGCTGCTCACACCGGTGCGCTCGAGCCGGGACGCACGGCTCACGCTCATCATACGGGCACGCGGGGACGCACCGGAGCTCGAACAGCTTCTGCGCGGCATTCGGTGGCTGCGCGAGAGCGGAACGCTCATGGCGGATGTTCTGCTCGTCGACTGCGGCCTGACTGACGACGCGGCCGCGCTCTGTGAGCGCGCGGCGCGGCAGTGCGAAGATCTGAAACTGTGCAATACAGAGGAAATTTACCAATGGATGCAAACGTCAATCCAATAGAATTATGCGGGACCGTTGCGGCGGTCATTTATCAAAACGAGGAAAACGGCTACACCGTACTCAAGCTCGACGTGGACGACGGCAGCCAGACGATGGTCGTCGGCTGCATTCCGTATGCCGTGCCGGGAGAGTCCATGATCGTCAGCGGCAGTTGGATGACACACCCGGCACACGGCCAGCAGTTCAAGGCCGACTTTGCCGAGCGCACCATGCCGGAGACGGCGGACGCGATCTATGCCTACCTTGCCGGACGCGCCGTGCGCGGCATCGGCCCGGCGACGGCGTCACTGATGGTGTCGCGCTTTGGTGCCGACACGCTCAACGTGCTCGAATACGAGCCGGAAAAGCTCTGCACGATCAAGGGCATCAGTCTCTCCAAGGCCAAGGCCATGTCGGCAAATTTCCGCCGTCAGGCCGGTATGCGCCGCCTGATCGAGTTTCTGGCATCGGCGAACATCCGCCCGGTCATTGCCCTGCGGATGTACCAGTATTACGGGGACGATGCGCTCCAGCTCGTGCAGGACAACCCCTACATACTCGTTTCGGATGCCATCGGCGCCTCGTTTCAGGAGGCGGACGCGCTGGCGCTCGGCCACGGCTTTGACGATCAGAGTGCGGAGCGTGTCGCCGCGGCGACGCTGTATGAGCTTGCCTACAACGCCGTGCGCGGGCACTGCTTTATCTCCTACCGCAACCTGCTTGCGGCCACGTCACAGCTCAGCGGCGTGCCGGACGAGCTGGTCGCCGAGAGCGTGGATGCGCTCGTGCAGAGCGGCGCGCTCGTGCGCGAGCGGGTCGCCGGATGTGACGGATGTTATCTCGCGCGCCTGCATGAAGCGGAAGCCTACACGGCCGAGCGCCTGCTTGCCATGACGCAGACGGAATACCGCTGTATGCCGGACACCGACAAGATCGCCGCGCGCATTGAAGCGCAGCTCGGTCTGACCTTCGCCGACCAGCAAAAGGAGACGCTGCGCCTCGCCTGCCAGCATCAGGTCATCGCCATCACCGGCGGCCCCGGCACAGGCAAGACGACGTCCATCCGCGCGATCCTCGCGCTCTTTGACGCGCTTAAGCTCGACACGCAGCTTGCCGCCCCGACCGGGCGCGCCGCCAAGCGCATGAGCGAGCTGACCGGGCAGAGCGCGCAGACGATCCACCGTCTGCTCGAGGCCGGTATGAGCGACGACCATCAGGATATTACCTTCCGGCGCGACGAGGATGACCCGCTTGAGTGCGATGCCGTCATTCTTGACGAATGCTCCATGGTGGACATTTCGCTCATGTGCGCGCTGTTGCGCGCCATGCGCCCGGAGTGCCGGCTCATCCTCGTGGGAGATGCAGACCAGCTTCCGTCCGTCGGACCGGGCAACGTCTTTTCGGATATCATCCGCAGCGGCGTCGTGCCGACCGTGCGCCTGACGGAGATCTTCCGTCAGGCCGCCGGCAGCAGCATCGTCTCCTACGCGCATGCGATCAACCGCGGCGAGCACCCGCCGCTTTCGCAAAACAGCGGGGACTTCTTCTTCCTCCGGCGCGCGGACGCGCAGAGGGCCGCCGACACGGTCGTCGAGCTGTGCCGGACGCGGCTGCCGAACAATATGAAGATCCCGCCGTCCGACATTCAGGTGCTCACGCCGACGCGCAAGTATGACACCGGCATGGCGGCACTGAATGTGCGCCTGCAGGCGGCGCTCAACCCGCCGTCGCCCGAGAAGAAGGAGCGGCGCTTCGGCGAGACCGTCTTTCGAGAGGGCGACCGCGTCATGCAGATCCGCAATGACTATGACATCGTGCTCAAAAACCCGGACGGTACGACCGCCGGAACGGGCGTCTATAACGGCGACGTCGGTCAGATCATGGCCATCGACCCGCAGACGGAGACGCTCGCCGTGTGCTACGACGGCAAGACCGCGACCTACGGCTTCGAGATGCTCAACGAGCTTGAGCACGCATGGGTCATGACGGTGCACAAATCGCAGGGCAGCGAGTACCGCGCGGTCGTGCTCTGCATCGGCAAGGCCGGGCCCATGCTGCTCACGCGCAGCGTGCTCTACACAGCCATCACGCGCGCCAAGTCCCTGCTCATCATCGTCGGGGACGAGGGCGCGGCCTATCACATGATCGACAACCAGACGCAGACCACCAGCTACAGCGGTCTGCGCGCCCGGCTCTGCGGGGAGTGCGGTGCGGTATGAAGGTGGTCACATTCCTGCTCGACCTGCTCTATCCGCCGCGGTGCGCATTCTGCCACGCGTTTCTTGAGACGAGCGGCGACGGCCTCTGCGCGCACTGCAGGACCGGCCTGCCGTTTGTACAAAACGGCGGACGGCAGCGCTTTTCGTTCGTCCGCGCTTGCGTCTCGCCTCTCAATTATGAGGGCGATGTGCGCGCGTCGCTCCTGCGCTACAAATTCGGCGGCGCGACCGGGTATGCCAAGGTCTACGGCCGCCTCGTCGCCGGCACGGTGCGCGCGGAGCTGGCGGGGGAGTACGACCTCGTCACGTGGGTGCCGCTGAGCCGCAAGCGCCTGCGCGAGCGCGGCTACGATCAGGCGCGTCTGCTGGCGAAAGCGACGGCGAAGGAGCTCGGCCTTCCGCTCACGCCGACGCTGCATAAGCAGCGCAACACGCAGCCGCAGTCCGGAACGGGCGACGCTGCCAAGCGCCGCGCGAACATCGCCGGTGCGTACCGTATGAAGCGGAGCGCGGACGTGACCGGAAAGCGCATCCTGCTCATGGACGACATCGTCACGACCGGCGCGACGCTCTCAGAGTGCGCGCGGGTGCTCGGCAAGGCGGGCGCGGAGCAGGTGGTGTGCGCCACGGTCGCGCGCTCCGCTGACTAAAACAGCCGCCGGACGGCTACGATCAACTATAACATCCGCAGCGCGGATGATACGGGAGTTTTGCTTTATGATGATTTTTGAACGGGACATTGCCATCGACCTCGGCACGACCAACATCCGCGTGTTCGTGCGCGGCAAGGGGATCATGCTGCGTGAGCCGTCCATCGTGGCGGTCGACAAGTACACCGGCCGCATGCTCAAGGTCGGTCAGGACGCGCAGAAGATGCTCGGCCGCACGCCGGCGAACATCGTGGCCATCCATCCGATCAGCGCGGGCGTCATCTCGGACTATGACATGACGGCACTCATGCTCAAGGAGCTGCTCTCGCGCGTGACGTCGTTCAGCCTCTTCAAGCCGCGCGTGCTCGTCACCGTGCCGAGCAGCGTGACCGGCGTGGAGGAGCGCAACGTCATCGACGCCGTCATCGAGGCCGGAGCGCGCAAGGTGTATCTGGTCGAGTCCGCCGTGGCGACGGCGGCCGGTGCGGGCGCTGACCTCTCCAAGCCGGACGGCCATTTGGTTATCGACATCGGCGGCGGCACGACGGAGGTCGCGGTCGTGTCTCTCGGCGGCGTGGTCGAGAGCGAGTCGATCAAGACCGCCGGCGATGCCTTTGACGAGGCGATCGTGCGCTACGTGCGCCGCAAGCACAACATCCTCATCGGCAAGCGCACGGCCGAGGAGCTCAAGATCGGCATCGCGTGCCTTGTGCCGCGCGCCGAGGTGGGCATTCAGGAGGTCAAGGGCCGCTGCCTGACGACCGGCCTGCCGAAGTCCGTGAAGATCAGCTCGGTCGAGCTTGTCGAGGCCATTGCCGAGCCCGCGCGCGACATTCTCGAGACCATCCACATGGTGCTCGAGCGCACGCCGCCGGAGCTCGTTTCGGACATCGCGCAAAACGGCATCGTCATGGCCGGCGGCGGCAGCCTGATCTACGGCTTTGACCAGCTTGTCGAGAAGGACACCGGCATCCGCACGACCGTCGTGGACGATGCGCTCTCGTGCGCGGCGTTCGGCAGCGGCAAGATGCTCATGAACCTCAACGATATGACCGACGGCATGGTCAACCTCGCGCGCAAGCGCCAGATGAAGGCATAAACACAAAGGCCGGGCATCCCCGGCTTTTTTCTGCTATGTATTATCACACTTTGAACGAGGAGCTGCGCCGCCGCTTCGGCTGCAAGGTCTATAAGCTTGCACTCGGCGGCGGCTTTACCTGTCCGAACCGGGACGGGGTCATCGATACGCGCGGCTGCATTTTCTGTGCCGGGGACGGTTCCGGCGCGTTCGCGGCCGACCGTGCGCTGTCGGTCCCGCAGCAGATTGAGGCGGCCAAGGCACGCGTCCGCGCCAAAAACGGCGGCGGCAAGTACATCACCTATTTTCAAAACTTCACGAACACCTACGGCAGCCTTGCGCGCATGGAGGCGTTGTTCACGCAGGCGCTCGCGTCGGAGGATGTGGTCGCGCTCTCGGTCGCTACGCGGCCGGACTGTCTGCCGGATGAAACCGTTGCGCTCCTGCGGCGGCTGAACGCCGAAAAGCCAGTCTGGGTCGAGCTCGGTCTGCAAACCATCCATCCGCGCAGCGTGGCCTATATCCGCCGCGGCTACGACCTGCCGGTGTTCGACGATGCGGTGCGCCGTCTGCGCGCCGCCGGACTCGAGGTCATTGTGCATCAGATCCTCGGCATCCCCGGCGAGACGGACGCCGACATGGTGCAGACCGCGCGCTATATCGGTCAGAGCGGGGCACAGGGCATCAAGCTGCACCTGCTGCATGTGCTGCGCGGCACGGATCTGGCAGAGGATTATGCTGCCGGGAAGTTCGAGGTGCTCACGCTGGAGCACTATATCGACCTGCTCGAGCAGTGTCTGCGCGTACTCCCACCGGAGGTGGTCATCCACCGCCTGACCGGCGACGGCGCCAAGCGCGACCTCATCGCGCCGCTCTGGAGCGCGGACAAAAAGCGCGTGCTCAATGCGATCCGCGCCGCTTTCGTGCGCGACGATCTGGTGCAGGGCTCGGAACTGTAACGTTATTTCAGGTGCTGACTATGAGAAGAGAAATAGATTTCATTCATGGAATATGCGAATTCTGCAGGCGAATGGATTCGGCATATCCAGGCGCTCCAAAAGATAAAGATGATATTGAAGTTAAACTCATGGAGCATATTTCGTGCCAGGAGTTTCTTGCCTTGAGGGGTTTTGCGCGAGATTTGTGTACTGGCATTTCGAGATTTTTGACATATTCACGCGAAAACGAAACTGTCTCCATCGCCATGCGTATCAAAGACCACGGACTCTATTTGTGCAATTATTGCGACCGGCAAAGGCCCTACGGAACGATTGCTGCGGCTGATAGAGAAAAAGCTTTCTCAAACGTGAAATGGCTTTTTAGAAGGAAGCTTTGCGCATCACATTCGACCGGTATTACAGGCTTATTCCGGACATTCTCGCAGCTTTTGCATTATCATGTGCTGACGGATGCTGCCGGGAATGAACTGCTTTGTTTATGCGATGACCATAGAAAGGCCATTCCGCTTTCCGTAGAGGACAAGACGGCATATGAGGCTGGAAACAACCACGAGCACTTGTTGGATGATATTTCGGACGAAGCGTTTTCTGAACTTGTTGCAGACGCACCTGCTCTTTGTCGGTTCATCTATTGCAATATCAAGATGCAGTACCCGCAGAGGAAGCTTGCAGTCTATGTTGCAGTAAGCCGCCATGATTCTCTCACGGTTCGTTTCCATCAGGTGTGGACGGGAGAA
>ERZ773210.1305-NODE-1305-length-25039-cov-3.952370_pt1 | contig 25039 bp, 13 predicted proteins | sample MGYA00580528_ERZ773210 | MGnify/ENA primary metagenome ERZ773210 (study PRJEB29015, sample SAMEA2737769) | human gut metagenome | biome: human gut; feature: human-associated habitat; material: faeces | place: China | collected 2012 ...
ACTTCGTGCCGCCTCCCCCGTATCGGGGGAGGCTGTCTCGCAGAGGGAGCCTTTTAGAGTTACCGATGATCCACCCTGTGCGACATACAAATCTGGTAGCTGCTCTCCAGCGTGCCCTGTATCGCCGCGTAATCCTGGCTGGCCAGCACGGTGAACAGCGCATCCACCACCATCAGCTGCGCCAGCCGGCTGCTCATCGCGCCGCTGCGCACATACACTTCTTTCGACGATGTGTACAGCAGCAGCTTGCACCCCGCACTCAGCGGGGACTTGCTGTAATGGGTAATGCCAATGGTATGGCACCCGCTGGCCTGCACAGCCTCCAATGCCTGCAAGATCTCCTGCGTCTTGCCGGTGTTGGAAATAAACACCGCTGTATCGTCCTTTGTCAGCGTGGCACTGTAGCTTAACTGCACATGGCTGTTAAAGTTGAAAATGGCGTTTTTGCCAATGCGCAGCAGCTTGTCGCACAGGTCCGAGGCCACCAGCCCGGAGGCCCCCATGCCAAACAGCTTGATGGATTTGGATTGCAGCAACCAATCTGAGGCCGTCTGGTAGGCGGCGGGGTCCATCAGCTTGGAGGTCCGCTGCAGCGCCTGCAAACTGGCCGCCGTCACGTTCTGCAAAATTTCCTGGGCGCTTTTGCCCTCCCGCAGGTCAGAAAAATGTACGGTCGGGTCAACTTCCACCTGGGGCTCAGCGCTGTATTGCAGGTAGAGCTGCTGGCGCATGTCCTTCAACCCGGTGTAGCCGATCTCCTTGCACAGCCGCACCCAGGCCGCCGAGCTTACGCCGGATTGCCGCGCCAACTCGGCAATGGGGATGCTGTACAGCTCCCGCGTGTGGGCCAGTAGATAATCGGCCGCTTTCTGGCAGGTGGGGCTCAGTGCGCTGTAGCTGCTGCGCACCCGTACTTCTACATTAGTCATGCAGGTTCTCTCCTTCTTATGCCTTTACAGGCTCAGCTTGCCCATCACAACAGGGTGGGCCGCGCCGGTGGCGCTGGGGGCGTTGTTGCAGCGGCCGTGCAGCATCTCGTTGGCCAAAATCGCAAAGGCAACGGCCTCCTTGGCGTCGCTGTCCAGGCCCAGGGCCTCGTTGGTCACCACTTCGCAGCCGGGCAGGCCCGCCTGCAGCAGTTCCATCAATACAGGGTTGTGGCTTCCGCCGCCGCCCACGATCAACCGCTCCGGCTTCTGCGGGCAGTGGTGCTCCACCGCCAGACGGATGCTCTCGGCGGTAAAGGCCGTGGCCGTGGCGATCTTATCGTACCCGGTCAGCCCCAGCTCCTCGCCCTTGCGCCACAGCGCATCCACAAAGGCGGCGCTGTAATGCTCACGGCCGGTAGTCTTGGGCGGGGCCAGCCGCAGGTAATCGTCGCTGTCCACTAAATACCGCAGCAGTTCGGCGCTTACTTGCCCCTGCCGTGCCAGCTTGCCGCCGTCGTCGTAGCGCAGCGCGCCGTTCGTTACCCGCGCGGCCAGTGCATCGATGACCATGTTGCCCGGGCCGGTGTCAAAAGCCAGCGTGTCCGCCAGCGCACCGCCCGCAGGCAGCACAGTAATGTTGCCAATGCCGCCAATGTTTTGCAGCGCCACGGTGCGGTGCTCCTCGCGGTATAAAAGGTACTCGGTGTAGGGGACAAGGGGCGCACCCAGCCCGCCGGCAGCCATGTCCCGCACGCGGAAGTCACTCACCACCGGGCAGCCCAGCCGCTCGGCAATCAGGCTTGGCTCGCCAATTTGCAGTGTGGCCCGCACCTTGCGGCCCAGGTAGTCTGCGCCCGCAGGCTCGTGCCAGATGGTCTGCCCATGGCTGCCCACAAAGTCCACGTCGCCGGGCTGGATACCCGCCGCGCGGCAGGCTTCCAGGCAGGCATCGGCGGACAGGCCACCCAGGTAAAAGTTCAGCAGGCAGATCTCCCGGCTGTCCAGCGGCGCACCGCCCGCCACCTGCAAAATTTTCTGCCGTGCCTCATCGCTGAACGGCAGCGTGATGAACCCCAGCTGCCGCACCTTGGTATCGGTGCCGCAGCCCCGCAGCTCCACCACGGCGGCGTCAATGCCGTCGGCGCTGGTGCCGCTCATCAGCCCAATGGCGATGCAGGCATCCTTTTGTAAAAAAGAAAGTTCCATCGTAGGACCTCCTGAAATAATAAAACATCTGTTTAAAATAAAGTTTCAACCTGATTCTATTATGTTCGCTTCGGGGCACTTTGTCAAGAGAAAATTTGCGTATAAACGTAATAACTGAACAATAAAGGAGCAAATGTATGCAAACACAGTATTACGCCGGGTGGGACGGCGGCGGCACCAAGACCCTTTGCCGCGTTTTGTATCAGGATGGCACCGCGCCGCAGCCCTTTACCGCCGGTGCGCTCAACCCCAATGGCACCGTGGCGGGTCAGTGCGAGGCCACCGTGGCCGACCTGCTGCGCAATATGGCCGCGCTGCCGGGCGGGCTGGACGCCTGCCGCATGCTGTGCATCGGCGCGGCGGGCATCAGCAACCCGGCCACCCGGGTCCACCTGCAAAATGCCCTGCAGGCAGGCGGCTACCACGGCCCGGTCACCTTCACCGGCGACCAGCAGACTGCCCTGTACGGGGCCCTCGGCGGGCCGGGCGGCATCGTGCTCATCGCGGGCACCGGCTCCATCTGCTACGGCCAAAGCACCGATGGCCGCGAAGCCCGCAGCGGCGGCTGGGGCAGCCTGATGGACGACGAGGGCGGCGGCTTCGCCCTGGGCCGGGACGCCTTGGCGGCGGTCGTCCGTGCCGAGGATGGCCGAATTGCCCCCACCGTGCTGCACGATGCAGTGTTCAAGGCACTGCAGGTCGGCGCCGTCCGGGAACTGATCGGCAAGATCTACGCACCGGGTTTCGGCAAGCGGGAGGTGGCCGCACTGGCCCCGCTGGTGGGGGCCGCCGCCGAACAGGGCGACGCCGCCGCCCTGCAAATTGTGGAAAAGGCAGGCCGCGAGCTGGCCCTGCTGGTGCGCCCGGTGGCCGAAAAGCTGGGGCTGCAATCGGCGCGTATCGCTTTTGCGGGCAGCGTGCTGCAAAAGTGCGCCCCGGTGCGCAGCGCCGCCCAAACGCAGCTGCAAACCCTGCTGCCGCAGCTCACCCTGGCCGAGCCGCAGGGCGACGCCGCTGCCGGTGCCGTGCTGCTGGCACGTTGCAAGGCAGAAGAATAAAAGTGTATAGACCCGGCTGAGAGGAGTGTATTAGGCACTCCTCTATTTTTTTGTCCAAGTTTTGCGCTATGTTTGGCTATGTAACAGGCCGGACTTGCGCAATTTGTTTGCGCAAATGGATTGCACAAAACGCCAAAAAACGACAAAAAAAGCGGAAGAAAGCCGTGAAAAAGAAAAAATACGCAAAGAATGACGCAAAAATGTGTTGAGCAAATTTACCAAATTCCACATTGTAGACTTTTACACAATGACGAAAAATAAGGTGCAACGCCCATAAATAACCCATAGATATTGAAATTTGAAGCAAAAAGTGTTATAACATTATTAGAAATCCTTATAAGCGTAACGAATAAAAAGTGAGCGGCGCAGGAAACCCCAAAAAAATTGCTCAAAAACGCAACGGTTGCGCATAATATCCCCAGGGGATATTATTTCACAGGTAGACCTGTGAAATAATGCGTACTGTCAGCAGGCGATGTATTCGGCCGCCGCGGCACGCAAGATCCAGCCAACATTACAGACATAGAGCCACCGAAAGGAACAGAAAGGAAGTGAGCAGATGTCTAAGCACAGCACCACCCCCCGCACCCTGAGCCGCCGCCTGGCGGCCCTCCTGGCCGCCCTGGCCCTGCTCGCCGCCATGGCCCTGCCCGTTTATGCCGCGGCCCTTGATGACGCCACGCAGATGCAGGAGACCGTTGAGACGGACAACAACGGTGAGACAGATAATAAGGTTGAGACGGGCAGTGACGTTGAGACGGACGATAAGTCCGAAACGAATGAGGGCACTGGCGTGGGCGCAGACACCGATTCCAACGATACGAACGATAACGCCTCGTCAAGCACCACCGGCGATTCCACCACCCCGGCAGACAATGCCGCTGCGGACAACACCGCCCCATACGAGGAAAAAACCGATCTCACCGAAGAGGATACTGCGGATGACGGAGAAGGCCCTGCAGACGAAGCTGGCGCGAAAGAGACCTTCTTCGCAGCGGAGACCTGCAGCGAGGACGAAACGGGGAGCAGTGATATGTCTGCACCAATGGCCGCATCGAATGAGGGGGAAACGACGAGCTTTATCCCGAAAACGGCAACCATTTATTTTGCGGTTGACAGCACATATCAGGATACCTACCGGGTTAATCTGTATGCGGATAAAGGTGATAGTGGTCTAAATAAGGACATGAGCGATACAGGTAAGACAATAACCGGTAGTGATGGATTAGCGCACAAGATATTCAGCGTTACACTAAGTCAGGCGGACTATCCGGGCGGCGGTTTTTATCGGCTCATTTTCCAGTATTTTGATGATCATGCGGAGGTGAAATTTAAAGGCCAATTCTTTGGATTTGGAGGAGAACCGGGAGATAATAATGGAAAAGTATATAAATCATGGACATCAATAGATAAAATCGCCGGAAAAATGTTTAACGGCGAAAACGGATTGAATCAGGGAAATGCATTTAACGAATCCCAATGGAAGCGCGTGGAATACTATTACGCGGGTATGCCGCTGTACTTCAAAAATGCAAGTGATGCACCGCTGGCCGGCGTTACCGCTACCTTTTACAAAAAAGATGAAAACGGTGATTTTGTAGTAACTGGCAGCCAGACGATTGGAACGGTAGAGGCTGGCACCATAGCCGGCCAGAAAATCACAATTCCGGACAATCAATCGCAGTTTGTAAAGTTTACTTGGACGGGCAGTGGCGAAGGCACACTGTACAATTTCAGCAATGAGGAATGCAGTGGTACCACGAAGTTTGATTTGGTAGCGAACAACTGCTTTGTCTATAGCGGAAGTGCTGAAAGCCCTTGGCAAAACGCAGGCGCCGATTTGCTTACAAAAGATAAGACCATTTATTTTGATGCAACGCTCTCCTCGTACGCTTATACAGGGGACAATGACATACGCCAAAAGCCTATGCCGGGTAAAGACGGTACAATGTACTGCGTTCTGACGGGTGAAAACAACAGTATCAAAGAACTGAAGATGGAACAGGTACCAGCAGACGATGGCACTGACCGCCAGCTGTGGTCTTGCCAGGTTCCTGATGGTGGCCCTTTCACCGCAGTGCAATTCTCCGCGCATCAGAACGCAGGCGAAAGCTCTGCGGTAGATGCTCAAACGAAGAAGTATAGCACAGCGGAAATCCCCCTGAACTTGAAAGCGCCCTGTTTCTTTGCCGACGACGGCGACCCGTCGGCCTACGCGGGCGACAGCCGTGACGGCTACTGGGGCGAGAAAGGCGCTGTCCGCGATGCCGAAAGCGGCAAGGGCACGACCGTTGTGGATATTGCAAGCGACAAATTCACCCAAGAGGCGGGCACAAAGTACATCACCAGCACCCTCTATGACTACTACACCGACTACGAGCTGAACGGCTTTAACCGTGACACTTACCCGGACAGTACCACAACTTCCCAGCGCGGGTTCGTCACTTTTGAGCAGTTCAACCGCGCACTAAGCAGTGCTTACACAAACGGTAATGTAAAATACCCGCTTTATACCGGGCATTTCCAACCGTCACTGTGGGCCAACAAATTTGCAGACGTTGCCCCAGGGATGGGTCTATATGGCTGGAATGACAAAACGGACAGCCAAGACTACAAAACTTTCATGGCCGTGAACAACTCGGTTTTGGACACAGATGGCAATGCTGCTGATAACGAAGCCGGTTACGCCCGAACCTTCCAAGGTCTGGTAGAGGACAAAACCTCTACCGGCAATGCAAACGGACTGCCGGTATTAAAAGGCAAGACAGGTACGGGAAGTCTTGTTGACCCGCACTTTAACAAAGACTTTTTGGAAGGCGAAAATACCTTTAACACCGTGCTGGGCAAGGTGTATGAGGATGTTGCCTTCCCGTTTACGCAAGATGCTGTTTTTAAGAATACTAGTGATGGAACCGACAAAGAGAATGTGGCTAAATATTGGTACTATGACAGTAGCCAATCCTCGCTGTATCTGACGCAAGACGAGGGCAACAGCAAGCTTTTTCTGGAATCTACCAAAAATGAAAAAGGAAAACTCACCACTGACATCAAATCAGAAAACCGTAACTACAAAAACGATGGGAAAGGAACACATGGTTTCTTCCCGTTCAACAAGAGTGTTGGCAGTGGTGGTGCATCCCAATACAACTACGGCTTTGGTGCCAAGCTGCAATTTGATTTTACATTGACCGATGACGGTATGGTTCAAGTAGGGGATAAACCCGAGGATAAGGTCCCCATCAAGTTCTTCTTCTCCGGTGACGATGATGTGTGGGTCTACATTGACGGCCGGCTGGTGCTGGATGTCGGCGGCGCGCACGGTAAAGCGTCCGGCCTGCTGGAATTTGGAAAGACGGCTGACGGATCAGCCAACATCGTAACCCCCTATGTCAGCTCCAACAAAACAGGCGGTGCGACTTACACCGATGAGGCTAAGGACAAATATGTCTACTTCAACGGCGAAAAAGTTACATTCAAGAAGAAGGGCAAAATTAGTGGTGAGGACAACAACCCCTTCACCCTCGCCAAAGGCACCACCCACACCCTGACCATGTTCTACATGGAGCGCGGTATGTGGGAGTCCAACATGGCGGTGGCCTTCAACTTCCCGGACCATAACGAGCTGCAGGTCGAAAAGAAGGTCGATGTTACGGGTGTAAACAAACTGTTCAAAGACAGCTTCCAAAACCAGAAGATTTTCACCTTCAACATCCAAAATCTGGCCACCCACTACGCCGCAAAAGATACTTCTTACAAAGAGGGTGCAACCAAAGCACTCCCGGAAGAAACCTATAAAAACGCTAACGCTGAAAATCCATCCGACACCTCCGCTAAGTTGGTGTATGCAGCAGAACCACCAGACAGCAAGGCCGGAGACCTCGCCGTGCTGTGGTCAGCCACAATGGATGACCCAACCAGTAAGTACCGAGAGCAGCGCCGGGGCGCCCTGCCATTGAGTGAAACAATTGATATAGGGCAGTACAGCTACCTGACCTTTGATGTCTATGTGAAGAGCAAGAAGGGCAATGAGAACGATACCTGCGCGCTGGGCAACCTGTATGTGGAACTTTGGGATACACAAGGCAACCAAAAAGGCTGTATCAACGGCAAGGGCCTGCAAAGCAGTGATGTCTACGGCGCGGCGACCGGGCTGCACCCGGGGCAGTGGTACACCATACGGCTGATGTTGAACTCCCTGCAAAAAGATGAGAATTTCAACAACAAACAGCTTAAAAAAATAACGGTGGGCGATAACTTTGCGCGCGAAATTTACCTGCGCAACTTTACATTCCGCAGCGCGCCGAAGGAGCAGACAACAACAGGCTTTACGACCGAGCAGTACGACATCCCAGACTATGGCTCTGCCGCAACCGGCACGTTGCAAAACGCGGCATATGCCGTGTTTTCCTCCGACCGTGGCAATGGGGATATTGTGGATGAAGATGGCCAGTTCCTGCTGCAGGCAGGTGAGACGGTCACCTTTAAGGATCAGTTCCGCCGCGGCAGCTACATAGCCCTGAAAGAACTGACCGACACCGAACTGTACGACACAAGCTGGACGGTATACGAAAACGGCGAGCCTGTTACAAGTGTAAACGGCAAAGATGGCGTTGTTGAGATGGGCAGTGTTACCACACTGAAAGATGTTCATAGCACCGCCCCGAACGATGGCCGGACAGAGCTGGTGATTAATGAAAACGATAAAAACGGAAACCCAATCAAGAACGCATATGACAGCACAGCCAAGAAACCGGCTGATAGTACGCTCGTATTCCGCTCCTACAGCGGTACGGCTGACAAAGACGAGCTGACCAAGCTGAAGGTGGTTTTCACCAACAAGGTCAAGACCGGCAAGCTGATTATACGCAAGGAACCCGCCCCGGGTGAATCGCTGGCTGGTAAGACATTTACATTTACCGTCAAGTTCAGCGATGTCGGCGGCCAAGGCCTCGGCGGGGATATAGCGGAACAAAAGTGCTACTGTACAGTGACAAGGCAAGCAGATGGTGAAGAGTACGGCGAAGCCGTAATTGACAGGATTCCGGTCGGTACACGGTTTGTTGTGTCGGAAGATGAAACGGCAGGCACAAGCCTGCAATCGGTGTCCATCACGGGCGGCGAAGACTGCGCCATTACCGCGGACGGCAAAAGGGTGCGCGGCGCCATTGCGGAGGGCGATACCAATGCTGTAAAGGCAAAGTTTGTCAATACAAGGCGCCAGCTGATCGACATAGAGGTTACAAAGCAGTGGAAAAAGCAGAACGGCACAACGGATATTCCGAGCAATGAACTGCCTAAGGCCATCTACCTGAAATTGCAGCGCACCGAAACACCGAAAGATGAAACCAGCTGGGAGACGGTTTCGGAGTATGATAGCGTAGAGCTGAACCACGCAGGCTACGAAGGCTGGACCAAACTGTTTACCGGGTTAGACAAGTACGATGCAAACAAGGCGGAGAATGACCGTATCCTTTACACCTACCGCGTACTGGAAAGCGCGACGGGAACCGAAAACTGGCACGGCGGAGCGGATGACAATGTGATTGAGATTGACGGCAAGAAATACACGATTCTCAAAAACACAGTACAAGTTAAAAAGGACAGTACATCCCCCTTGAAGCTGGCCTTGACCAACAAGCAGCAAGACCCGAAGTTTACGCTGGACATCACCAAAGCGGATGCGGAAGACGGTAAAACGCTTTTGAAGGACGTTGAGTTTACGCTGGAGAAGATGAAGAACGACGACAACGGGAATACGGTCGCTGACGCCAGTTTTGGCACGCTTAAAGGCAAGACCAACGGCCAAGGTAAGTTGGTGTGGAAAAAGGATGGCAACAGCGAGGTTGAAGGCTTTACGGAGTTGAAGGCTGGAACGTACCGGCTGACCGAAACCAAGGCGGCGGAAAACTACAACCTGCTGTCGGCGCCGATTTTGGTGACATTTACTACGGACGGAACCTGTACGCTGAACGGCAGCACGATTGAGGTTTCGACCAAGGGGAACAAACCAACCGAGTTTACCAAAAACGAGGATGGCAGCTACACGCTGGCCTTGACTGTTTTGAATCGGAAGACACCTGCGCTGCCGCATACGGGTGCGGATGCGCCTAGCTTGTGGCTGTTGATCGGGCTGCCGCTGGCAGTGGCGGGGTTGTTGATACTGGTATTCCGTTACAACAAGAAAGGGGGACGGACGCGTTAATTGTTCCCCCATGCAAACCATAAACACAAACCATAAACAAATGAAGAGAGGTAAAGTCATGAAAAAGAAAAGCAGATTCTTGACAGGCTTGTTAAGCGCCGTCATGGCCCTCAGCCTGTGCGCCATGCCAGCAATGGCAGAGGACAACGGTGGAACACCGCCGGCAACCACTGCAAAACCGGTTTGGACGCAGAATTATGGCTCCATTACGATTCATAAGTATGAATGGAATGGAAAGCCCGGAGACCCTGCGACCGGCCGCAAAGAAGATAACTTGCCGTCCGATGGAGAGGGAGAAGATAAGAAGATTCCGAATCCGCTGGTAGGTGCAGAATTTACTATTTATCAGGTAAAAGATGCAGCTTGGCTGAGCAAGTATTATAGTGGTGCGGCGGCAACCGAGCAGGAAGAGGTGGAATACAAAAACGCGTTTGACGCAGCCCAATATTACAAAGCGGATAACGGAACTTATACGGTTAGCAGTACCTATACTGCATATGCGACTGATAAAACGAACGATTCCGGTACAGTTACATTCAATAAAGTAACTGTTAAGAATAGTGACGGTAGCGAAGCGAAGAATGTATCCCTTCCTCTCGGCCTGTACCTGGTGATTGAGACGAAAACTCCTGACCAGGTTACCACTCCGTGCCAGCCGTTCCTGGTTTCTGTCCCTATGACAGTTAAAGAAAATGATAAAGACAGCAGTTATGTCCCGACAGAGTGGCTGTATGATGTCCATGTTTATCCGAAAAATAAAACAGATTATGGCGAGATTACATTGATCAAAAAAGGTCAAGTTGGCAATGACGAAGCTAACGTGTCGCTTTCTGGTGTAACTTTCAAGCTGTATAAATTTGTGGGCACTAAAGGTACCGATGGCAAAATCTCTCCTTTTACGACTACGAATTACACGGACGAACTAAATGATACAACGAAGACGTGGAAGCAAATCAAGCAGTCTTCTACAGCTGCCGGTGATAACACGGGTACTGATATTGGTACAAATGGGCTGCTCACAACAGGTAGTGAAGATAACAATTTTGGCAAAATTACTGTCAGTGGCCTTTCGACAGGTTATTACTGCTTTGTTGAACAGGGCGTTGGTAATAATAAAGCATTCATCACGGATCAGACCCCGCATTACTTTGAAGTCAAGGGTAAGACCAGCCAGGAAATTACTGTTGAAAACGATGGTACAGTGACGGAAAAAGCAACTGCGTCTGCAAATCTTGCGCTGACTGTTACTGACCCGCGCCCCGATGTTGAGAAGAAAGTTAAGGACCGTGTTAAGACTAACGAGAGTGACGCTGATTACGTTAAAGCATCCGACTACAGCGTTGGCGATGAGATTCCCTATAAAATAACGGTAAAAGTGCCACAGGCGCTGCTGAATGCAGAGGCTGAAAATCCTTCGGATTTTGTCTTTGAAGTCAAGGATACCCCGGAAAATTTGGAAGACAAAAATGTTAAGGCAATTAGTTCTACTGGTGTAGAAGTTACCACTGGTGTGAAGATTACACCTGACACTGAGTACAGTGATAAAGGCGGAAAAGGTTTCACTGCATCGTTTACACAGGCTGCTTTGAAAGAGTTGGTTGGTAACGACGGTGATACATTTACTATTACTTATACCGCAACACTGCTTAAGGGTGCGGATATGACCGTCAATGGCAACAAGAACACGATCAATCTGAAGTATTCTAACAAGATTGATGCAGACGGCAAAATTAACCCGGGTACCAGCGAAATTGAAGACGGTGCCGTTGTTTACACTTTCAGCATTCATGTTAAAAAGCTCGGTGAAAACAAAAATGGCACGCCGCTCCCGAATGTTAAATTCAACGTTTATAAAGAAGTTGCAGCCGGTACGGATGGTGCGGTCAATGGTTCTACAATCGGTATTACTGGTGAAGACGCAAATAAAGACTTCGTCAAAGTTGTAATTGATGATAAGAAAAAAGATGATACCAAATACGATTTGGTAACTAATAAGGAAGGTGAAGCCAAAGTAGATGGCCTGGCCAATGGTACTTATTATCTGGTTGAAACAGCAACCGTAAATGGCTATAATCTGCTGAGCGGTCCTGTTAAAGTTACGATTCAGGTATCGTACTCCAAGAGTTGGAAGGCAAAAGATGACTATGTTGGTGACAAGCTGGTTCATCATGAAGAGACTCTGCATGAAGAGTACTTTGGTGGAACGAAAGATGCCCATGGAAATGGCTATATTCTGACTACCATCATCAACCGCAAGGGCTTCAACCTGCCCACCACCGGTGGTTTCGGCACCCTGCTGTTCAGCGCAATCGGCGCTCTGCTGGTCGTCGGTGGTGTCGGCGTGCTGATGTCCACCAAGAAAAAGAAGGGCAATGGCTGATTGACACCCCTCTTTTAGCAAACAAAACAAATCAAACCATACACCAAAAGGGGAAGGGCCGGTTCAGGCTCTTCCCCTATGGTGGGTTTTGAAAGGATTTTTGCCATGGATACCTCCACCAGACTGAAATTGGGCTTTGCTGCGCTGATGATCCTGTCGGGCATCGGCGTGGCGTCCTACCCGGTCATCAGCAACATGGTGGCCCAGCGCCACGCCAGTACGGCCATCCAAAATTACGATGATACCGTAAAAAGCATGGACACCGAAAAGCTGGACGCCGCCAAAGAAGCCGCCCGCCGCTACAACCAGCAGCTGGGCAGCGCGCTGGACCGCGATGCCGCTGGAGAAGCCGAGGACACCGGCACCAGCTATGTGGACCTGATCGACGTGGGGGAAAGCCTTGGCTACATCACTATCCCGAAAATCGACGTCAACCTGCCCATTTACGAGGGCACCAGCGACGACGTCCTGCTGAAAGGCGTCGGCCATCTGGAAGGCTCCAGCTACCCGCTGGGCGGAGAAAGCACCCACAGCGTGCTGACCGGGCATCGCGGCCTGGCCGAGGCTGTGCTGTTTACCGACCTGGACAAATTACAAGAGGGCGACAAATTTTACCTGCACATCATGGACGAGGTGCTGGCCTACCAGGTCGACCAGGTCAAGGTCGTTCTGCCCGAGGAGACCGATGACCTTACGATCGTGCAGGGCCAGGACTACTGCACACTGGTGACCTGCACGCCCTACGCCATAAATACCCACCGCATGCTTGTGCGCGGCACCCGCGTGCCGTATAATGGAGAGGAAGAAACCGGCGATACCCCGCAGGTCGTGCAATATCAGGCCCTGCACACCGGCACGGTGGTCAAGCGCATCGTGGATGCCTGGCCGTGGATCTCGGTGACCGGCAGCGTGATTATTGGCGGCGAAGCACTGCTGCTGCTTCTGCTGCTGCATCGCTGCAAAAAACGGGAGGAGGACGACTAAATGCGGCGTCTGCTTGTAAAAATCGGCGCGTGGCTGGCCATTCTGCTGGGCCTTGCTATGATGCTGCAGCCCACCGCCGCTGATTGGCTGACCCGCCAGCGCAACAGCAAAACGGCACAGCAGTTTGCCGCCAACACAGCTACCGCCGCCGATGCGGCAAACACTGACAGCGCCAGCCAAACCGCCGAGGAAAGCCGCCCCTACCCGGAACTGTACGCCGCCATGCAGGCCTACAACGCGCAGATTTACGCCGACGGCCAAAGCGGCCTGACCGACGCCTTCGCCTATGAAAATCCGCCGCTGGATCTGACCGATTACGGCTATGACGAGGAGGTCCTCGCCATGCTGTGGATCCCGCGGCTGGATCTGGAACTGCCCGTTTACCTGGGCGCCAGCCGGGAAAATATGGCCAAGGGCGCGGCGCTGCTGGGGCAGACCTCGATGCCGCTGGGCGGCGAAAACACCAACACCGTGCTGGCCGCCCACCGCGGCTATTATGGCGCGGAAATGCTGCGCAACGTGCAGCAGATTCAGGTGGGGGACAAGATCCAGCTGACCACCCCGTGGGACACTTTAATTTACCGCGTGGCAGAGCTGAAAATTATCGACCCTGCGGATATTTCCTCGGTACTCATCCAGCCGGGGCGGGATCTGCTGACGCTTTCCACCTGCCACCCCTACACCCAAAATTACCAGCGCTACCTTGTGATAGCCGAACGCGACCCCGATGCCGCCGTGACCGATAAGGACACCGACCTGCAGGAAAGCGAGGCCACCTGGGATGCCTCGCCCCGGCAGGTTACGATGGAAACAGACGGTACAACGTCTATCGCTGAGGTGGAACCCCAAAGCATCACCCCGCTGCCGCAGGAGGGCAGCACAGAATCCGAAGGCAGCGCGGTCTCCAACCTGATGATCTGGCTGGAAAACAACGCCCTTTGGGCCGGGTTCGTCTTTATTGCCGCCTGTGTCGGCGTGCTGGCGATCTGGCAAAAACACCGGGAGGAATGACCATGCAATACAACCAAAAGGCCGTTGACGTAGCGGCGGAAGTTTCCAAAGCCGTGTTTGGCAAGCCGCAGACCATCCGCACCATCTGGATGGCCATGCTGGCGGGCGGCCATGTGCTGATCGAGGACATCCCCGGTGTGGGCAAAACGACGCTGGCGCTGGCCTTTGCCCGCGCGCTGGAGCTGAACGAGAGCCGCGTGCAGTTTACCCCGGACGTGCTGCCCTCGGACATTGTGGGATTTACCGTGTTCCAGAAGGAGACCGGGCGGCTGGTATACCACCCCGGCAGCGTAATGTGCAACCTGTTTTTGGGTGATGAGATCAACCGTACCTCGAGCCGTACCCAATCGGCGCTGTTGGAGGTCATGGAGGAGGGCACCGTCACCGTGGACGGCGTGACCCACCCCGTGCCCGCGCCCTTTACCGTTATTGCCACCGAAAACCCCGTGGGCGCTGCCGGTACGCAGATGCTGCCGCAGTCCCAGTTGGACCGTTTTACCGTGTGCGTTGTCATGGGCTACCCGGACACCGAGGCCGAGATGCAGATGCTGGCGGGCCGCGGCCAGCGCACCCTGCTGGAGCAGGTACACCCCGTGGCCAACCAGGCCGACCTGCTGGCTATGCAAAAAGAGGTAGCCGGGGTGTTTATCCATGAACTGATGTATCGCTATATCGTGGATATGGCGCAGGCCAGCCGCAAGGAACCGCGCCTGGCGCTGGGGCTCAGCCCCCGTGCGTCGCTGGCGCTGGCTGGCATGGCGCGGGCGGCAGCATATTTGGCGGGGCGGGATTTTGTTGCTCCGCAGGATGTGACCACTGTGTTTGCCGATGTGGCCCGCCACCGCCTGATGCTGACCGACCAGGCCAAGGCGGGCGGCGAGACGGTGGATGTGGTCATCGACGATCTGCTGCGCACCGTGCCGCGTCCCCGCCCGGAAAAGGCCGACCGCCATGGCAGGTAAACTGTGCTGGGCGCTGGGCCTGGTGCTGCTGTTTGCCGCTGCGGTACTGACGCAGGCCCCGCTGGCTGTGGGGCTGCTGGGATTTTTCCTGCTACTGACCCTGCTGCTGGTGCTGGAAGTGCGGTACTTGCGCGGCAAGGTGGAGGCCGAACTGATCGTGCCCGACCAGCCTGCCGTGCAGGGCCGGCCCTTTGTGCTGACCGTGCGGCTGACCAACCACAGCCCGCTGCCCATCCCCCAATTGCTGACACTGGTGCAGGCCACCGATGAATGGGGCGGCAATACCATAACTTTACGCTGCAGCGGCATGTTGGGCAGCAAGGCCCGCGCTGAGCAGCGGTTGACGCTGCAGGCCAACAAAAGCGGCGTGTGGCAATTACGGCTGCAAAGCGTGACGCTGTGGGACCATCTGGGGCTGTTCAAAGCCCAATGCGGCCTGCCGCAGACCGCACAAAGCCTGTGCGTGCTGCCCCAAAGTGCCCGCCTGGGCAGCGACACCCAGCCCGACCCTGACGCCGACGGCATACAGGAGAGCGACCGCAGTGTGCTGGGCGGCAACTACGATGTGCGAGAGTACCGCGAAGGGGACTCGCTGAAACAAGTCCACTGGAAGTTGAGTGCCAAGCTGAACCGGCTGTTGATCCGTGAACCGCTGGCCGCCGGTACGATGGCGGGGCAGGGGAGCGGTGACGGCCCCGGCGAGGGTGAGGGTGACATGTGGGGGGATTTCCCCGCCGAAGCCGCTCTGCACCGGGAAGCACCGCCCACCAAGAAAAAAGCAGTGGCGCTTTCCAAACGCGGCGGCACCGATGCCGACAGCGGCCTGGTGTTTCTGGACCGTGTGCTCATCAGCCCCGCCGTACCCGCGCGGGATACCCTGTGGCTGGTGGTGGACCTCTGCCTGCTGCTGGCGCTGGCCTTTGGGCTGGAGTCCGCCGCCGTGACGGCCTTTGCCGTGCATCTGCCCGTTTGGGTGTGGCTGGCGCTGGCCGCGTGGTGTGCCGGGTGGTGCCTGTTTGGACGGCTGCCCCGGCGTGTGCAGCGGCTGGGCCTGCTGGCTGGTAGCCTTGTCTATTTGGTGGGGCTGTTTTTGTGCCAGCGCAGCTTTTTGGCCGGGGCACGCCAGTTTGGCGCTGCCGTGGCCGCAAGCTTAAATGAACGTTTTAACGCAAATCTGGCCGCCACAGCGGGCGGCACCCCGGCCCAGCTGGGGCTGTTTCTGGCGCTGGCCGCCCTGCCTTTGGCGGGCCTGCTGGCGCTGGCCGCGCTGCGCCGGGCCGACATTTTGCTGTTGAATCTGCTGCTGCTGCCGGCGGCGGTGTTCCTGCTGCTGGCGGGCAGCAACGTCTCCACGCCCTGCTGGCTGCTGCTGGCCGTGGGCTGGCTGGGGGCGCTGGCAGGCTCCCGCGCCGTGCGCCGCCGTGCCCTGTGGGGGGCGGCGGAGTCAGAAACCTGCCGCCGCAATCAGGCACAGCACCGGGCCATCCAAAAAGGCTCGGCGGCGGCCACTGTGCTGGTATGTGCTGCGCTGTTGGTGCCCGCCTTTGTGCTGCGGCCTGTGGTAGGTTTGCCCTTGCAGGCATTGCAGCCCGCGGCCCAGGTGATGGAATCGGCGGCCATAAGCGCCGCTGTGACCTGGCTGCCCCGCGTCAGCGGCGGGCGGCTGAACCTGCATGTAGAAGCTGCCGCCGGCGGTGTGGCCGATGGTGCCTTAGCCCAGGGCGGTGGCTTGCAGCTGCGCGGGGTCGAGGACCTGGCCCTGACCGCCAGTGACCAGCCTGAGGAAACCGTCTACCTGCGGGGGTTTATCGGTGACAGCTACGACGGCACCGCCTGGCAGGCCCCCGATGCAAACGCCTTTGACAGCGCCGCCATGAACTGGAAGACCGAGGACGACGCCCGCCTGACTATTGCCAGCCTGCCGTTTTTGCGTTCCGCCTACGATGGCGCCGCCGAGCCGCAATCCCTTACGGTGGAGCGGCTGAACGCGGGGGAGGCCTACACCTACGCCCCCTACAACGCCTACTGGAATGACTACTACACCCTAAACGGTGACGGCGCGGCGGACGGCCAGACCGCACAGGATGATGTGTTTTTGTATTATCCGCGCAGCATCGCCAAAGAACTGTTGGCCGCCCGCGCCGAGGGTGACCCCAGCGTGCTGGACCGCATGGAGAGCTCCTACGCGGCCTACGCCAACAGCCACTACACCGCCGTGCCCGATGGCTACGACGACTTGCAGGCCCAGTGCGAAACGGCTGCCAAAGAGCAAAAGCTGACCGACCCGGACGACATCGCAGCCTACATCCGCAACTGGCTGAACACCAACTGCCGGTATGACACCAACGCCTCCCAGGCACCGGACGGCATCGACCCGATCCACTACTTTTTGTACGAGTCCAAGTCCGGCTACAGCGTGCAGTTTGCCTCGGCGGCCACGCTGATGTTCCGCATGTTCGGCCTGCCCGCCCGCTATGTGGTAGGGTATGCTGCGCCGCAAAGCTTGTTCACCCAGCAAGCGGACGGCAGTTGGCACGCCGTTTTGCAGGACGATAATGCCCATGCCTGGGCCGAAGTCTACATCGACGGCCAGGGCTGGACCCCCATGGAGATGACCCCCGGTGTACTGGTAACAGCTGAAAAGGCCGACTACAAGAGCAGCCTGCCGGAGACCACCCCTGCCGAGAGTGGGGCAGCAGCCAACACCGACAGCGCCGATACCCGGCAGGACTTGCAGCTTTCCACCGCACCGCGCCGTGCCCTGTGGCTGCTGGCCGTGCCGGTGGTGATGCTGGCTGCAGCTACAGCTGCTTTTATCCTGCACCGCCGCCGTGTGCTGGGGCTGGATACCCGCCGCCCCTGTGCAGAGCGGGTGCTGGCGATCTTTGCTGCAATCTACGCGCAACTGGTACGCCGCGGCCTGCCTGCGGGTACGTCCTCGGACGAGCAGGCGTTCCCCCAGTTTTTGCTGAAAGAGGTACATGAGCTTTCGGGCGGGGAAATCGAGGCGATGGTATCGCTTGCGCAGCGTGCCGCCTTTGCCGCCGATACCCTGACCGAAGAAGACGTAGCCGCTATGCGCGGCTGGTACAACCGCATCAAAAACAACAAAAAGACATAATTCCACATAAAAATTGCGAAAAAATTGCGAAATTTTTTCCCAAAACACCCCAAAACCGTTGAAACCTACGCACTGCGTATGTTATACTAACCTAAACACCATTGAACAAGGAGTCGATTCTGAGATGCCGCGTCGCAAAAAATCGGATGAAGGCATTATGGATATCACCCGCATGGCAGAGGATCTGGGCGTATCAAAAACGACGGTATCCCGTGCTTTGTCCGGCAATGGCCGTGTAAGCGAAGCAACCCGCCAGCGTGTGGTGGACTATGCCCGTGAGAAAAATTATGTCCCGAACATGATGGCGAAAAGCCTCGTCACCAAAAAGTCGTATAATGTTGCGCTGGTGTTTTCGCGCCAGTTTTCTAACTTCGAAGGTCAATTCCTGCGCAAAACTATCACCGCCGTCTGTGATGTGATGGCCCGCAATGATTACGATGTGTTGCTGGCCATGGTGGGTGAGCAGGAGGCCCAGCCTGTGCAGCGCCTGCTGGTCAACCACAAGATCGATGGCGTCATCCTGGCCCGCTCGCTGGAGCGTGACCCCCTGATCCCGTTGCTGCAGCAAAGCAAACTGCCCTTTATCGCCATCGGCCGCCCGGCCGACCCCACGGTGCTTTACGTCGACCACGACCAGGTGGGCGGCTGCCGTGAGATGACCAACCTGCTGCTGATGAAAGGTCTGCACCGCATCGCCCTGTTGGGCGGTTCCATGCTGTACACCGTCAATCAGACCCGTCTCGAGGGCTTCCGCCAGGCGCACGAGCACAGTCGTTGTAAGATCGATGAAACCCTGCTTTTTTTGGAGTTGGAGACCGACGATCTGCGCATCGACGCCATCCAACAGGCTGTGGCACGCAAGGCGGACTGCCTGCTGTGCATGGACGACCACGTGGCCATGCTGGCACTGAACACCGTGCGCCAGATGGGTCTGAAAGTGCCCAATGACATCCGTATTGCTTCGCTGTATGACGGCGAGGCCCTGCTGGATTGCACGCCGCAGATCACGGCGGTGTCTTTCGACCCCGAACTGCTGGGCAAACGCGCCGCACAGCAATTGTTGGCCGTCACCCGCCGCCAGCCCGTCGAGACCGGCGCCCTGCTTGGCTACCAGGTGGGCCTGCGCACCTCGACACAGACCTGATTTTGCCCCCGTTATTCAATAATAAACAAAGCCGCCCGGCCTGAAATTCTCTTCAGGCTGGGCGGCATTTTCTATGGATGCCTAAATTTATTCAGCGTTGTTCAGATAAATACGTGCCTCATACGGGCGGAAATGTGCCGCATCCGCGGGGGTGTCATAGTTGCCCAGCAGCAGGGTATCCAACGGCAAGGAAGCCACTGCGTCGGCGGGCAGGGTGAGCGGCTCCTCGTAGAAATTACACAGTACGGTCATCACCTGGTCACCCAGGCGGCGCTGGTAGGTAAACAGAGCCGGGTGGTCGGCAAACAGCAGGGTAAAATCACCCTCACTGAAAATGGGATACTGTTTGCGCAGACGGATGAGCGCCTGGTAATAGTGGAACACCGAGCCGGCATCCGCCACCTCGTCCGCCGCATTGATGGCGGTATAGTTGGGGTTCACCTGCAGCCAGGGCGTGCCATCGGTAAAGCCCGCGTTGGTGGTGGCGTCCCACTGCATGGGGGTGCGGGCGTTGTCGCGGCTCTTGGCGTGGAGAGAACGCAGGATGTCTGCCTCGCTGTACCCGGCCTGGGTACGCTCGCGGTACATGTTCAGCGTTTCAATGTCGCGGTAGTCGTCGATGGTGGGGAAGGCGACGTTCGTCATGCCCAACTCCTCGCCCTGGTAGATGTAGGGCGTGCCCTGCATGCCGTGCAGCAGGGTGGCCAGCATCTTGGCGGATTCCTGCCGGTAAGCGCCATCGTTGCCCCAGCGGGAAACGATGCGCGGCAGGTCGTGGTTGTTCCAGAACAGGCTGTTCCAGCCTTTGCCGTGCAAGCCCACCTGCCACTTGGTCAGCACCTCTTTCAGCGCCGAAAGCTGCAGCGGAGCTAAGTCCCACTTCGCCTTGCCGGGGATCTGGTCCAGGCCGATGTGCTCAAACTGGAACACCATCGAGAATTCCTTGCCCCGCGGGTCGCTGAAGATGGGGGCGTTCTGCACATTGGCGCCCCAGGCCTCACCCACGGTCACCAGATCGGTGCTGCCAAAGGTGTTGGCGTTCAACTCCCGGATATAGGCATGCAGCATCGGACCGTTGGAGGTAATTCCCAGGTCCGGGTCCTTGGCGATCTGGTCGATGACATCCAGCCGGAAACCGCCCACGCCCTTGTCCATCCAAAAGCGGATAGCCTTGTACAACTCCTGCCGCAGGGCGGGGTTGTCCCAGTTCAGGTCAGGCTGTTTGATGGAAAACTGGTGGAAATAATACTGCCCCACCTCGGGCACCCAGGTCCAGGCCGAGCCGCCAAAGGTGGCCCGCATCTTGTTGGGCGGCGTGCCCTCCACGCCGTCGCGCCAGACGTAATAGTCGTGGTAGGGGTTGTCTCGGCTCTTTTTTGCCTCCTGGAACCAGCGGTGCTCGTCCGAGGAGTGGTTCAGCACCAGATCCATGATGATGCGGATGTGGTGTTTTTTGGCTTCGGTGATGAGGTTGTCCATGTCGGCCAGCGTGCCGAACATGGGGTCAATATCGCAGTAGTCGGAAATGTCGTAGCCGTTGTCATCCTGCGGGCTGCGGTAGACGGGGCTGAGCCAGATGGCGTCGATGCCCAAGCTCTCCAGATAGCCAAGCCGCTGGATGATGCCGGCCAGGTCGCCAATGCCGTCGCCGTTGCTGTCCTGAAAGCTGCGGGGATAGATCTGGTAGATCACAGCGTTTTTCCACCAGGGCTGCGGGTTTGCCATAGTTTTTCTCCTTATTGGTACCTTAGATAAATGTCGAAATTTGAAATCGTTTGCGCCGTTACAATCATAACCGAATCAAACCCAATTTGCAAGATGCCGGGGCTGCTGATGCCCTACGATTTTTGCGGGGTGGAAGATGTAAATTTTGTATCTTCTGCAAAATACGTCACGCGCCCCTCGTTATAGTAAGCAGAGATTACCAATAACTGGGAGGCAACGACCATGAAAATACTGCTTACGACCGATACCTGGGTTCCTACCATAAACGGCGTTGTAACGTCCACTGCCACCCTGCGCGCCGCACTGATGGCCCAGGGGCACGAGGTGCGGGTGCTGACCCTTTCCGGCGACAGTCATACCTATACAAAGGACGGTGTGACCAGCCTCGGCTCACTGGATGCCGGGCTGGTCTACCCAGGGGCCCGGATGCGCGCCCCGGCATTGAATCGTGCCATCCGTGATCTGATCGACTGGCGCCCGGATGTTGTCCACTCTCAGTGCGAGTTCAGCACTTTTGCCCCGGCACGCCGGATTGCGCACGCTGCGGGCGCACCGCTTATCCACACCTATCATACGGTGTACGAGGATTACACCCACTACTTTTCCCCCAGCCGCAGCATGGGGCGTAAGATGGCGGCGCTGTTCACCCGCATGATCTGTGCCGACTGCGACGCAGTCATCGCACCCACGCCCAAGATCAGCCGCCTGTTGGCGGGCTACGGCGTGCACTGCCCGGTGCGTATCATCCCCACGGGGCTGGACCTGCAGCGCTTTGCTGTGCCCCGGGATGATGCCCTGCGCAGCCGCCTGGGCCTGCCGCCGAAAGAGGCAAACAAGACCGTCCTGCTCAGCCTGGGACGGCTGGCCAAGGAAAAAAACACAACAGAACTTGTCGATTCTATGCAGAATTTGCCGGACGCCGTTCTGCTCATCGTCGGCGACGGCCCAGAGCGCGCCGTGCTGGAACAGCAGGCGCAAAGCCTCGGCGTTGCTGACCGCGTGATTTTCGTAGGGGCCGTCCCGCCTGCCGAGGTGCCCCGCTACTACGCGCTGGGGGATGTATTTGTCAGTGCCTCCACCAGCGAGGCCCAGGGCTTGACCTACATCGAGGCTATGGCCGCAGGATTGCCGCTGCTTTGCCATGCGGACCCCTGTCTGGACGCGCTGGTGCGGGAAGGGGAGACCGGCTGGGCCTACCACACGCCTGCCGAGCTGGCTGCCCGTGCCGCTGCTCTGCCCAAAGGCCACCAACTGGCTGCCATGAGGCAAAACGCCCGCCGCGCCGTGCAGCCTTACACGAAGGAACAGTTCGGTCTTAGCGTAGTGCGGCTTTACGCGGCGGCGCTGGGCCGTAAACACGCCGCCCGCAGTGCGGTAGGGGGGAATGTGGCATGATCAAAAAAATCAACCAGGCAGCGTCTATCCTGGGGCTGGTGCTCTGCGCCGTGCTGGCATATGTCTTTTGGAAAGCCGGGCTGTTTGACTCCAAAGAAGCGCTGACCAGCTGCATCAGCCGGTTCGGCTGGGCAGGTCCGGCGGTGTTCATCACATTCCAGGCCGTGCAGGTGGTCATCCCCATCCTGCCCGGCGGGCTGGGGTGTCTGGCCGGGGTCATCCTGTTCGGCGTGTGGAAAGGCTTCTGGTACAACTATATCGGCATCTGCGCCGGGTCGATGGCGGCGTTTGCCATCGCCCGCGCCTGCGGCCGCCCGCTGCTGGAAAGCGTTTTCCCCGCCAAGATGATTGAAAAATATGACCGCTGGATGGGCAGCGGCAGCCGGTTTGCCAAGTGGTTCGCATTCCTTATTTTCATCCCGGTTGCGCCGGATGATTATCTCTGCTTTCTTGCAGGCACCACGCGCATCGGCTGGCGGCTGTACGCGGCCATCATCCTGCTGTGCAAACCGGCGTCCATTGCGCTGTACAGTCTGGGCCTGACCGTAGTTGCGCAAAATTTGCTGGGTCTTTGGAGGTGAACGCCATGCGCACCGTACATATTTATAGCGGCTCGCTGGCGCTGGTCAGCAAAAGCGGGGTAGGGCAGGCAGCCAAACACCAGCGGGCGGCGCTGGAAAGCGTCGGCGTACACGTCGTCACCGATTGGGACTGTCGTGCCGAGGTGGTACACATCAACACCGTGCTGCCGGTATCACTTTGGGCGGCACGCCATGCCCGCCGCCGGGGGCAAAAGGTCATCTGGTACGGCCATTCTACCGAGAAGGACTTCCGCAACTCCTTCACCGGCTCCAACTTGCTGGCGCCGCTTTTCAAACAATGGCTGCGGCTGTGCTATAATCAGGCGGACCTCATCATTACACCCACGCCCTACTCAGCCAAAGAACTGGCAGGTTACCGTTTGCGCCCGACCATCGTGCCGCTTTCCAACGGCGTGGATACCCGGTTTTTTGCCCCCAACCCCGCCAGCCGGTCCATCCTGCGGGAAAAGTACCGCCTGGCGGCGGATAAGTCCGTGGTCATCAGCGTAGGGCATTATATGCAGCGCAAAGGGATACTGGATTTTATTGCGCTGGCTCGCAAAATGCCGCAGGTGCAGTTTTTGTGGTTCGGCTACACCGACCCGCACCTTGTGCCGCATAACGTCAAAGCCGCCATGGCGGATGCACCGGAAAACCTGCGGTTTCCGGGCTTTCTCTCCCAGGCAGAGCTGCGCACGGCCTACTGCGGGGCGGACGCCTTTTTGTTTTGCAGCTATGAGGAGACCGAGGGCATCGTGATATTAGAAGCCCTGGCCTGCTCAACGCCTACGCTGGTACGGGACATCCCGGCCTATCGCGGTTGGTTACGGGACAGCGTAAACGTCCACACCTACCGCACCACGCAGGACCTGCCCACCCGCTTGCAGGCACTTTTGCAGCACAAACTCCCCGATACTGCCGCAGCCGCCCGCCAAACCGCAGAGGAACGGGCACTACCCCGTATTGGAGCACAATTATTGGAATTATATAAAACATTATAGATCCTTTTTCCGCCCCGGAACAGCATCGATCTCGGCTGCTCCGGGGTTTTGTACCTGTCGAAACCTGCCGCACGCGCAACTTGCGCAATGGTCTATGACATAAAATGCGCAAATGTGGAGTAAATGTGCACAATTGTGGCGCGCCAGTTTCATAACAACTTACAAACTTGGGCAATATCGACAAAAACGGGTTGATTTTTGAAAAGACACCATGTATAATATAGGCAATCCGAACGGAAAATGTATTCGAATTGCGCAAACGAATTCACTCACTTGGATCTAACTTGTTTTCTTAATTGAAGGAGGAAAACGACCATGAATGCAAAAAAGACCCTTTCTTTGAGCCTGGCCTCCGCCATGGCCCTCGGCCTGTTGGCAGGCTGCGGCAGCAGCGCTTCTTCCACCGCTGCTTCCACTGCTGACAGCACCGCATCCGCTGCTGACTCCACCTCTACCGCTGCTACTTCTGATGCAGCCGGCAAGGTCTACTACCTGAACTTCAAGCCCGAGCAGGATGAAGCCTGGCAGGATCTGGCCGCCAAGTACACCGAGGAGACCGGCGTTCCCGTCACCGTCGTGACCGCTGCTTCCGGCCAGTACGAGACCACCCTGATGAGCGAGATGGCCAAGAGCGATGCGCCCACCCTGTTCCAGGTCAACGGCCCTGTCGGCCTGGCCAACTGGAAGGATTACTGCTATGACCTGACCGGCTCCAAGATCCTGGGCGACCTGACCAGCGATTCTTACGCCCTGAAAGATGGCGACGCCACCGTGGCCGTCGGCTACGTTATCGAGAGCTACGGCCTGATCACCAACAAGACCCTGCTGGAAAAGGCCGGTTACACCACCGATGATATCAAGAGCTTTGCAGACCTGAAGAAGGTTGCCGAGGACATCACCGCCCGCAAGGACGAACTTGGCTTTGCAGCATTCACCTCCGCCGGTATGGATTCTTCCTCTGACTGGCGCTTCAAGACCCACCTGGCCAACCTGCCCATCTACTTTGAGTACCAGGCTGACGGCATCGGCACCACGGATGCCATCAAGGGCACCTACCTGGATAACTACAAGGACATGTTTGACCTGTACATCAACAACTCCACCTGTGCTCCTACTGAGCTGGCTGGCAAGACTGGCGATGACAGCCGCAACGAGTTCCTGGACAATGAGGCCGTCTTCTTCCAGAACGGTTCTTGGGAATATAACAACCTCGTCGGCGATGGCAAGCCCTTCACCGATGACGACCTGACCATGATCCCCGTTTACATTGGCGTGGGCGATGAGGCTAACCAGGGCCTGTGCACCGGCACCGAGAACTACTGGTGCGTAAACAAGGAAGC
>ERZ773210.1309-NODE-1309-length-25002-cov-21.935463_pt1 | contig 25002 bp, 24 predicted proteins | sample MGYA00580528_ERZ773210 | MGnify/ENA primary metagenome ERZ773210 (study PRJEB29015, sample SAMEA2737769) | human gut metagenome | biome: human gut; feature: human-associated habitat; material: faeces | place: China | collected 2012 ...
CAAAGCCCGCAGGCTTTGCCGGTTCGCAGTTAAAAATCAAATCCTTTGAAATTGGTCAGAGCATCGCGGAGACCATTTTCAATCAGTTCTTCTTACCGGTCAGAAACTCCGGCAGGGGCTTGCCCTGCTTGCGCCACTGGTGATACTCAGCCGTAGCGGCGAATTCCACGTCACCGGCAGAGTTCAGGGCAGTCTCCACAGAGTCCTGCACCACGCCGATGATGAAGCCGACGCCCACCATCTGCATGGCAACATCGTTGGAGATGCCGAACAGCGAGCAGGCCATGGGGATGAGCAGCAGGGAGCCGCCGGCCACGCCGGAAGCACCGCAGGCACCCAGAGCGCTCATGGCGCTCAGCACGATGGCGGCAGGCAGGGACACCTGAATGCCCAGCGTGTTGGCTGCGGCCAGGGTCATGATGGTGATGGTGATGGCGGCACCGTCCATGTTGATGGTAGCGCCCAGCGGGATGGACACGGAGTACATGTCCTTGTCCAGACCCAGCTTTTCGCACAGGGCCATGTTGACGGGGATGTTGGCGGCGGAACTGCGGGTGAAGAAGGCCGTCAGGCCGGATTCCTTCAGGCAGCGGAACACCAGCGGGTAGGGGTTGCAGCCCAGGTAGATGAACATGATGAAGGGGGAGACGATGAGGGCCATGAACAGCATGGTGCCCACCAGCAGGGCCAGCAGCTTGCCGTACTGGGTAAAGATGGCAAGGCCGTTGCCGGAAACATTGGTGTAGACCAGACCCATGATGCCGAAGGGTGCCAGATTGATGATCCAGCGCACGATCTGGGAAACGGCGTCAGCGGTGTTGGCCATAAAGGTCTTGGTGCTCTCGGAGCCGATGCCCTTCATGGCGATGCCGAACATGCAGGCCCAGAACAGGATGCCGATGTAGTTGCCGTTCATGATGGCGCTGACGGGGTTTGCCACAAAGTTCGTCAGCAGGGTGCCCATCACTTCGCCCAGACCCTGAGGCACCACGTCGGACTGGGCAGCGTCTGCCAGCACGACGGTGACCGGGAACAGGAAGCTGGTGACGACCGCGATGGCCGCCGCCAGGAAGGTGGTGAGCATGTACAGCCAGATGACCGTGCCGAAGCGGCGGTCCAGCTTGGAAGAACCCTGTGCCAGGGCACTTGCCACGATGACGAACACCAGCACCGGGGCGATGCCCTTCAGGGCGCCGACGAACAGGTTGCCAAATTCGCCCACCCAGTCGGCACCCGGGGCCACCAGCGCCAGCACAGCGCCGACGATCAGGCCGATCAGGATGCGAACGATCAGGCTGATGCCGTTGTAACGGGCAACAGCCTTGTTCAACGTTTTCATATAGACACTCCTCTTTCCTATCGTACGCCAGTAGCGCACAGTTTCCTGTCTCTTACACAAGGACGGGTGTTATTATAGCACATACGGCAAAGAATTGAAAGCGTTTTCAGACATTTTTCGTTCACAAATTTTCGTTTCAGTCTGCTTTTGATGATTTTGGACGAAAAGCTGTATTTGTACCAAGGACAGCTTTGATTTATTGTAGGGAACGCATTCATGCGTTTCGCTGGTAAAATGCATCTACCGGAAAACGAGCGGAACGGATAAATCCGTTCCCTACGAAATCCATCCCCGCCGCAGGGAGCCAGCGGCAAAGATGCCGCTTTTCTCCACGACCCCTTCCGTGAAAAAGCAATTCCGAAAAGCCCGCGGGCTTTTCGGAATTGCAAAAACAAAAATAATTATTCCTCTGAATATGCCCAGAGCGAAGCGGAGGGCATTCCCAATCGTCCCCTCAGCTCACATACCCATCCGTCACACCGATGATGTTCGCGTTGCCCTCCAGACTTTCGTACACATCCACCACCGCGTAGTGCATCTCAGCGCCCGGGTACACCACCGTGGCCTTGCACAGGACGCGGTACTGGGTGCCGGAGCCGGTGGTGCGGCTTGCCAGCACAGCCACGGGCGTGTAGGAAACGCCCTCCAGTCCATCAAACGCCTTATCAAAGGTTTTGCGCACCTTTACGGTCAGCGTGGGGTCTGCGGCACGCTTCCAACTGCCGGAGATGCAGTTTTCCTCTGCCACGGCAGAAACCGGCTCCGCCGTCTCTGCCGAAAGGGCCGACGCCTGCACCGCGCCGCCTGCCAGCAGGGAAAGGGCCATGGCCGCCGTCATGCAGACCGAAACCGTCTTTTTCATAGAAAGATTTCCTTCTTTTATCCATATTGTTTCCGGGCCGGGTGCCCGGTTTTGTCTCGTCATCTGGAACACGAAGGAGCGCGGCGCCAAATTGCAGGGTCTCCGAAATTTTTCCAGAAAAAATGCCCGCGCACGGGCGGACCCGGTGCACAGGCATTTTGCGGCTTATTCCAACGGCTGGGTCGCGGCCAGCTTCTGGTAGGCGTAGCGCGGCGAACCATCCCGTACATGGATGATGCCGCAGCGGGTGAAGCCGTTCTTTTCCAGCAGGTGCTGCATGATCTTGTTGTCGGCGTGGGTATCGGCCCGCAGGCTCTGGCAGTGTTCCAGGCTCCACTCCAGCACCGCCGAAGCGACGCCCTTCTGCCGCCCGGCCGAAGCCAGCCGGTGCACCGTGCCATAAGGCAGCGTATCGTTCAGCCACCGGCCGTCCTCAATGACGGCATAGGTCGGGTCTGCACCCAGAATGAAGGCGAACACGGCCTCGATCTGGCCGTTGACCACATAGACGAACAGACGGTTCGAGTCGATATCCTCCTCCAGCATCTCCTGCGGAGGGTAGTTGTCGCCCCACTGGGTCGGGTTGCCCGATCCCTTCATGGCAGCGCGTGCATGGTCGTAGATCTTCAGGATCTGCGGCAGGTCCCCTCTGACTGCACCACGAAACATTCATTCCACCTCTTTCGACTGCGCCGCACCCTTCCGGCACGGCTGGGATTTGCCTTATTGTACTACATTTTACCAGAAAAATCCAGTTCTTGCGCCAGCCGCCCGCAAAACGCCCCGAAACGCCAAAAAGCAGGGCACAGCCGGGGCCGTGTCCTGCCGATGGGGGAACGAAGTTTTTCATGCGCTGGTGCGCACGCGGGCGGCGCGCACCTGGCGGTACTCCCGCGGGCTCAGGCCGTAGCGCTCGTGGAACAGGCGGTAGAAATAGCTGGTGTTCTCGTAGCCCACCAGCGTGATGATCTGCTGGATGTTCATGTCGCTGCGGCGCAGAAGGCGCGCCGCCGTTTCCATGCGGTGCTTCTGCAGCAGCTCCTTGTAGGTGCGGCCGGTCTGGGCGCGCACGCACTCGCTGACATAGGCCAGCGAGACGCCGTAGGCCCGCGCCACATTGGACAGGCTGGCCTCGCGGTAGTTTTGGGTGATTTCTTTCAGCGCCGCCTGCACCAGCGCTTCACGGCTGACCGTCTCGGCGCGGGCTTCCAGCGGGATATCCTTACACTGTGCCATATAAATTTCCTCCGTAAAGGGTGCGGCGGGCGGGGACTGGGGGAGAAAGCCGGACGCCCGCCGCACAGGGTTCGCAGGTTTTTGAGGAACCTTACACTCTCTATACGAACTGCCCGGGCAGAATATTGCAAAAAAGCTAAAATTTTTTTGTTATTTGCCGTCCACGAATTTCGTCCCACCGAAAAAGGCCGCCTCTGCAGTGCAGAAACGGCCTTTTTCTGGAGAAATAAAGAAAACACGAAACCCTCAAAAATGAGGTGGAGAAAGACTTTAGAACATACTCTCGTCCTTGTATCTGCCGCTGCGCACGAACTGCACCCACTCGGCCACATTCACGGCGTGATCGCCGATGCGCTCCAGATACTTGATGACCATCAGCAGGTCCAGCGCAGCGTCCACTTTGGCGGGGTTGGCCGCGATCTCCTGCGCCAGGGTGTGCTTGATGGCGTTGAAGTCGTAGTCCACGGCGTCGTCGGCGGCGATGACCTGCCGGGCAGCCAGCTCGTCCTCGTTGGTCAGCGCGGCCAGGGCGTCCAAAATCATCTGGTACGCCTTGCGGCCCATGGCGATGGCCTGACTGACGGCGGGGTCGCCTTCCTTGCGGACGGTGACGAGGTGCGGGATGATCTCGGCGATGTCGGCGGCATGGTCGCCGATGCGCTCGATGTCGGTGACCACCTTCATGGCGGTGGAGATGCGGCGCAGATCGCCCGCCACCGGCTGCTGGCGCAGCAGCAGGGTCATGCAGCGGTGCTCGATGTCCCGCTCCATGTTGTTGATGCGGCTGTCGCCCTTCACGATGCTCTTGGCCGCGTCGGCGTCGGCGGTGCACAGCGCTTCCAGCGCGGCCTCCACGGCCTCGGCGGAGTTGTTGCCCATCTCCACCAGAGCCGCCTTGAGGGCTTCCAGATCGGTATCGTATTGTTTGCGGATGCTCATTGGTTTTGTCCCTCCTCAGTTTAGCCGAACCGGCCGGAGATGTAATCCTCGGTGCGCTTATCCTGCGGCGCACTGAAGATCTGTGCCGTGGGGCCCACTTCCACCAGCTCCCCCAGCAGGAAGAAGGCGGTGCGGTCGCTGATACGGGCCGCCTGCTGCATGTTGTGGGTGACGATGACCACGGTGTAGTTCTTTTTCAGCTCGCTCATCAGTTCTTCCACCTTCATGGTGGAGCCGGGGTCCAGGGCACTGGTGGGTTCGTCCATCAGCAGCACTTCGGGCTTGACCGCCAGAGCGCGGGCGATGCAAAGGCGCTGCTGCTGGCCGCCGGAAAGGCCCAGCGCGCTCTTTTTCAGGCGGTCCTTCACTTCGTCCCAGAGGGCCGCACCCCGCAGCGAGCTTTCCACCAGCTCATCCAGCTCGGCTTTATTGCGCACGCCGTGGAGCTTGGGGCCGTAGGTGATGTTGTCGTAGATGCTCATGGGGAAGGGGTTTGCCTTCTGGAACACCATGCCCACGCGGCGGCGCAGGTCGGTGAGCTGCATTTCCCGGGCGAAGATGTCCTCGCCCTTCAGCCGCACATCGCCCTCGATGCGCACATTGGGCACCAGGTCGTTCATGCGGTTGAGAGTTTTCAAAAAGGTGGATTTGCCGCAGCCGGAAGGGCCGATGAGGGCGGTGATCTCCCGCTCGCCCACGTCCAGCGAGATATTTTTCAGCGCCTTGAAGTCGCCGTACCAGAGGTTCAGGTTTTTTGCCGAGATGACCGGCATGTTCGTGTTTTCCATAGAGTACCTCATTGTTGAATTTCAACAGGAAGTTTACCGTTTCGACCCTTCCCGTGAAAATGTAGATTTGAAAAATCCGCAGATTTTTCAAATCTACGAAATTAAAAATAATTTTTCCGCTATTCATGGCCAGAGCGCAACAACGACGACCGCCGCCAGTGGCGGAAACAGGGAGGAGTTGTTGGGGCAGCGGCCAGCAAGACGCAAGTGCCGCCCAAGGCACGATGCGGATGCTGGGGGCCGCAACCCGATAAGCGGAGGCCATTTCAAATGGTTATGCTCTGGAAACAGTAAAATCAAATTTCACTGTTTCTGTTTCAGTTTATCCTTCGCCAGCCGCGCCGCCAGATTGATGGCCAGCACCAGCACCAGCAGCACCGCGCCAATGCCCCATGCAGAGGCAAAGTCGCCGTCCTCAAAGGCGCGCAGGTACAGCAGCACCGAAAGCGTTGCGCCGTTGGAGGTGTAGGCTTTCACCACACCCTTCGCGATGACCTCGGCCGCACCGGCGGTGAACAGCAGGGCGGCGCTTTCGCCCACGATGCGGCCTACAGCCAGGATGCAGCCGGTGACGATGCCGTCGATGCTGCAGGGCAGCACGATGGTGCGGATGATGTGCCACTTGCCCGCGCCCAGACCCATGGCACCCTCACGGTAACCCTGGGGCACCGTCTTGAGGGATTCCTGGGTGGTGCGGATGATGGTGGGCAGGTTCATGACCACCAATGTGAGGGAGCCGGACAGCAGGCAGGTCTGGAAGCCCAGTGCCTGGCTGAACACCAGCATACCCACCAGACCGTAGATGATGCTGGGGATGCCTGCCAGCGTCTCGTTGGTGAACTCGATCATCTCAATGAGCTTTCGATTGGAGGCGTACTCGGTCAGATAGACCGCCGCACCCACGCCTAAAGGCAATACAATAAGTAATGTCAGCAGGATGACATACAGGGTGTTGAGGATGGCAGGCAGAATGCCATCGGTCTTTTTCAGCACACTGGCGGTGGTGGAAAGGAATTTCCAGCTGATGTGGGGGATGCCCCGCACCAGCACCATGCCGATGATGCCCGCCACCAGCACCATCACAAGGATGGCGGCGGCCCACACCAGCGCGTTCATCACGCGGTTCCACGCCCGGCGGGAGGGGGAAAAGCCCTTATTCATCGCGGCTGCCTCCCTTCAGGACAACATTCAGGACGATATTGATGAGCATGATGAACACGAACAGCACCAGTGCGATGCTGAACAGTGCCTGCCGCTGCAAGCCGCCGGCGTAGCTCATTTCCTTGGCGATGGCCGTGGTCAGGAAGGTGACGCTGCGGAACAGGCTGTCCGGCATGTTGGGGCTGTTGCCCGCCACCATCATCACAGCCATGGCTTCGCCGATGGCGCGGCCGATGCCCAGCACGATGCCGGCGGCAATGCCGCTTTTGGCGGCGGGCACGCTGATCTTGAACCACGTTTCGGTGTCGGTGGCACCCAGCGCCAGACTGCCCTGCTCATACTCCGGCGGCACCGCGTTCAGCGCCGTCACCGACACCGACACGATGCTGGGCAGGATCATAATAGAAAGCACCACGATGGCGCTGAGCAGGCAGGCACCGGAGGCCTTGCCGAAGGTCTTTGCCACGGCGGGCACCAGCACCTGCATACCCAAAAGGCCGAACACCACGCTGGGGATGCCGGACAGCAGCTCGATGGCGGTGACCACCACGGTGCGCAGCTTGGGGTCTGCGGCCTTGGAGAGGAACACTGCCGTCAGCAGACCGATGGGCACGCCGAGGATGGTAGCACCCAGCGTGCCGTAGATGCTGGACAGGATGAAGGGCAGGATGCCGAACAGCGGCTGGGCCGCCGTGGACGCCCACGTTGTGCCGAACAGAAATTGGAACAGGCCGATCTTATGGATGGCCGGCACGCCGGAGATCACCATGTACATTGAGATGAGCACCACACAGCACACCGCCAGCATCCCGCACAGGAAGAAGATGAAGTTCATCACCGCTTCCAGCCATTCGGCCGGGGTGCGCGGCAGCTGGACACGGCGCAGATAAGACGATTTTTTGTTCATAGCAGGATCCTTACGAAAAGCGCCGACCCGTACCGTTTCGGGGCAGGTCGGCGCGGTGGGGTTGTTTTGCAAAGGCTTCCCCCTTGGGGAAAGGCTTCTGCGATCATCTTTTACTCATTCACCGGCACAGCGCCTGCGGTGCGGATGAGGTCGGCCGCGTCCTTGCTGGTGGCAAAGTCCACGAAAGCCTGTGCCTGCTCAGACAGAGCCACGCTCTTGTTGGTGACGAACACGAAGGGACGCTGGATCTTGTAGGTGCCATCCTTGACGGTATCCTCGCTGCACTCCACGCCTTCCACGGTGACCATGGCAACGGTGTCGCCCACAGCAGACAGAGAAGCGTAGCCGATGGCCAGCGGGTTTGCCTCCACAGCGCTGATGACAGCGCCGGTAGCGGTCAGCTCCTGTGCGTACTTGCAGCTGTCCTTCACGTCCACGATGCTCTCAAAGCCATCGCGGGTGCCGGAACCGGCCTCACGACCTACCAGAACGATCTCGCCGTCGTCGCCGCCCACATCCTTCCAGTTGGTAATCTCGCCGGTGAACATCTTCTTGAGCTGCTCCACGGTCAGGTCTGCCACCTTGCTGTCCTTGTTCACGATGATGGCAATGCCGTCCAGCGCCACGATGGTGCCGTCCACATCCTTCTTCTCATCGTCCTTCAGGGCGCGGGAGGACAGGCCGATGTCCAGGGTTTTATCGGTGGCACCGGTGATGCCTGCGCCGGAACCGGTGGGGTCATAGCTGACGGTGATGCCCGGCTCGACTTCGGCAAAGCCTTCGGTCAGGGCAGCGATGACATTCTTCATGGAAGTGGAACCGCCGGTTGCAACGTTGCCGGACAGGGTGCCGGCGGCCACGCTCTCGGCAGCGGAAGAAGCGGTGGACTCGGCGGCAGAAGAAGCCACGGTGGAAGATGCGGAACCGCCGCATGCGGTCAGGGCCATGGCGGCAGCAGCAGCACCGCAGACAGTGATAAACGAACGACGGGTGATCTTTTTCATCTTTATTTCCTCCAAACAGGTCCGGGCCGTCTGCCCGGGCATTTTTTGTTGTGCTTTTCCTGGGAACGGCTTTATTGTACCGCGCCGCCGCCCCCGCTGCGACCAGCCCCGTGCAAAATGGAGGTAAATCTTTTGGGCAGGGTTTTGCCGCTGTGTCACCTCTGCGTAAAGCCGGGATGAAAACCCTGTACCCGGATTTTACATTGCCCGAAAATGTGCCGAAAATACCATTTTCTGGTTGGGCAAAGCGGCAAAAAGCCCCGGACACTCACAAAGAGTGCCCGGGGCATAAAGTTCCTTCTGTTTTGTTTTTACTGCGGGGTGACCGTCTTGTTTTTCAGGTCCAGCACAAACAGCCGGGAAACCGTGGACAGCGTGATGGTCAGATCCAGCGTCTGCACACCGTCACGGAGGGCTTCATAAAGTGCCTTGTCCGTGGTTGTGAACTCCAAGTCACAATCCTTTGTGGTCCCCTGCCAGATGATGCCGGTGTTGCCATTCTTCATGGCAAGCTTTTGCCCGCCAGCCTCAGCAGAGAAAACATCGCTGTATTTTTTACTGAACGTGATACCGTTCTGCACGCCCTTGATCCCAATCTTGAGTGTCACAAGGCCATAGTTGCCGCTATCCATCCAGCCAAATGTCGGTTTGTCATTAAAATAAACGCGGAACTCACCGACGGTGCTGCCACCGCCGCAGCCTGCCAGCGAAACCGCCACGGCCGCTGCGGCCGCGCCCTTCAGGAAGGTGCGGCGGGTCATTGTTTCAGCCATACGAAAAACCTCCTCTTGCCGTATTCTGTGCCTTTAGCGTACCACATTTTGGAGTTCTGTCAACCAAAATCCGCCAAAAATCCCCCTGCGCACTCAATTTGCACAGGGGGGAGAAATCCTCAGCAGTATTTCGTGCCGTCCGGGCAGTAGAACTGCACATACTTCTGCCACTCGGTCTCGCTGATGGCGCGGCGGTAGCAGTCCACCAGCGCGTCCACGGCCTGCCGGTCAGCAAAGGTGCCGGGGCCGGGGCAGTCCAGCACCAGAATGCGGAACCAGGCGTCGAACAAATGCTCGGTGAAGCCGGTGTCCCGGGCCCCGCACCGGGCGTAAAAGCCCAGCCGCCGCACGGCCATGGCTTCGTCCTCGGCTTTGTCCGGCACCTCAGCTTCGATCAAAATGGCCTGTGCGTCCTTCTCGTATTCCGGCAGGGCCGCCAGCAGTTTTGCTCCAAGGCCCTGCGCCCGGTAGGCGGGCAGCACCGCAAAGTAATCCAGCTGACTCACCCTGCTGCCTGCCGGGCGGACCATGAGCAGGTAGGCCGCCAGCTGTTCGCCGTCAAACACGCCCCAGGTGTGGGCCGTGCCGTCCGCTTCGCTGTTCAGGATCATGCTCAGGGGTTTCAGCTCCGTGGGCGGGAAGTCCCGGCGCATCTCGTCCAGATAGACCCGCGTCAGCTCTTTTTCGTTCAGTTTCCGCCAGCTGTATGTTTTGCTCATCTGTTTCTCCTCCCGGGGTGGTGCCCGCCGTGCTTTTTATAAAATAAGTATAGCACATCCCACATCAGAACGCAAAAACGCTGTAAATGCTTGCATCCCACCGCCGAATCGGGTACTATACTATTATAGAATACGCGAAGACCCGAAGGAGGTTTCTTTTTATGGAATGGACCGACATCCGCCTGACCGTGGCCAAGGCCGACGCCGACAACGCCGAAGCCGTTGCCACCATGATCGCCGAGGGCGGCATCTATATCGAAGACTACAGCGACATTGAGCAGCAGGTGGCCGAGATCGCCCATGTGGACCTGATCGAGCAGGAATTGCTGGATAAGCCCCGCGACACCGTCATCATCCACATGTATCTGGAGCCGGGCGCTTCCCCCGTGGAAACGCTGGCCCTCATTGCCGCCCGCATGGAAGCCGCCGGCATCGCCTACACCGTCGAGACCGAGGGCGTGGAGCAGGAGGACTGGCAGAACGGCTGGCGCAAGTATTACCACCCCATGGAGATCGGCAAGCGGCTGGCCGTGGTGCCCTCCTGGCAGGAGTATGACACCGACCGCGTGAAGCTGATTTTGGACCCGGGTCTTGCCTTCGGCACCGGCGGCCACGAGACCACCAGCCTGTGCATGGAAGCACTGGATGAGCGGGTGAAGGGCGGCGAGCGGGTGCTGGACATCGGCACCGGCAGCGGCATCCTGGCCATTGCGGCGCTGAAGCTGGGCGCGGCCGTGGCCGAGGGCGTGGACATCGACCCCGTGGCCGTGCGCACCGCCGGGGAGAACGCCGCCCTGAACGGCGTGCAGGACAAACTCACCGTGCTGGTGGGTGATCTTTCGGACAAGGCCAGCGGCCAGTACGACATCATCACCGCCAACATCGTGGCCAACGCCATCCTGTCTCTGGCACCGGCTGTGCCCGGCCTGATGGCCGAGGGCGCAACTTTCATCGCCAGCGGCATCATCGACAGCCGCAAGGATGAGGTCATTGCCGGATTGGAAAAGGCCGGTCTCGCCGTCGTGGAAGTGAAGGAAAAGCGCGGCTGGGAGTGCATTGTTTGTAAGAAAGCGTAAACAAAAAGCGCTTTTATTATTTTCAGCTGGCCCGCCCTCTCAGTCTCGCTTTGCTCGACAGCTCTCCCAAGGGGAGAGCCAAGAGCTTGGCCGGATACATTTCTTGCCTCTCCCTCTGGGAGAGGTGGCATTGCGCAAGCAATGACGGAGAGGGCGAGGACGTTCAAGGAGAATCACTATGCCGCACCGTTATTTTACCACTGAAATTTCTGACGGCACCGCCGTGCTGCGCGGGGCCGACGCCCACCACCTTGCCCGGGTGATGCGGGCACGCCTGGGCGAGACCGTCATTCTGTGCGACGGCAACGCCGTGGAATACACCGCATCCATCACCGGTTTCGGCGACGACTGCGTGGAGTTCAGCGTGGAGCCGGGCTACCCCAGCGCCGCCGAACCCAGCGTGGAAGTCACCCTGCTGGCGGGCTACCCGAAGCAGGATAAGCTGGAGCAGATCATCAAGCACGGCGTGGAGCTGGGCGCGGCCCACATCGTGCCCTTCTTCAGCCGATACTGCGTGGCAGCGCCCAAAAAAGAGGAGCAGAAGAACGAGCGCTACAACCGCATCGCGCTGGAAGCTGCCAAGCAGTGCGGCCGGGGCGTTCTGCCGGATGTGGCCCTGCCGCTGCCGAACTTCGGGGCCGTGTGCCGCACCTTTGCACAGTACGACCTTGTGCTGTTCTGCTATGAGTGCGGCGGCGCGCCCCTGCGCCAGCTGCTGGCAGAGACCGCGCCTGCCGACGGCGAAAAACTGAAAATCGCCATCGTGACTGGTGCCGAGGGCGGCTTTGCCGCTGAGGAAGCCGAGATGGCCGCAAAGGCCGGGGCAAAGACGGTGGGCCTTGGCCCCCGCATCCTGCGGTGCGAGACCGCCCCGCTGGCGGTGCTGTCCGCCGTGATGACCCTGACGGGGAACTTAGAGTAATTTTCTTTTATAGAATGCAAAAGGCATCTGCACAGTTTCCACTGAAACCGTGTAGATGCCTTTGTTTTTATGCTCAAAACCCTCTCAGTCATCGCTGCGCGATGCCAGCTCCCCCTTTCGGGGGAGCTGGCGCGTCAGCGTCTGAGAGGGTTATAAAATCACGTCTCCGCTTCCAGCAGAGCCTTTTTCGTGCCCAGCAGGTTCTGCGGGCTTACCGAGAAGCTGCGCAGGCCCAGCTGCAGATACTGCACCGTGTTGGCCGGGTTGCCTACGGCAAGGCCGCAGATGGTCACCGGCACATTGCGCACCTTTGCGGCATCCATCACCATGGTGATGAGCTTTTTCATGGCCTTGCTGGCCGGGCGGTAGTAGTGCTCCGCGCTGGCAAGCTCCCGGTCTGCCGCGTGGGTGTACTGGGTCAGGTCGTTGGTGCCGATCACAAGAAAATCGACCCCGTGCTCTACAAATTCCTCAGCGGTCAGGCAGGCAGCGGGCACGCTGAGCATCACGCCGAACTTGGTGTCCTCGTTGAAGGGCACGCCCCGCTCCTTCAAATGGTCGTGGCAACGCTCCACCACCCGCATGGCGGCGTCCCAGTCCTCCACGGTGGTCACCATGGGGAACATCACCCGCAGCGGGCCGCGGGCGGCCGCACGCAGCAGCGCGCAGATCTGCGTTTCAAACTGGCGGGGCTGGCGCAGGCTGTTGCGGATGCCCCGCAGCCCCAGCTTCGAGGACTGCAGGCCCTGATAGGCGTCGGCCATGGTGCGGTCGGCCCCAAAATCAAAGGTGCGCACGGTCACGGGGCAGCCCTTGGCCGCGGCAAGGCAGGAGCTGTAGAAGAAATACTGCTCCTGTTCGTCGAGGATACGGCCCGGCAGCATCATATAGCTGCTGCGCAGCAGGCCCACGCCCCGGGCACCGGACTGCATGGCGGTGTCGATGTCCTCGGGGCCGAAGCAGTTGGCCAGCAGTTCAAAGGGCTGGCCGTTCTTTGTGCGGTTGGGCAGGGCACTCAGCCGCTGCATCTCGGCGTTTTCGCGCTGCAGCTCGCAGATGCGGGTCTCGGCCTGCTGGCGGACGACGGCGTCCGGGTCCAGGGTGCACTCGCCCTTGGTGGCGTCCAGAATGACGGTGCGTCCGTCGCAGTCGTCCAGAAAATCCCGCCCCACCTGCACAAGGCCCGGGATGTTCATTGCCCGGGCAATGATGGCGGCGTGGCTCTGGCCGCTGCCTTCGGCCGTGATGATGCCCAGGATCATGCCGGAGGGCACGCTGAACAGGTCGGTGGGCATGAGCCGATCGGCGGCAAGGATCACCGGGTGGTCCAGCGCCAGCCACATGCGGGGGCGGTTCGTGAGGATATTGATGACCCGGCGGGTGGCATCCAGAATATCCACGCTGCGCAGCTGCATGTAGGGGTTATCCTTCATGTTGGCCAGCTGGTCGGCATAGCGCTGGCCCACCTGGTTCATGGCCGCCGCCGCGCCGATGCCCGCATTGACGCAGAACCGCACCTCGTTCATCATGCCCTCGTCGTCCAGCATCATGCTCTGGAACTGGAAGATGGCCTGTTCAGTGGGCGCGGCCCGGTCCGCCATGGATTCCAGCTCGCTCTGGGCGGTGTGGATGGCGTCGGTGAGCAGCCGCAGCTCCCGCGCAGGGTTGAAGGGCCCGGCCGTGGCCGTTTCCACATGATGTTCCAGCCGGCTCACCTGGCCCAGCACCAGGCCCGGCGAAGCCGAAGCTCCCTTATACACCTTCATCGTCTGTCACCTCCGGCAGAATGGGCGTTTTCTCCGGCGCGGTCAGGGTGTACCAGACCAGCGCCTGCAAAAAGGTATTGGGCACCAGCGCTGCCAGTGCCGCACGGGCAGCATCCGCGCTGCCCTCGAACAGCGGCGCAAAGCTCTGCATCCGCGCCTGATCGCAGGTGGCGAGGAATGCATCTGCCAGCGTGTGGGTCGTGTAGAATTTTGTCGGATCCACGCCCGCGTCCTCGGCCGCCGCTTCCAGCGGGGCAAGGTCCGCGTCCTTCATCTTGGCCAGCAGCAGGGCCGCATCCGCCGTCAGGGTGACGGGGTACTTCTCCCGCACCGCCTTCTGCACCTGCTGGAATTTCCACGCAAAGGCGGCGGCATCCTCACAGCTCTCCGCACTGGTGGAAACAGCATAGGCACAGCCCCGCAGATACCCCATGGCGCGGCGGGTATCGTAATAGCCCAGCTCCATGTTGCGGCGGGCGGTGTCCGGGTCAAAGTGGAGGATATCGCCCAACTCCCAGTAGCTGCGCACCATCACAGTGGGCAGGCCAGTCAGGTTCGGGCGGGTGATGCCCACGCCCTCCAGATCCACGCACACCAGCTCCTCGGCCCCCATTTTTTTGGCAAGGCCGGTGGGCATGTTGTCGCTGTAGCCGCCGTCCAGAAACTTTTTGCCGTCGATGTCCCGCGCCCGCAGCGCCGGGAAGCAGGCGGCAGAGGCCATCAGATAATCCTTTACCCGCCCTTTGGGGATCTGGTCCAGCGTCAGCTCTCGGGCCTTCAGCCCCCGCTGCTCCACCGTGACCAGACCAAACCGGATGTCTGCAGCCCGCAGGGCGTCCTCGTCCAGCACCCGCTCCACGATCTCCTCCAGCGGGGACACGTCCAGACCGCCGGCCTTCACCACGCTGCGCAGGAACTGGTGCAGCTCGGACAGGTCGGCGTCCCGCTCGGGCAGCTCCATCACGTCCCGGCTGCGGATGGTCAGCCACATGTCCCGCGCGGTGGCGTACTGGTCCAGCACGAACATGGCACCGTTCAGGCTGCCGACACTCGTGCCGGTGATGATCTGCGGGTGCCAGTCCAGCTCCATCAATGCGCGCCACACGCCCACCTGATAGCTGCCCCGGGCACCGCCGCCTGCCAGCACCAGCGCTTTCTGCCGTTGTTCCATGGTCTCCGCCTCCTCTGTCGATGCCTGCTGTTTTGTTCGATTATAGCATATTTCCCGCAAAAATTCTCCCGGTTTTTGTAAATAAACGGCTTTCTCCCGGCTAAGAAACATGATATACTTAGTGGGATATTTTACAAGGAGGCATTCTCATGCACTGCAAGCAATGGATCTTTGATATGGACGGCACCCTCACCGACAGCATGGGCGTGGTGTGGGAGGGCGCACCCGACGCGCTGCTGCGCCGCTACGGCCGCACCCCAAAGGAAAACCTGCGCTCGGCCCTGCTCACCATGGGGATGCAGGAGGGCGCGCAGTACCTGATCCGGGAGTACGACCTGCCGCTGGACGAAACCGCCTATTACGACGTGATGCGCCAGGTCATTGCCGAGCTGTACGAGACCGTGGAGCTGAAACCCGGCGTGCGGGAGATGCTGGCCCGGCTCAGGGCCGAGGGGGCCCGGCTGTGCCTTTGTTCCAACACCTGGGCCGACCAGTGCCGCACGGTGCTGAGGAGGCTGGGCGTGCTGGACGATTTTGAGTTCATCGTGGAAGCCCAGGGTGCGCTGCACAAGAGCCGCCCGGAGGTGTTCGCCCAGTGCATGGAGCGGCTGGGCGGAGCAGACCCTGCCGCCTGCGCCGTGTGCGAGGACGCCATTTACGCCGCCTCCACCGCCCAAAAAGCCGGGTATTACGTCATCGGCATCGCAGACCCGGCCTCTGCCGCCGACGAAGCACAGATGCGCCGGGTGTGTGACCAGTTCCTGCCCGCATGGAGCGCGCTGGACTGGACCCGCGCGTGAGCCGCGCCGCCGCGTTTTCTGCCGCCGGAGGAACTGCCTTGTGCGGTTCTTTCTTGCCTTTTATTTTGCTTGCATTTTACAGGCGAAAAGTGTATGATAATATAAATCAGACAATTCTATTATCAAAAGTTTCCATTTCATGAACAAAACGCGCATTCCGCGCGATTCTGATACAGCCGATCGTATCTTGATCGAGAACAGAGAAGGAATAGGAGACCCCTTGTCATGAACAATCCGCTCGTCAGCATTATCGTGCCTGTGTATAACGTGCAGAATAGTGTTGCCCGGTGTCTGGAAAGTGTCCTTGCGCAGACCTGGAAAGAGATCGAAGTCATCGTGCTGAACGACGGCTCCACAGACGGCAGCCTTGCCATCTGCGAGCAGTTCCGCCGCAAAGACCCCCGCATCACCCTGATCGACAAGCCCAATGCCGGGCTTTCCATGACCCGCAACGATGGCATGAAGGTGGCCAAAGGCAAGTACGTCCAGTTCGTGGACAGCGACGACCTGCTGGAGCCCGATTTCACGGAAAATATGGTCCGCGCGGCCGAGGCCAACAGCGCCGACCTTGTCATCTCGCCCTACTGGATGGCCCTGCCGCCGGAGATGGTGAACCCCGGCGAAGGGGAAAAGCTGGCCCCGGACGCAAAGCTTTTCCTGGAGGACCCCTCCGTCACCGACCGCCGCGGCTATAAGGTGCGCCAATACGGCTTTCTGCCCGCCGGGGTCTACGACCAGCGTGCCTACGCGATGCAGCTGATCGAAAAGCCCGCCACCTTCTACTTCAACGTGGTGTGGAACAAGCTCTACCGCCGCCAGCTGCTGGAAGCCGTGGACCTCTGGTTCACCAACGACCTGCTCTACGCCGAGGATCAGCAGTTCAATGTGCGCTACCTGCAATACGCCAAGGTCATTGCTTCCATCGACACCCCCGGCTATTATTACATCCAGAACCCCCATGGCATCTGCCACACCCAGCTCACCGCCGGCACCGTGATGCAGAACAAGCTGCAGATGCTGCGCTATTACAAAGAGCTGTTCACAAAGCTTGGCATCTACGACGAAACACAGCCCCGGCTGTACAAGTCGCTGGTGGCTTTTTCCGAGAACGTTTCGCCCTCCAGCCTGCTGCAGCGCGCCATCGACGACGCCGCATCCTACTGGGGCAGCCTGACCGGGCTGGACGCCTCCTCGGTGCCGGTCCAGGAGACAGACGCCGCCAGCCGCCCGGCAAAACCGGCCCGGGCCTCCCGCAGGAAAAAGCTGGACCCAAAGCCTGAATAAACCACCTTTGCACACGAAAAAAGAGCCGCCCGAAGCGGCTCTTTTTTGCTGTGTTCCTCAGCGGTACCAGGCGCGGATGGCCTCCCGCACGGCGCCTTCCCGCCCACGGGGGATGGGCACCCGTGCGCCGCTGGTCATCTGCAGCTCTCCGGCGCTCAGCAGCCGCACGGCGGCCAGGCTGACCACATAGGAGCGGTGGGGCTGCAGGAAGCGGCCGTCCGCCAGCAGCGGCCCCGCCACCGCCGAAAAAGGCACCCGCAGCGAAAGGGAGGTCACGTCCTCGCCGCTGAGCAGGTGGAAGTGGACGATGTGGTGGGTGCACTCCAGATATTCGATCTCGGCATAGGCCAGCACCCGCAGCCCCTCGGCCGTGTTCACCGTCAGGGCCGGGCCGTACTCCGGTTCGGCGGCGCGGTCCAGCAGGGCGGAAAGCTCCTGCTGGTGCACCGGCAGCAGCAGATACTGCATCGCGTCCACCCGGAAGGCGCTGTAGGCGTGGGCCGGGGTGCGGGCCACGAAGGCCAGCGGTGCCCGGCGGCCCCGGCGGCGCAGCTCGGCCGCCGCCGCCAGCCCCTCGGGCGAGGCCACCGCCGCCAGCTCGATGAGGTACAGCTCATAGCGGTCCCCGGCGGTGTCCCGCTGCAGGAGGGTAGCGGCGTCCGGCAGCTGCTGCACGATGCACGCATCCGCCCGGCGGGCAAAGTATTCCATGCACTGCCGCTCCAGCCCGCTGCGCAGCCCAGCATCCGGGCTGCAGACCGCGATGTGAAAGATCATTCCTGCTTCCTCCGTTCTCGGCCCGCCGCGCTTGCTTTTTGGCGGCAGGGCGTGTATCATAAGGATAATTCTTCCCCCATTTTCCCGCAAAGGAGACGCTTTTTATGGAACAGCCCCTCGTCAGTGTGATCGTGCCCATGTACAACGCGCAGAACACCATCCGCCGCTGCGTGGAAAGCATCTGCGGCCAGTCCTACCCGAACCTGGAGATCCTTTTGCTCAATGACGGCTCGAAGGACGGCACCCTGGCCGTCTGCCGGGAGCTGGCGGCCGCGGATGCCCGCATCCGTCTCATCGACAAGCCCAACTCCGGCGCTTCGGACACCCGCAACCAGGGGCTGGCCCTTGCCAGGGGCGAGTACATCCAGTTTGCCGACAGCGACGATTACCTGCTGCCCGGCTGCACCGAGCGCCTCGTTTCCGCCGCCCGGCGGCACAAGGCCGCGCTGGTGCTGGCCCCTTACCGGATGATGATCCCCCACGGCAGCGGCTATGACACCCGGGAATACAGCCTGCTGCCCGCCGGGGTCTACACAAAAGCCGACTATCTGTGGTGGGTCATCGGCCAGCCCGCCAGCTTTTACTTCACCGTGGTGTGGAACAAGCTGTTCCGCCGGGACGTCATCGCCGCCCACGGGGTGCGCTTTCCGGCCATGGCCTTTACCGAAGACCAGCAGTTCAACGCCGCCTACCTGCACCACACCGAAGGGGCCTTCGTCTCTCTTGCGCAGCCCTGCTACTGCTATGTGCAGAACCCCCAGAGCGTCTGCCACACCCAGGTCACCCTCCGCGCCATGCTGGAGCACCGGAAACGCATGTACGGCATCTACAGCCAGATGTGCCGGGAAATGGGCCTGTATGAAAAATACCGCACCCGGCTGCGGGGCATCTACCTCAGCCTGTTCGAGAGCACCCTGCCCAGCGGCCCGGTGCAGAAGCTGGCCGATACCGTTGCCCGCACCAAAAGCCTGCGCTGACGTCGAAAGGAGTTTTTATGGAGTTTCCTCTCGTGAGCATCCTTGTGCCCATGTATAACGCCGCGGGCTGCATCACCCGCTGTGTGGAAAGCCTCTGCGCCCAGACTTATAAAAGCATCGAAATTTTACTGCTGAACGACGGCTCCACCGACGACACCGCTGCCGTCTGCGCCCGCCTTGCCGCCCAAGACCACCGCATCGCCGTGATCGACAAACCCAATACCGGCGCGGCCGATACCCGAAACCGGGGCATCCGGCTGGCCCACGGCAAGTACATCCAGTTCGTGGACTGTGACGACTGGCTGGCCCCGGATTTTACCGAAAAGCTGGTCACCGCCGCCGAGCAGCACCAGGCAGAGCTGGTGGTCGCGCCGTTCTGGATGGTCTACCCGGAGCACTTTGTGGAGCACACCCGCCCCTGGGAAAAGGCGGTGACCGTGGTGCGCAAGCGCAACCCGCCCCGCACCCGGGCCTATGGCTTCCTGCCCGCCGGGGTGTACGCCCTGCCGGACTACCTCCGGCATCTGCTCCAAAAGCCCAACACCTTTTTCTACGGGGTGCTGTGGAACAAGCTCTACCGCCGGGATGTGCTGGAAGCCCACGGCGCGCGCATCCCGCAGGTGCTGTTCGCGGAAGACCAGCTGTTCAACCTGGAATACCTGCGCTTCGTGCGCACCGTCGTTTCCATCCCGGACATCGGCTACTTTTATCTGCAGAACCCCCAGAGCGTCTCCCACACCCGGGTGAGCACTGCCGACATCCTTGCGGTGCGGCGGCGGGCAATGCAGCTGTACCGCACCCTCTGTGCCGAGGCAGGCCTTTCCGCCGAGCTGCGGGGTGCCGTCCTGCGCTCCCCCTTTGGCGAGAACGAGTTCACTCTGCCGCCGCTGGACACGCCGCAGGCGCATTTCTGCAAGTTATAATATGACACAAAAAGCACCCGGAGTTCTGCCGGGAGCCGCTCCGGCTCCCGCACGGCCCCGGGTGTTTTTGTCGTTTTTTGTCTCTCAGCAGCTGATGGCGGCGCACTTTTCCGCCAGCCAGACCCGCTCCGCATCGTTCAGGTGCGGGGCCAGCTTTGCGAACACCTGGCGGTGGTAGTCGTTCAGCCAGGCGATCTCGTCCCTGTCCAGCACGCCGGGCAGAATGGGCGAGGTGGCAATGGGCACGAACATCAGCGGCTCAAAGCCCAGGAAGGTGCCGTACTGGTTGTCGGCCTTGTGCACGCACACCAGCTCGTTCTCAATGCGGATGCCCACGAGGTCGGTCTCGTAGACGCCGGGCTCATCGGTGACCACCATGCCCGGGCGCATGACCACCGAGTTCGTACCCCGCAGGCTGTGGGGGCCTTCGTGGACATTGCCCACGAAGCTGACGCTGTGGCCGGTGCCGCAGCGGTAGTTGATGAGGTGCCGCCACAGCGGTTCGCGGGCGATGGTGTCGATCATCTTGCACTCGCAGTAATCCAGCCAGACGGCCTTGGCAAGGTCGATGTGGCTCTGCAGGGTCCAGGTGTAGAACCGCTTCTCGTCCTCGGTCAGCTCGCCCAGCGGGTAGGTGCGGGTGATGTCGGTGGTGCCGTCCATGTAGGTGGCACCGCTGTCCACCAGCAGAAAGCCCTTCGGCTGCAGCACAGCGTGGTCCTCCGGGGTGGCGTGGTAGTGCATCATGGCCGCGTTGCCGCCGTAGGCCGCAATGGTGCCAAAGCTCTCCACAAGGAATTTGTCGGTGCTGCTGCGGTACTTGTGCAGAATTTCGTCCACGGTCAGCTCAGTCAGCGTTTCCCCGGCGGCAAGACGGCTTTCCAGCTCGATCTGGAACCGCACCATGGCCACGGCGTCGCGGATGTGGGCTTCCCGGATGTGGGCAAGCTCGGTGTCGTTCTTCACGCCCTTCATCAGCAGCAGCGGGTCGGTGCCGTCCTTCACGGTGAGGGCGGGGTTCTTTTCCAGCACCTGATACACCGCGTAGTTCACGGTGGCGGCTTCGGCCAGCACGGTCTGGGGTTCGGTCTCGGCGGCGAGGAAGGGGAGCACATCGTCGTACTCCGCGAGGGTCACGCCGTTGGCTTCCAGCTCCGCCTTGGCTTCCGGGGTGACGCGGGCGGTGTTGATGAACAGTACCGCGCGGCTGGGCGTCACATAGCAGTAGGCCATGGCGTAGGGGGTGCACTCGATGTCCATGGCGCGCAGGTTCAAAAGCCAGGCGAGGTTATCCAGCTTGCCCACGAACTGGGCGGTGCAGCCCAGCTCTTTGAGCTTGCCGCGCAGCTGGTCCAGCTTTTCGGCCGGGGAGAAGCCCGCGTATTCCTTCGGCAGGATCCATGCCGGGGTGTCCGGCAGGGCGGGACGGCCCTCGGTCCACAGCTCATCCTCAAGGTTCAGGGTCTTGATGGAAGCGCCTTTTTTCGCCAGCGCCTTTTCCAGCTTGCTCACGAGGGCGGTGGCGGCAGTCAGGCCGCACAGGCCCAGCACTTCGCCCTCGGAAAGGGCGGCGGCGCAGTATTCCTCCACGGTGGGCACACCGGGCTCACCCATGCGCTGCAATTTGATCTCGGTGCCCGCGATCTCCTTTTCCGCCTGCACAAAGTACCGGCCATCTGCCCACAGGGCACTCTCGGTACGGGTGACCACAAAGGTGGAGTTCTCGCCGTGGAAACCGGAGAACCAGGTCAGGCTGGTGTAGTGGTCGGGCAGGTATTCGCTGGCGTGGGGGTCGCCCACGGGGATCAGATAAACGGCCACGCCGTTTGCGGCCATGGCGGCGCGCAGGGCGGCAAGGCGCTCGGGAACGGTATTCATGCTCATACGATCGCATCCTTTTTTGTTTTTCGCAAGCCGGAAAAAACGCCCGGCGGCGGTGTTTTCTTGTGTCTTATTGTATCATCCAAACGAAAAGATTGCAATGCGAGGCACGCTTGACATTTTGTATCATCTGTATTATCCTAAATAATACAAAGAGAGGAGGATGCACATGCTGTTCCGGCTGGATTTTCAAAGCGCTGTGCCCATTTACCGCCAGATACGCGATCAGGTGGTGCTGGCCGTGGCCGAGGGCCGTCTGCTGCCCGGCGAACACCTGCCCACCACCCGGGCCCTTGCTGAGGATGCCGGCATCAACGTGATGACCGTGAGCAAGGCGTATCAATTATTGAAAAGCGAGGGCTACCTGACCGCCGACCGGCGCAGCGGTGCCGTCGTGTGTACCCCGCCAGGCGGCAAAGCCCTGACGGCCGACCAGCTTTCCCGTCTGCGGCTGCTGGCGGGCGAGGCACGGCTGGCTGGGCTTTCCAAAGAAGAATTTCTGGCGCAGTGCGCCGCAGTGTATGGCGAAACGGAGGGCTGAACCATGTCAGTTTACATGTCTCGTGCCGATGAAATCATGCTGTTTGTGGTCTATCTGGCGATCCTTGGCATCCTGTATGGCATTGCCCGCAATTCGGCCCGGCGGCAGAAGGGCCTGCTGTTCGGCGTGACCGTGCCGGAAACGGTGCTGGAACTGCCGCAGGTTCAGGTGATCATCCGCCGCTTTAAGTGGGAGACCGACCTGCTGGCTCTTGCGATGGTAGTCGTTTACATCCCGCTGTTCTTCCTGCGCACCATGTGGCTGCTGGCAAGTATCTGGATCGTGCTGTTCTACGCTGCCATCACGGTGCCATATCTGCCCTATCTCAAGGCCCACAAGCAGATGAAGCAGCTCAAAAAAGAGCAGGGCTGGGCTGTCACGCCGCCGCTGCGGCTGCGGGTAGTGGACACCAATACTTCGGAAACATCCCTGCCCGAGCCTATCGGTCTGTGGACACTGATACCGCCACTGGCGATCAGTCTGGCACCCGTGTTCCTGCCCGGGCAGACGGCGGCGCTGCGCGGCGTGGTGCTCTCGGACGCGCTGGTCATTGTGGTATGCTGGGCCGCCGGGCGCTGGACTTTCCGCCGCAAAGGCGAGATGGTGACGGCAGACACGGCATTGAACCAGACCTTGCAGCGGGTGCGGCGGGCCTATTGGGACCGCTTCTGGCGGTTCATGCTCTGGGGCTGTGCCGGGCTCAATTTTCTCATGGGCACGGTGCAGAATGGCGGCATCGCGGTGATGGGTTCACTGGCCTTTTTGATCCTGCTGATGGGCGGCACCCTGTGGATGGAACTGCGCCTGCGCCGCACCCAGGAGCGGCTGACCAAAGGGGCCGCCGCACTGGCCGACGAGGACGATGTGTGGCTGCTGGGCAGCTTGTACTATAACCCCGCCGACACCCGCGTGATGGTGGCAAAGCGGCTGGGCCTCGGCACCACGGTCAATCTGGCAACGCCGGTAGGTAAATGGACGATGGCGGTGCTCGTCGTCATTATCGTGGGCAGCCTGTTCGTTGGCCCTGCAATGGGCGTGGCAGACAGCATCCCCACCGAGCTGGAACTGCGTGGCAGCGCCCCCGCCGTGCTGGTAGCATCCCATGGCAAGCGTGAAAAGTATACCCTTTCTGCCGACCGCATCTCGGATGTACAGCTGCGGGACAGCCTGCCGGCGTGCAGCCGCACCGTGGGCACCGGGCTGGATCACTATCTGGAAGGGGACTTCTATGTGACCGGCGAGGGGCAGGCGTACTTCTGCCTGGACCCCACCGCCGCGGTCTTTCTGCGGGTAGAAGCCAATGGCATCGTCTACTGGTTCACCGGCGATTCGGCGGAGGAAACGCAGGCGGTGGCAAACGCGCTGGAAAAGGGAAGCGCGCAGTAAACCATCTGCTGGCTCGCCCATTCCACTTTGTCACCTATGGTAACATTTCCACGGCACCGGGTGAGTCTTTCAAAGGGAGAGGCCCTGGCATAAAGGCACACTTTTTATGGACTGCCAAAGGCTCTCCCCTTGGGAGAGCTGCCGAGCATTGCGAGGCTGAGAGGGCGAGGATACTGCCCTTTCAGCCCCTTATTTTTGTTTTTATCCCCAAAACGCAACCAATTTGCAAAAAATGTTACAATTTTTTCTTGAAAAAGGGCGTTTTCCCATTGACAGCCTTGTTATAATAGGAGTGTAAGATTTTTGAGCCAGCACTCTGCGGCTCTGTGTGCTATTACAAGAAAGAGGCATTTGAATCATGACTAAAATTGATATCTTCTCCGGCTTCCTGGGTGCCGGTAAAACCACCCTCATCAAAAAGCTCATCAAAGAGGCCTTCGCAGGCCAGCAGGTCGTGCTGATCGAGAACGAGTTCGGCGAGATCGGCATCGACGGCGGCTTTTTGAAGGAAAGCGGCATCCAGATCAACGAGCTGAACGCCGGCTGCATCTGCTGCTCGCTGGTGGGCGACTTCCGAACCGCTCTGCAGCAGGTGGTGGAGCAGTACCACCCCGACCGCATCGTCATCGAGCCCTCCGGCGTGGGCAAGCTCTCCGACGTGACCCGCGCTGTGGAAGGCGTGGCCGAGCACCTGGACGTGCAGCTGAACAGCTTTGTCACCGTGGCCGATGTGAACAAGGTCAAGATGTATATGAAGAACTTCGGCGAGTTCTACGATGACCAGATCAGCCACGCAAGCTGCATCCTGCTCAGCCGCACCCAGACCGCCAGCGAGGAGAAGATCGCCGCTGCCGTAGCCATGCTGCGCGAGAAGAACCCCACCGCTACCATCGTCACCACCGCATGGGACGACCTGACCGGTGAGCAGATCCTGAAGGCCATGTCCACCAAGGACGACTTCAAGGCAGAGCTGATCGCCATGGCAGCCAAGGCCAATGAGGAACACGCCCACGAGGATGAGGAAGAAGAACATCATCACCACCACCATCACTACGATGAGAACGGCGTGTGCAGCTGCGGCCATCATCACGATGACGACGACGATGACGAGGATGAGCACGAGCATCACCATCACCACGATCATGACGAGGATGATGACCATGACGAGCATGAGCATGAGCATCATCACCACCATGATGACGATGACGACGATCATTGCTGCTGCGGCCACCATCATCACGACGACGACGATGATGAGGATGAGCACGAGCATCATCACCACCACGATCACGACGAAGATCATGACCATGACGAGCACGACCACGAGCACGGCGACCACTGCTGCTGCGGTCATCATCACCATCATCATGACCACGACGCCGACGAGGTGTTCACCAGCTGGGGCGTCGAGACGGCCCGCAAGTTCACCAAGGCCGAAGTGGAGCACGCCCTCACCGAGCTGGACACCGGCGCTTACGGCATGATCCTGCGCAGCAAGGGCATCGTGGACGGCGGTGCCGACGGCTGGCTGGAGTTCGACTATGTGCCCGGCGAGTGGGAAGTGCGTGCCCGCGGTGCTGACGTGGGCGGCAAGCTGGTCGTCATCGGCTCCAAGCTGAACGAGAAGGCCATTGCTGAGCTGTTCGGCTGCTGAGCGTTAAAATAAGAAGGAGAAACCATCACTTATGGCAAAAGAAATTCCGGTCTACCTGTTCGTGGGCTTTCTGGAAAGCGGCAAGACCAAATTCATTCAGGAGACCTTTGAAGACC
>ERZ773210.1311-NODE-1311-length-24964-cov-17.752098_pt1 | contig 24964 bp, 19 predicted proteins | sample MGYA00580528_ERZ773210 | MGnify/ENA primary metagenome ERZ773210 (study PRJEB29015, sample SAMEA2737769) | human gut metagenome | biome: human gut; feature: human-associated habitat; material: faeces | place: China | collected 2012 ...
CGCGGTTGCTTCGGCAACCATCTACCCCTGCGCCGAGTGCGCATCCTCGTAGAGCATTTATTCATCGTATTAGGAAACGAAGTTTCCTATACGATGAATAAATGCGCGTCAGCGATTCTGCATGAACCCTTCGATTTCATCCGGGTCGCGGATAATCTGCTCCGAAAGGACTTCGCATCCGTCCTCCGTAATCAGAAGGTCGTCCTCGATTCGGATGCCGATTTCCCATTCATCGATATACAGCCCCGGTTCGTCGCTGATGACCATTCCGGGAAGCAGCTTATCGTTCTCCAGCGTGTTGACATCGTGCACGTCGATTCCAAGATGATGGGATACGCTGTGCATGTAGTAAGTGCCGATCTCTTCCTCGTTTTCAATCAGACCGAGACGGATACATCCCTCCGCCAGCACCTTTTTGCAGACGTCATTCAACTCCCGAAGCGTCATGCCGGGCCTTGCCGTTTTTGCGATCGTCCGGTTTGCTTCCAAAACGACCTCATAAACCGCCCTCTGCTGCTGCGTAAAATGCCCGTTTACCGGATAGGTTCTTGTGATGTCCGCACAGTAGCCCTGATATTTTGCGCCCAGATCCATCAACAGCAGCGTGCCGTCCTCGCAGATATCCCGGTTGGTTTCGTAGTGCAGCATTGTACCGTTTGCACCGCTTCCGGCAATCGTCGGGAACGAAGTTCCATCCGCACCCTGATACATGATCTGATATTCAAAATCCGCCTGTGCCTGATATTCCGCCATGCCCGGCTCCAAATGCTTCATCACATACTGCAGTGCATTGTCGGTGATTTCGATCGCCGTTTTGAGCTGTGCGACCTCGTCTGCATCCTTCTGCATCCGCATCTGCGCCACATACGGGAACAGATTTCTGATCGGATATCCCGGATACAGCGCTGCGTATTCCTTCGCCTTTACCGCATTGTAATCCGGCAGATCCTCTTGCTGATGGCGATAACAGTCAAAATACAGGCTTTTGACATCCTCGCGGGTCATCATCATATCGAACACCCCGTCAAAGCTTTCCAGGAAACGCACATCTTCGATCTGACTGATCTCTTTTGCCTCATCGACCGTCACCTTCCTGCCATACCAGCGCTCCTGCGTCGGGTCAGCCTCTTCTATAAATAGGATTTCCTTCGGATCGCGTTTCGTCTTTTTCATGAGCAGGATCATCCGCTCCCGGCGCAATCCCGTCAGATAAAAGAAGTTGCGGTTCGCCTCAAACGGCGCGTACTCGTCCGCGCTCACATGTGTTTCAATTCCAGAAAATAAAATCAGTGCAGCATTTTCCTCCATCTGATCGAACAGCTGCTGTCTTCTTTTTAAAAAGTTCATCTTTCCCTCTCATTTCTGCGCACGCTTTTTGCGCATGCCGAGTTTGTGTCAAGTGCGCGCAGACACAAACCTCGTGATTGAAAAATTTTATTTTTCAATCTTTTCCTACATTTTTCAGACGCCCTCGCGTCATGCACTTTGTAGACGCAAACGCGATCCCGTTTCTTTCATGTATCGAATAAATCCTCCGCTCAGTCGTTCTCTTCCAGATCTTCCAGATCCTCGTTCACCGCAGACGAACCCATCCATGCCGCGACTCCAAAAATCAGAAGCACCGTTCCGACCACAATCCATAATGTACTGTCCGAATGCATCCAAATCGCCGCAAATCCGCCGATTTCCAACGGAATAGCCGCGATTTTCAGCCCCCAGAACCGCAGTTTTTCCACATCATTCAACTTCTGATACGCCTGCTTCTGGGCAACCACAGACGCTGCACACATAATAAAAATGTTGCCGGAGGCTTTGTGTCCTCTTAACAGCCACGCGATTCCAAAACAGATCGCCGCAAAAAAACATCCAACAATCAGCAGCAGGAAGCTGTCGCCTTCAACGAAATCCTCCACATACTGATAAAAATCATCTTCTGTCCCGTAAAAATAGAGATATGCGTGTCCCTCGGACGGCTTCTGCACCGTCACTTCACCGTTTCCGACAAGCACTACCGCCGTCAGCTGCGCATCCTCTCCCAGCCCCCAGATCTGATAACGGGTGTCTCCATTTTTTCCGCCCGGGTAGAATTCGTCAAACCATTCCAGACCGCGAACATTATCCTCCGTCAGCTCTGTCTGATCGTCCAATACAGCTGCGACATGATCGCCCCGGACTGTATAGCTGCCGCCATCCTCTTTTTCCCAGCCGGAAGAATCCTCATCCTCTTCTTCCTGATAGACCCATTTTTCCACTTTCAGATAATAAAACTGCCCATCCAGAAACTTTCGCGGATCGGAAACCAGATCGCCGGTCAATGGAATCTGCGTCACCACAACTTCCTGCTGCGTGTTCTGATTTTTCCATTCCTCCAGATCCTGCATGGTGACAACCGGCGCATCATAAAGCGCCTGCGCACGCGCACTCGTATCTTTCGTATCAGCTGCGCAGAACACAATTCCCGCAAGCACAAAAAATATCCCCAGTCCGATGAAAAATTTTTTCATAATCCGCTCCTTTCCATAGCTGCTCTATTTCGGGATGTCCTTCAAAAAAAGAATTGATGCTTCCTGCATTCCTGCCTTATACTGATAGTACCTGATAATATAGGAGGGCTCCCACATGATCCGTTTCGCTGTAATCGGCACAAACACCATTACCGATAAATTTCTCCAGGCAGCCTCTGCACTGCCTGATTTCAAGCTCTGCGCTGTCTATTCCAGAACGCTTGCGCGGGCGCAGGAGTATGCACAAAAAAATAACGTTTCGCTTGTCTTTGATTCTCTTGAGGCGCTGGCTGACTCAGACCAGATCGACGCAGTCTACATCGCCAGCCCCAATTTCTGCCATGCGGCCCAGAGCATCCTGATGATGCAGCACCACAAGCATGTGCTCTGCGAAAAGCCGATCGCCTCCAATGCTTCGGAATTTCAACAGATGTATGACACTGCCATAAAAAATCAGGTCATTCTGCTCGAAGCCATGCGCTCTGTCTTTTCTCCTGGTTTTGCAGCGATCCGTTCCCTGCTGCCTGTGCTTGGAACAATCCGGCAGGTAGATTTTTCTTTCTGTAAATATTCCAGCCGCTATGACCATTTCAAAGAGGGGATCATCGAAAACGCTTTCCATCCTGCGCTTTCCAACGCTGCCCTGATGGACATCGGCGTTTACTGTGTCCATCCGCTCGTCTCCCTGTTTGGCATGCCGGCTTCGATTCAGAGCAGCAGCATTTTTTTATCCAACGGCTTCGAAGGCGCCGGCACGGTTCTTTTACAGTACACGGATATGCAGGCAACGCTCCGGTATTCCAAAATCTCGGATTCTTATCTGCCGTCCCAGATTCAGGGAGAAGCCGCAACCCTGCTGATCGATAAAATTCAGGATCCCCAGCAGCTCACGCTCCTGTTTCGAGACGGTCATACCGAAAATCCGAACATTCCAGCTGTTTCCAACAACATGGTCTACGAAGCAGCTGAATTTGCCCGCTTAATCGACCAGCTGCAGCAGGCGCTGGAAAATGACTCAACGGATGGGATACCTTCCCTCATCCGTCATTCCTGGCTGAAGGCATCCTGCCTCGAGCTCGAAATCATGGACACCGTCCGCAGGCAACAAAAAATTCTTTTTCCGGCAGACCACTGAGGTCTGCCGTTTTCATTCATGACAATAGAATGCTCGCAGAGCGTGCATTCTATTGTTTCGGAAAGAGCTTTCTCCGCCATAAGCAGCGGTAAAATGCACTTTTCTTTTTACATCGAAATCCACCCAAACGCATTTGCCACGGAGCTGATCAAAATGATCGCCGCAAAGATCGGGCATAAATACCGAATCATCACGTTAAAAATCTTCTTTCTCCGAAATGTGCTCTCGCCGTGCATGACTTCTTCTTCAATGCTTTTTGTTCCAACTACTTTCGACACCAGCAGACAGGTGGCAATTGCTGCGATCGGCATCATAACAGAGTTTGTCAGAAAATCAAAGAAATCCAGAAACTGCATTCCGATCAGCTTTACCCAGGACAACGGGCCGTATCCCATACAGGATAAAGTACCCAGCCCCAGCATGATCACGCCAACCAAAACAACTGCCTTCTTGCGTCCCCAGTGAAGCTCATCCTCAAAGGTAGACACTGCACTCTCTGTCAGTGCAATCGAGCTTGTGATCGCTGCAAATAACACGAGTACGAAGAATAAAATTCCCGCTGCTGTTCCAAATCCCATGCTTGCAAACACTTTCGGAATCGTAATAAACATCAACGCAGGTCCTGCCTGCAGCGTATCCGGATCTCCGCCGGAAAAGGCAAATACTGCCGGGATGATCATCAGACCCGCCATAATTGCGATGGCTGTATCGAATACTTCTACATTTCTCGTCGAATCTTCAATCGATACGTCCTTTTTCATATAGGATCCAAACGTGATCAAAATTCCCATGGCAATCGACAGGGAATAAAACATCTGTCCCATCGCCGCAACCACCGTCATCCAGGAAAAATTTTTCACATTCGGTACCAGAAAATATTTCACACCTTCCAGTGCGCCCGGACGCGTCACCGAATACACTGCAATAATCACGGATAGCACGATCAGTATCGGCATCATGAATTTCGACACGCGCTCGATTCCATTGCGCACGCCCGCATAAATAATCGCCATCGTAAACAGCGCAAATACGGCAAAGCAGATTTCCGTAGATGTTCCGTTTGAAATAAAATCGGAAAAATAGCCGTCTGCTGCCAGCTTCTGACCGTTTCCTTTGACATATTCAACCAGATATTTGATGACCCAGCCACCGATTACGGAATAATACGGTACGATCAGCACAGGAATGATCGCGTTGATCCAGCCGCCTGCAGACAGCCATTTCGATTTGCCGAAAGAGGAAAAGGCTCCCACCGGGCTTTTTTTCGTCATGCGCCCAATCGCGGTTTCCGCTACGATCATGGTATAGCCGAAGGTCAGCGCCAGCAAAATATAAATCAGCAGGAAAATGCCGCCTCCGTACTTTGCTGCCAGATACGGAAATCTCCAGATATTTCCCAGCCCTACAGATGCTCCCGCAGCCGACAAGACATATCCGAGTTTGCCGGAAAAGCTGCTTCTTTTGTTATGTTCCATTTTCAGTCTCTCTCCTTTTTGTGAAATACGTTTTTACTATACCATACTTTCATCAAAAAGGATTCCTAAATTTTCGGAGTATTTTTATGCATTTATGTAGATTTTTAAATGATGCGCTTCTGACCATTTGTATTCTCTTTTGTGAATATTCTCCTATATAAATTTTTCCCATTTTAATCTACGTTCCAGAATTTCAATCCACGCTCCCGCGAAGGGAGCGACACGTCATTAACGGCGTAACAACAGTCCTTACACTATTTCAATCCACGCTCCCGCGAAGGGAGCGACGATATCAGGGCGATGATGAGGCATATGCGGTATCTATTTCAATCCACGCTCCCGCGAAGGGAGCGACGCCGGATCCGAACAGATAAGCCTATGATCCTGACAACATTTCAATCCACGCTCCCGCGAAGGGAGCGACGACAAGATTATTTCTTTCCGGGCGGAAGTAGGCGATTTCAATCCACGCTCCCGCGAAGGGAGCGACGAATATGGCAAATACACGGCACAGGGGTATTGCAATTTCAATCCACGCTCCCGCGAAGGGAGCGACATCCGCGCGGAAGAAAACCTTCCCGCAATCGGCATATTTCAATCCACGCTCCCGCGAAGGGAGCGACTTAGCAGCGCATTTTCGCTAACAATTTTTCCGCATTTCAATCCACGCTCCCGCGAAGGGAGCGACGTAACGGTCGCAGTAAATAAACCGGACTTATGGAATTTCAATCCACGCTCCCGCGAAGGGAGCGACTTCCGCTCTCAGCCATGATACGGTCATCAATCAATTTCAATCCACGCTCCCGCGAAGGGAGCGACGCTTGAACTGGACAAACTAAAGAGCTACAGCCGGATTTCAATCCACGCTCCCGCGAAGGGAGCGACCAGATAGCCATTGTCGGATTCGTTTCAGCGTGCTTATTTCAATCCACGCTCCCGCGAAGGGAGCGACTCGGCATACTTTTTAACAGACCGCAAATCGTATGATTTCAATCCACGCTCCCGCGAAGGGAGCGACTAAATTCCAACATTGTCCCTATCGTGCCAGATTGTATTTCAATCCACGCTCCCGCGAAGGGAGCGACGTTGGTCAAGAATTTCGCATCCAGATATCTCGGTATTTCAATCCACGCTCCCGCGAAGGGAGCGACCGTCGCGCCCCGTTCGCTGTCCGTATCTCCTACATCATTTCAATCCACGCTCCCGCGAAGGGAGCGACTAAAAAGCCATTGCCTTACCCTCAGACGCGGGTGATTTCAATCCACGCTCCCGCGAAGGGAGCGACGATGATCGCAGAGGACAGCTGGATGACGGGACAGATTTCAATCCACGCTCCCGCGAAGGGAGCGACATCCGTCAGCGGCCGCACATCTTCCTGACGCAGAATTTCAATCCACGCTCCCGCGAAGGGAGCGACCCGGAGTTCCCCCGATTGTCTTTGTAATCTCACATTTCAATCCACGCTCCCGCGAAGGGAGCGACCTGGGCGACCAGCGGGCAGGGCAGACCAACATCATTTCAATCCACGCTCCCGCGAAGGGAGCGACTGCGATTATGAACACATCCCGCCGGTCTGGAATCATTTCAATCCACGCTCCCGCGAAGGGAGCGACATTATTGCGGCGATGAAATCTACGCCGGGGAAGATTTCAATCCACGCTCCCGCGAAGGGAGCGACGATGAAATTATTTGCGCTTTTGAGGATTTTGAAATTTCAATCCACGCTCCCGCGAAGGGAGCGACAAGGCAGCAAATAAAGGGGCAAAAAGACATGCGGAATTTCAATCCACGCTCCCGCGAAGGGAGCGACCGCATCGTCCTCTGTCATGCCCTCAAATTTGACATTTCAATCCACGCTCCCGCGAAGGGAGCGACGTCCAGAATCGAGCATATAAAGTCAGGTGAAGTGCGATTTCAATCCACGCTCCCGCGAAGGGAGCGACATTGTATATAAGTAATTATTGTAACTACTATTTCATTTCAATCCACGCTCCCGCGAAGGGAGCGACATTTTCTCTCAAGGAGCCGATGCGCATCTTCCCGGATTTCAATCCACGCTCCCGCGAAGGGAGCGACAAGGCTTCCGGCTCGCATGGTGCCATTTCAAAATATTTCAATCCACGCTCCCGCGAAGGGAGCGACGCTTCCAGGCTGTCCATGTCGTAGTCAGCTTTCATATTTCAATCCACGCTCCCGCGAAGGGAGCGACTTCCATAATCGTCACAACTTACGATTAAGCGGTAATTTCAATCCACGCTCCCGCGAAGGGAGCGACAAGCTGTCTCGGGACAGACGTATGGCATCCGTGCAATTTCAATCCACGCTCCCGCGAAGGGAGCGACTGTACGATCCTATAAAACAAAAGTGGAAGTTTTATTTCAATCCACGCTCCCGCGAAGGGAGCGACAAAAGAGCTTATGTATTTGCTGGGCATGTCCCGAATTTCAATCCACGCTCCCGCGAAGGGAGCGACGAAAAAAGACCGCACAGATTCGATCGCTTAAGAATTTCAATCCACGCTCCCGCGAAGGGAGCGACCTGCGCCATCTTCCACAACCCCAGCCTCATAAAATATTTCAATCCACGCTCCCGCGAAGGGAGCGACTGCATCTGTCCGATACGCTGCCTGTCCCTTTCGATTTCAATCCACGCTCCCGCGAAGGGAGCGACCTTGCGCCATTAGGCAGCGCAACCTCGATAAAGATTTCAATCCACGCTCCCGCGAAGGGAGCGACCTTGCGCCATTAGGCAGCGCAACCTCGATAAAGATTTCAATCCACGCTCCCGCGAAGGGAGCGACGCAGTCTGTAAACGCTAAAAGTTTGATATGCACTATTTCAATCCACGCTCCCGCGAAGGGAGCGACTTTGTCTGTCCGGCTCTCTGGTCTCCGAGGATTGCCAGATTTCAATCCACGCTCCCGCGAAGGGAGCGACAGCAGGCAGATGAGGGGTATTCGCTCGGAGAGCAGATTTCAATCCACGCTCCCGCGAAGGGAGCGACAGGTAGGGATTATCTGATGGAATGGGTGTATGACCATTTCAATCCACGCTCCCGCGAAGGGAGCGACTTAGATCCGGAATCAGAGGAAGATCAGATCTTCGTATTTCAATCCACGCTCCCGCGAAGGGAGCGACGACAGCGGTCAGGAGATACCGATATACTACTGGGAATTTCAATCCACGCTCCCGCGAAGGGAGCGACGCGAAGAACATGGATTACAGCCGCAGTATGATCGATTTCAATCCACGCTCCCGCGAAGGGAGCGACGCATTTGATAGATGGGCAAATTCAACTGCTGTTATTTCAATCCACGCTCCCGCGAAGGGAGCGACGGGCAGGCTGAGAACGTCTGCCCCTTTTGAAATATTTCAATCCACGCTCCCGCGAAGGGAGCGACGGCCATGAGTTACAAATTGATGCAGAACATCCGGATTTCAATCCACGCTCCCGCGAAGGGAGCGACGGTTAATCAATCACGTTTAGGAGGATAAAGATGCAATTTCAATCCACGCTCCCGCGAAGGGAGCGACCAGACATACGTCGATGTGTTCTGTGGATGCTGTATTTCAATCCACGCTCCCGCGAAGGGAGCGACAGGGGCAGACGTTCTCAGCCTGCCCCTTTTTGTATTTCAATCCACGCTCCCGCGAAGGGAGCGACAGCATTTATTAACATCTTTTCGCTTGCAGTACGGCTATTCTTTATTTCATCTCACCAATAAAATATAGCTCCTGTTTTAAAAAAATAAATTAATAAATGTTATTTCATAATTTTTCAGGTGCGAATCTCCATAAGAATTCATATGCACTTCCTGTTCGCACCAGTTTTTAGAGGAGCAGGACCTGATCGGCAGCAATACCTTTTTCGACCCCGACATGCTCCACTTTCGTCTCGTATTTATTACCAAGATAATAAAAGCGCAGACTATCTACTTTACTGTCGATAATGTCTGTCAGAAGTGCTTTCAGTGCGATACACTGAGCGTTATCCAAAATACATTCAAATACAGAATTCTGAACCCTTCTTCCATAGTTGACGCATTGTTTGGCAACCTTCCGCAGTCTTGCTTTACCGGCTGCTGTTTCTGTGTTTACATCATATGTGATCAGTACAAGCATTTGTCACCTCATTTCCAGAGAAAAACAGGATATTCGTCCAGGTCTCCGCGTAAATATCGGGAAAGGAGCATTGCCTGCACATAGGGAACCATTCCCCACTCCACTTTTTCCCTAAGATACGGATGTGTAATAACTTCCTTTTTTCTATTTTGCCATTCTGTCAAAAACTTTTTCCGCAGTTCATCATCCATCAAAACTGCACCATTTTCTTTTTTTGTAAAGTTTTTTCCGCTAACAATCTTCTTATTAATCAGAGATAATACAAACCGATCTACCATTACAGAGCGAAGTTCTTCAACCATATCCAATGCCAGTGAACTTCTTCCCGGACGTTCTGTATGCAGATATCCGACACAGGGATCTAAGCCAACACATTCCAGAGCAGACATGATCTGATTCGTCAAAAGTGTATAGGCAAAAGAAAGCATCGCATTAACCGTATCCATTGGAGGACGTTTTGTCCGTCCCTGAAACTGAAAATCCTTTTTCTGCTGCAGAATCAATTCATTGAATACACCAAAATAAATGCTGGCAGCTTCCCCTTCATATCCTCTTAACTGATCCTTGGATGTACAGTTTTGAATCCGCTCCAGGGAAGCTTTTAATTGCATTGATGCTGCTTTTACCTTTTCCGCATCAATCTGCATTGCATGATCCCGGACTGCCCGTTCCAGAACCCAGCGCGAATTGTATACTTTTCCAAGAATACAAGTTTTTGCAATTGTAAGGCTCTTTTCCTCATCTTTTCCTGTATCATACTGCTGTTTTCGTAAAATAACATTTCCTCTTACTTTTCCAGTCACCCGGGCTAAGAATTTTCCCTGTGGTGTAAGGTAACACAAGGAAATATTTCGGTCTGCACAAGCGCCCATAAGCGCTGGGCTTGTCCCTCTGTAACCAAAAGAAACAATTCCCTCCAGATTATGCAGCGGCAGCCTTCCAAGCTCCTTCTGTTCTTCATAAACAACAATATTTTCTCCATCCAATCCAAGGTAGCTGTTTTCCGAAGTAACGTACAATGTATTGAGCAGTTTTTTCATCCCGGTTCCTCCTCCAGCGCCCGTTTCAGATATTCCTTTACCGATCCGGCTTTTTCGAGCTTTGGAAGGCATATTTCCTTCAGAGAACAGGAAGCGCATGCTTTGCTGTATTTTACTTTCGGTGTATACCGTCTGTCATAATATTGATGCATTTCTTCAAATATCTGACGAACCTCATTTTTCAGCTCTTCCGTAATTGCAACGACTTCACGTCTTCTGGTTTCTCCATAAAAAATTGCCCCTTCCGATACTGTCGTCAAAAACATTTCTTCCAAACACATTGCCTGCGCTGTCAGCTGTAAGATATCCTCCTCTGAATGTTTTGGTTTCCCTTTTTTATACTCTACCGGATAAATACTGTAAAATCCCCTGTGTCCGTGCAGTTTCACTCCATCTTCGCATTTCCGAAATTCTACAATATCGCATTCGCCGCTGACTCCCATCGTTCTGGAACTGACCGGCAATGCCCTTACCACAAGCAAATCTTTCCGCTTTTCCGTCAGATATGGATCATGCGCCTTTTTGTGCATCAGCTCTCCAATGACAGTATGTTCATTTTCTGCCCATTGCTGTTCCACATGAATCAATGCCCATTGTCTCCTGCAAAATTTAAAATGCTGGATACCAGATATCATCAAATAATCGTCTTCAGCATATTCCATTATACGACACCTCTTTTTCAACGCATTTCAAACAAAGTGTGCCTTTTTCTGCTTTCTGATTACTATGCTCTTCTTGTCACTTCAACAGATTCCGGTATCTGATCCTGATGAATTTTAACTGTATAATCTTTATAGTTTCTGGGATAAATAATATCGTCGTTTTTCTTTACTTCCACTGCATCAAATAACTTATATGCGGGACAATCTCCCAGCTCCTTGCTGTGTTTGAAAATAATCAGTTCCCGAACCGCCATCTTTCCTCTTGCTGCAGAATGATCATTTTCAAACATGTTGATAATCGCTTCCCATAAAAGCTCCAGATCTTCCTCAGAAAATCCGGTTACCTTTCTGGCAAGATTTGCAGAAACATATCCCTCTGCACGATATAATCCATAGGGCACAATGCTTTTTCTGCCCATTTCCGTGCTCTTATTTTCCGCGTCTTTTTCTGTCGTAATCGCAACTCTCGTAATCGTTACTTCCTGACTGATAATCGGATCAATGCTTCTGGCAAAGCCAATCTGCACAGGCCCCCTTACCTGCCCGCAATTCAGCGATGCTTTCACAAATGTTGTCATAACCGCGCCAAAAGTTCTGATATCATAAAAATTCTGGCACATATAATCCCGAATTTTCAGATCTGCATCCGGATCGTTCTTTTTCAGCTTTTTTAATCCATCCGTCACTTTTTTTTCATCTGTCTCATGGATTCCAAGGCTCTCGCATGCGGTTCTATCGCTTCGGTTCAACGGTACGTCTTCACGGATATAAATCTGGAACCCCGGCTCCTCCTCTTTTACTGTTTCCACATAATTTCTGATCTTTCGTTTCAGACAAACATCTGTCACAAGACCGAGACCACTTTCCGGATCAATACGCGGCATATTTCCTGCATCAGGATCTCCGTTCGGATTCCCATTTTCCACATCAAACAATACTACAAACTCATATCTGTTTTTGATTGTCTCACTCATTTACTTTTCCTCCCGCTTTTCATATTTTTTCTGCATCTGATGATAATATCCCAGATCAAATTGTCCCTGCTCTTCCAGTGCCAGACGGTTCGGCATTTTTTCTCCGAGTTTCCCCATAATTTCCATAATCTGCTTTTCGTAATATATTTTTGCACTCGGATTATCCCGTTCCAGCTTTTTGATATGGCTGTTTTTTAATTTGAACAATATCGGAAAAACAATTGCCGGTGTCGCACACGCAGAGTTAAAATATCGATCCCGGATTGTTGCTTTAATTCCCGGATTGGCGTCCATCTGAATTGCTTCCAACATAGCAAACAGCCTTCCTAAAACGTATGCCTCTTCCTTACATCCCTCATTTAGTCCCATATAATGTTCCCCCTTTTCCAAATGGTAGTTTTGAATCAAATAAGCCTTAAGGATCGCAGCTTTTTTCCAAGTGACGTTTCCCTGCTCCGCCCTGATACGAATCATCGTATCTGTATACAAACTTGCCGGATAACGGTTTCCTGCAAGGATTGCCTGCAGCACCATAGACGCCATATTCGAAATCGGATTTTTATCCTTTGCTTTCTGATTCACCGTTTCCGCAAGCATGTCTCGGATTCCAAGATAACTATTCTGTTCCCATACCGGTTTTACAATTTCAATTCGCTGATAATGTTCTGCAAGATGCTTCAAAATATTTCCAAAAGAATCTTCATAAAAGAAACGAACCGCTAAACGAGCAGCATTTGGTGCAAGTCCAAGGATATAAAACTTTTGATTTGGATTCAATTCAAACTGATCCAGATCGAGATATTTCTGTTTTTTCAATCCTGCAAAAACAGCTTTCAGCATCTCCTCATTATCCGGTTTGGGTTCCAGAAAAGAAGCAAAAAAATCCTGATATGCCTCTTCTCCACTTTCTGCCCAGAATACCACTCTTGTATCACCAAGCTGAAATCGGTATTCTTCCTGTCCCAGCAGGTAATTTAAAGCTGTCGTATACGCAAACTCTGCATACTTTCCAACCGGCGCATTGTAGCTTTGTTCTTTTCCGTAAGATTCAAATGCCGGTGCATTAAAAGACACCAGTGCTGCGCCGCTCGACTGTGCCCCCGGAACCCCTTTAATGGATCTGTGAATTCTGGAAATCGGACCATAATTTCCGGTTACAAGACAAATGCCTGATGTTTCCTCCTCTGTCTCAGACTGACTTGCGTTCCACATTTTCTGTATTTCCGGATCATCCTGTGCATAGAATTCGTTCATTCCAAAAACAAGATTCCCGCCATCTGTAATTCCTTCCCATTGCTCTTTCAACTCCGGACATTCCTGAACGCTTTCCGGGTTCCAGTTTTTAAAAAAACGGCAGACTGCCTGCGCCATTATGCCATCTGTTCCTTCCAAAACAGAGAGGTGTCTTTCCTTTGCTGCCAAAAAACAATCCATTATCCGCCCAGAAGTCCCTTCTGCATCAATTCCTAACAGATATTTTGAGTTATCACACAGAAAATTTGCCGCTATTCCAGAAGATCGGGTGACCATCTGCGGTACTTTCATCGTTTTGGGAATTAAAACCTTCTTTTTCCCAATTTCTTTTTCCTGCTTCAAGCAGATAATTTGTTTGATTCGTCCATCCGCATACAAATTGATTTCATAGGAAACCTTTGCCTGACACCACCCCGGCTGCGATACTTTCCCCTGCTCTGCCAGACTTTCATATTCCTTTACAAGTGCCTGTAAAATCACCGAATCACCTCACAGTCTCTCAGATCAAGAACACCGTTTCTCATCACCGCCCGAAAGAACATCGGCTGAATATCGTTCGGATCAGAGTAATCCATGTCGTATAGCATAAAACCGAGATCCTTTTCCGGAACAACAGCATAACAGGATGTAGTTTCCTCTTCGCACAATTCGAAATGCACCGGGAATTCCCGGCATCCAAAATACGGCATGTGATAGCATTCTCCGCGCTTTAAACGACGCATCATGATATCCTTGAACTTACCGGGATTGTCTGTTTCATTTGCCTGTTCCGTCATTTCAAAATGTGCTTCAATGACATATTCCACATCACACAGCAATAAAGATGCCCGCTGTACAATTTCCTCTTTTGTACTCAAATACAATTCCTTATCCGCTCCGTTATATGCCTGAAGCACATTGCTGGCAGAAATTTTGCTTTTCACTTCATTTCTCCGAACGCTGGTAAACCGGATTGGTTTGTTTACCTGAATTTTGTCGATCACCCATCGAAGCCCCGGATGCCAGTAAATCGCTTCCAGAATTCCTCTTGCAGCAGATGGCGTCATTACATCGTAAGAACACCGTTCCACTTTCATCTCTGGTCTTGAGAAGAGCGCATATGGTCCCCATACTCTGACTTTTACACCCATGCCCATTTTATCACCCCTTTTCATCTATAATATCGAACCATCCTGATAGCAGGCTGCCAGATAGTCTCTCGATTGATAGTAAAAATCCGTATTATAATCAGAAATGCTGGAATCTATCCAGGAATGATATACCTGCCAAAGCCCTTTCTCAATATCCTGATCAGCATAGGAATCTTCAATCAGCCGTTCATACACTTCTCCGATATCCCAATAATCCGGTACTGTATATCTGCATGCTCCCACATTATCAAAGCTGCCCTTCGGAATATTGCATTCTTCAATCAATTCTTCTGCCACCTTTTCAATTGGTTCACAATGAAATACATCTGCATGTTCGTAAATCCGATGAATATGCTTTCTTCCCAGATAATTTGCTACTTTTTTCCGAGGCTGTTTCGTTTTCCTTCCGATGTATTCGATCAAGCTGCATATATAAAATAAATCATTATTATTTTTTGTCCCCATACACGGCCTCGCTTCCTACAAATGTCAATGTATCCAGCGCTGAAATCGTATGAAAACTGATTTGATGCGTCGGATATTTAAACTTTGCCAGTTCCCAAAATGCGGCTCTCGAAATTTTGCCATCCAGATAGTTCTGGATATAATTGTAAATCGTATCATCTGCCATCGGTCCTTCCACAATATCATATTTGTGTGGAATTCCTCTACGACATGCCACAATAAAATCCAGCCATTCTTCCGTCATCTCTTCAAAATACAAACAATTCAAAGTACTGCTTGGTACATATTCATATTTATTGATGTACCCATCACCGTATCTGGTTGCCCAACGCTTCGCCTGCTCTGCATATAGTGTGCAGTAAAATCCAAAATAGAAATCTTTTTGAAATCGTGCTTTTCGAATTTCGGGATATTCCACGATTTCTTTACTCCCATGATATAAAACCATCTCTGTTCCCCTTTTTATAAAAACTATCGTTTTTCTCACTGTCCTTTTCTTTATATTTCCACTATACTATACTGTTTTATATAATGCAACAATGTTTTCATTAGTTGTGAGAAAATATATTGAAGTTTCTATAAAAATATTTACACTGGATTATATGGAATAACTATTATATAATAAACATCGTCTTTTCCTGCCATTTACAATGACACGGAATTGGGGATTGAAAAAATATTTTTTCACACCATGTGAACCAAGCGATGCGGAACAGAAGTTGATGATTTTTCTTCTGTTCCGTATGCTTTTATCCTCTAACCTCCCGCCTACAGCACTTGCTAAAACAATTACCAGAACACTCCGATGCCTTCTTCAATATCCATTTTTAATCCCATTTCTTCTGTGTACAGTTCCTCCGAAACTAATTCATAGAAATCTTCTATATCACCGGACACCGGACGCAGCGCTCCCTGTCCGTTTAATTTTTCAAAATCCCTGTCATAAATATTGATACAATACTGTCCTGCCTGTCGCATCAAAGTGCGGGAATACCCCTGGTTTCGAATCTGTCCCAATAACTTCGCCGCTTCCTGCTCTCTTTTTACAAACACTGTTACGGTATTCTCTTCAATCAGATGAAACTTTTTAGCAGCTGACGCAAACTGATAATTCTGATTTTCGAAGCAGCGCATCACACCGTCCTTATCCATTTCATCCTGTTTTAATTGATACAACATCTGGAAATACTGATCTACTGTCGCAAGGTCTTCCGGCTGATATCCATCCAGTAAAAGCGCTTTGGACGTATCAATCTGCATCTGCTGACCGGGAACAAACTCTTTTCCTTCCATTCCGAAAATATATACCGGACTCTCCTCTATGGAACGATCTCCATTTCGATTTCCGCGTCCTGCCGCCTGAATCATAGAATCCATTCCCGCAAGCTGTCTATATACAGATCGAAAATCCAGATCCACTCCAGCTTCCACCAGACTCGTTGCAATTAAAATACACTTTTTACCATCTTCCAATCTTTTCCTAATCTGCTCTAACACCCGTTTCCGATGCTTTGGATACATTGTTGTCGACAGATGAAAGACTCCGTCCCCTTTGATCGCATTATAAATTCTCTGTGCTCGTTTCTTCGTATTGACAATACACAATGCCTGTGTTTCTTTTAAAAGTTTTTCCTCCAGCTCTTCTTCTGTCACCGTTCCGATATCTTCAAATCTCGTCCTCTTGAAAAAGCGAAATTGCTCTTCCATACATGGACAAAGCTCAACCGGCTCCCAATTTCTCTGGAAAAAATTCTGAAAAGTTGGCTGCGTTGCTGTACAAAGCACAACAGATGAACCATATTGCGCTGCCAGTTCCTCTATAACCGCAAGACAAGGCTTCAGATGCTCCGGCGGAATCATCTGCGCTTCGTCGAAAATGATCACACTGTTTGCAATATTATGAAGCTTCCTACATTTTGATGATTTCGATGCAAAGAGAGATTCAAAAAACTGTACATTGGTCGTAACAACCACCGGCTTGTCCCAGTTTTCCGAAGCAAGCTGCATCGGTCTGAGCTCTTCTGAACTGGTATAATCAATGTTGCAATGGCTTTCCAACACATTTTCCTCTCCCAGAATCTCCCGAAATACCTGCGCATTCTGTTCGATAATATTGGTATATGGAATGACATAAATAATCCGCTTCATCTGATGCGCTGCCGCATGCCGAAGTGCAAACGCCAGCGAGGCAATTGTTTTTCCTCCACCGGTCGGAACAGTCAGACGAAACATTCCCTTTTCCTGGGTTCCCATATCCATACAATGCCGCAAAATCTCACTTCGTCTGCCGTTGATCGTATCGGGTTTTTTATTTTCCAGCCATCTTTTATTCTCAAGATATTTATCTAACTTTCTGTACAGTTCTTCTATTCTCGTGCCGGGATCTCGTTCTGTCTTTCCCTGCTTCATAAAAGCTTCCGTATCCAGAAAATCTGCGTCTACCAGACAGGAATAAATCATTCGCATAAAAAAACTTAACGAAAAATATGGGTTCGGCACAGCTTTTGGATCAATGGGCGCCGAATGAAGTAGCGGAACCTCAATCTCAGGCTGATAAGCCTGATAATCTTCTATTTTTTTCTTTAGGCGGCCGCTCAACGTAGACTCTCCGCCATTGTCCGTATTACTTCCGCAATCTGGCAAGCCCGCATGATGCCCTGCAATGCAATAATTTAGAAACGAGTAGTATCCTCCTTTCGCCGCACAAAGTTGTGCTCCGGCCGTCGAATGGTCCACCTGAACATCTCCTTTTTGAAGTCTTCTCTGGAACCTGAGACTGTACTTTCCAATATCATGCAGCATACCACTGCAATATCCCCATTCATACTTTCCAAATTCTCCGGCAAACATTCCAGCAAGTCTTGCGACCCCCTCCGAATGCTCCAAAACACTCTGTTTTCGTTCCCCATCAATATGCGCAAAATAATCCATATGCCTCTCCCCCATTTTCTTCGACATTTTTTCTGTTACGATCCTTTTCCTGACATGCTCCCGCGAAGGGAGCGACGCAAACCAAGCTTGATGTACTTCATTCCGATTGCTGATTTCAATCCACGCTCCCGCGAAGGGAGCGACCAATGGCTGCCCATACTTTTCGTACATAGCAAGATTTCAATCCACGCTCCCGCGAGGGGAGCGACAGCTTTTCTTCCCCTCTTACATGATAGCTGTCCTATTTCAATCCACGCTCCCGCGAGGGGAGCGACATGGAGGTTATACAATTATGACACCTAGTCAGTATATTTCAATCCACGCTCCCGCGAGGGGAGCGACGGAGGACTTGCAACGTTTATTGCAGCTAAAAAATTGATTTCAATCCACGCTCCCGCGAGGGGAGCGACAAATTTTCGTTCATTTCAAAATGCTTTGCACATATTTCAATCCACGCTCCCGCGAGGGGAGCGACAAAAGACGAGTATAACAACTTGATCAAGGCACAAATTTCAATCCACGCTCCCGCGAGGGGAGCGACCCTGGATGGGAAACAGCCTGATCAGCTTGTACCATATTTCAATCCACGCTCCCGCGAGGGGAGCGACAAAAGACGAGTATAACAACTTGATCAAGGCACAAATTTCAATCCACGCTCCCGCGAGGGGAGCGACGATGTGTCCGTGGATGTGGTCGTGGTGCTCACTCCTATTTCAATCCACGCTCCCGCGAGGGGAGCGACGCAGTCGGTATTTCCAGCGGTTTAGCTGCTATTGATTTCAATCCACGCTCCCGCGAGGGGAGCGACCATTAAAAGAGCATGAAATACTTTTACAAGCATGATTTCAATCCACGCTCCCGCGAGGGGAGCGACATATTTACTAATTGTATCCCAATTTGCAATCATATTTCAATCCACGCTCCCGCGAGGGGAGCGACAAAGAAGTATAAGCTGATTGAAATAGAAGATGTAAATTTCAATCCACGCTCCCGCGAGGGGAGCGACAAAACAGTCAGAGCCAGATTCAACGCACCTGGGGATTTCAATCCACGCTCCCGCGAGGGGAGCGACAGCAGCGATCTATGGAGCGCGGAATCCGAAAGACATTTCAATCCACGCTCCCGCGAGGGGAGCGACGGTTAGTCAATCCCGCTAATGACCGTTTTCTCGTATTTCAATCCACGCTCCCGCGAGGGGAGCGACAACTTCTTTGTCACGCCCGCCTGAAGCTGATAGAGATTTCAATCCACGCTCCCGCGAGGGGAGCGACTGTGCTTTCTGCTGCTCATCGTCAACAAATGCCATTTCAATCCACGCTCCCGCGAGGGGAGCGACAGAAAGGCGTAGGAAATGCTTATTGAACTGATAGATTTCAATCCACGCTCCCGCGAGGGGAGCGACTGCATTTATTGACATTTTTTCGTTTACAGTACGGCTATATTTTATTTCATCTCACTAATAAATATAGCTTCTGTTTTTAAAAAACTAAATTAATAAATGTTATTTTATAATTTTCCAGGTGCGAATCTCCATAAGAATTCATATGCACTTCCTGTTCGCACCAGTTTTTAGGAGAGCAAGTCCTGATCGGCAACAATACCTTTTCGCCCCGTTATTCCTCGCCTCCGTCTCATATTTATTATTCCGATAGAATTATTCCAGACAATAGAATATTCGCATAACATGCACTCTGTTGCTTATTTCTATTTATTCAGCACGATCACCGGTGCAGACAAAATACCGACCTTCTGCAGCACATATTCCTCCGACCAGCCATCATCCTGGGTGCGCCAGCTGCCGGGATTCAGGAATCTGTCATCCTCTCCAACCATATGGACTGCGCCAAAGGTATTGACGCGGTTTCCAAACAACACCAGATCGATCGAATCAGCCTGTCCAACTTCCAGATCATAGGGTGCAAATGTCGTCTCACCCAACCGTTTTCCATCCTTTTCAACTGCAACGAGTGCACCACGATAATGAGGAATATGTACAACAGCGCCATTTGCTCCGATCGATACCGGCAGATGATAGGTAATATTTCCACCATAAAAAGGAAGTCCCTGGGGTACGATATCCCCAAAGCTTAACTCTCTGACAGGTGCTGTCACAACACCGGCTCTGCCTTCGATACGCACGCCAAAATCACCCAGCAGATAGCACCATTCCAGACCGATTCTGTGCGTGAAAGGAACTGTCGCTTCCACTATATTTGTGCCTTTCTGAAGTGTGCCGATTTCGATCGTCCCGATGCAGTGATCCGTATACCAGCCGGACACCTTTTCGTTCACTGTTTTCCCATTCAGTTTTACAGATGCATGCTCCGCTTCCTCCAGTGCCAAACGTACCGGTACTTCCACTTCACTCTCTACCGTAAAGCGAAGTGTCGCAAAATGTTTCGTCTTTTCCTCCGGCAATACCCATGGCTGGGCAACTTCTCCGCCGCGCGCCGGGAAACCAAGCTGACTGCGCAGGACATTGTCTGCCCGCAGCAGCTCCTGTGCAGGCCGATATGCTCCGCCGTCCATACAAAATTCCGCACGATCCAAAAGAAGAACGTTCGGCTCACTTAAAGTAACAGCAACACGATTCGGAAGGGCTTTCGGCGCTGCGCCGGACGCAAGGAGCTGTTCCCGGAAGGCTGCAGCTAAAGCAGAATCGACACATGCTGCGCAGCTTTCTGCCGTGCTGGATGCTTCAGATACCGCCTGCATCGCGCTAGGCATGCCAGCTGCTTGTGTTGCATCGTTGTCATCAGCTGCCTGCACGCTGCCGCTCGCCTCGCCCACCGGCATCAGCTTTAACAGCAGGCTGCTCTGGTTATAAAAGATATGATTTATAACCGTCTGCGCCCCTCTTTTTGCTGTCTTCACATCCCGGATTCTTCCGGTCATGGTATCGTATTCTTTTACCGTGAACCTGCCGTTTAACACGATGTTCACAGGATCCTTTTTCACAAAATCCGGATTTCCTGCAGGCTCTCCCACTGCAATAAACAGCCAGCTACAGTCCTGATCTACGCGCAGCTGATAGATGTAATGGTTTGTCAGGCTGCCCATCTCATTTTCCAGGCGCAGTGTGCGATATGGCTCAACCGCTTCCAAAAGCGCCGCTTTTTCAAAGACGATCCGTCTGGAAAGGGCTGCAAGCTCTGCACCATCGTTACTGGGCACTGCATCTGTCATAGTCGGTGCTTCTCCCATCAGAATCAGCTTACCGCCCGCTCTTGCAAAGGTTTTCAAACGTTCTACTGTCGTACTGCGCAGCGTTTCACAGCTGGGAATGATAACAGCATCATAGGACATTGCACCGACCTTCAGCGGGTTTCCTGCTTCCGTACACAAATCGGGGAGAAGCGATTCATCCAGAAAGTCAAAGTCACAGCTGCCAAACAACAGCCAGCGGGTCACATTCTGGAACCGTTCCTCCATCTGCTCCCGGATCGATCCGGTCTGGGACTCCGGTCCCCAGTGAAGCCAGTAGCTTTCGATTGGATGGATGACGCCGACACGCACAGCTGCCTTCCCACGTGTCATGGCTGTGTTTACTCTTGCAAAATGATCTTCAACTGTTTTATATTCCTTACACCACGGCGACTGATAATTGATGCTCGCCGGATAATCACGCTTTGCCTCCCCCTTCATAGAAACCCAGGACAGATGCGGCACACGCAGTGTAATGCCAAGCGCCGCCTGCCAGTCTCCCTGCAGCTTATGGCGTCTGAAATCAAAGCTCCAGCTCGTTACACCATAAAGCTCGCTCATTACGCCTTCACGCCCAAACTGATGAGATGCAGACTGTGCCTGCTTTGCCGTCGTGTATTCATGGCTGTCACACAGCATGTCGATACCGGGCAGTTCAAAGCTTCTGTACGCACGCATTGCCTCGCCCAGTGCTGCAGTCTGACTGCGCAGTGTGGGCTCTTCCATCATATGTCCGGTCAGCGCGATATTGTGCTTTTTGCACCATGTCCCAATATTGTCTGCAAACGCGCGGGTAAAACGCTCCGTCACATGATCATGATAATGATACCGGATCATGGAAACGCTTCTGTCTGCTTTTTCCCAAATCAGCTCAGGGAGCTTTTCCAGAATATCCTCCTGATACATTTCCTGATAGGTCTGAGCAAAATCCTCTGTCCAGGGCAGGATCACATCCCGTTTTTCCTGCGGAAACTGCAAAAGTGTTTTATGAGAGAACTGCGGCTCATCCGTAAAGATCGTCGGCACCGTTTTTCCAAACTCGTCCCCGATCTCCTTTGCATAAGCCTCGTGGGTGATTTCCAGGAAACGATCCATTGCCGCTTTGTCCAGCGTATTTACATAGGTCTGATGATTGTACCAGGTGCTCGGCAGCGGGCGTTCCAGATAAGCATACCAGCAGGTTCCCTGTGGCTGCATGCCTTCCTCCAGTTTTTTACCGGAAACCAGATAACCCTTTTCATCCAGTACGACATCGTAAACCGCAAGCAGCCTGCCGTTTAAGGTTCTTGCTGCTCTCGCGCTGGAGTCTGTCTGCCTCTGTGCCTCTTCTCCTGCTTCATAAGGCTTGTTTGTAAACAGAAGATACTGCGCACGGTATTTTTCCTCCTTCGTCACAAGACCTCCCGCAAATCCGGACGGCCAACGATCCTCATCATACAAATAAACCTGTAGATTTTCCTGCTTTGCTTTTGCCAGGCAGCCCTTGATCCGATCCATAAATTCCTCGCTTAAATACGGTGTTTCCAGACCGGTACGCGGATGCAGATGTGCACCGCCAAAGCCCATCGACTTTAAGACCTCCATCTGTCTGTCGAGTTCTTTTTGATCCAGCATCGTATTCCACGCCCAAAAGGGAGCTCCCCTATACTCCGCTGTGGGCTGCTCGAACAAGCTGTCTTCCAGTTTCTCTGCCTGATTCTTTTTGTACAGCATTTAAACGCTCCTCCTCTTATATTTTCCCCTTTATCTTTATCGCTTATTTCTGCTGCATTTTTCTGATCGCTTCCAAAATGGCAGCATACGCTGCTTCCGGACTGCCACAAGAAGAAACTGCGCATTCCATTGGACATAATCCGGTATTTTGACGATTTCGGATGTTCTCTGTCAGTTCGTCTGCTTCTGCAGGTATGTTGTATTCCACCAAAAGCTCTTTCGCACCCCTGCTCATCACAGGTGCATACACCCCGGCTGCTCCAAGCTTCACATATAAAAATGCTGCCGCGCGTCCGACGATTTTATCCGCCGCGTAAAATCCGCTCAAATCCTTCCCCTCCCGGATGCGTATCAGCAGCGGACGCAGACCTGCTTCCTTACTCGTCAAAAGCTCGTCGTTCCTGCACCAGACACAGGTATAATTTCCCTGTGCAAAAGTTTCCTTTGCTTTCTGCATTGCCTGATTCATCTCTGCTGTTCCTCCCTGCCTCTTTGCTCAAGAGGCATACCATTTCTATATGTGCGTCATTGTCCAAACTCAAGCTCATATTTTCCGCAATGATTGGAGCTTGAGCTTGTTTTCCGCATCCTCGATCTTATCATACATCTTGTAAAGCCGGCCATCAAGGTCTGCTTTGCGTTTAATGTAGTGCTTATCATCCGGGTCGAGGGAATCAATCTCCCCCATCAGTCGTGCCTTTACGGAATAACTCTGCCGAAGCTGCTTTTCATGCGCCGCGATCTCCTGCTCAATGGCAGAGATATCCACCTTCATGCTGATCTTTTCCTGCATCATGGCGGCGAACTTCGGATTGCTTACCAGCTTTACGATAACCTCTACAACAGTGCTGTCCGGCAGCTCTTCATTTTTTCTCAGGGTGCTGCGGTAAAGCGCACTGGTGTACTGGGTACCACGATCGTAGTGAAGCACTGCACCTCAAATAAGCGTTACAGCGGCTTTTGAAAAATCTGTATTGATTTTTCTGCGCGAGGTGCTATAATCGGTATATACCGAAAACAGAAGGAGGAAAGCACCCATGCCAAGACCGCCACGGTGCCGTCGAATTTGTGGCGCACCACAAGTTGATACCTTCTGCCCCAACGGGTGTGAAGATACCGAGCCGATCCTGTTGACGCTGGACGAATACGAGGTTATTCGTCTGGTTGACTTGGAGCAGCAAACCCACGAGCAATGTGCCGCACAAATGGATATTTCCCGCTCTACCGTGCAGGAAATTTGTGAAAGCGCACGGCGCAAGATCGCAGCGTGTCTTGTCCACGGGAAGCCGCTGCACATCACCGGAGGAAACTACCGCATCTGCGGAGGACAGGAGGCAGCCCGCTGCGGCCGCTGCGGCCGGATGCAGAGAGCTAACGCAGAAAAATCCAACAAAAATTGCAAAGGAGATTCCATTATGAAAATTGCAGTTACCTATGAAAACGGTCAAATTTTTCAGCATTTCGGTCACACAGAACAGTTCAAGCTTTATGAAGCTACGGACGACCAAATTGTTCATGTGGAAGTTGTTGATACCAACGGCAGCGGTCACGGTGCACTGGCAGGCTTTCTGATGCAGCACGGCGTGGACACTTTGATTTGCGGAGGCATCGGCGGCGGTGCACAGGCGGCTCTGGCCGAAGCGGGCATCAAGCTCTACGGCGGTGTCAGCGGAGACGCTGACGCGGCGGTGCGCGCATTGCTCAGCGGAAATCTGGGCTACGATCCCAATGTTCACTGCGATCACCATGACCACGAGCACGGCGAAGATGGTCACACCTGCGGTGACCACGGCTGCGGCAAGCATAGCTGCCATTGATATGGAACGCACACTGACACAACTTCCGTTCTGGTCATCCTTGGCCGAACACGAAATGGAGACGCTGCGCCGAAGTGCCTTTGTCCGTCATTATAAAAAGGGTGCGTTCGTACACAGCAGCGACAACGAATGTCTCGGAATGCTGTTTATTTTTTCCGGCGAGATCCGCACCTATCTTCTCTCTGCTGAGGGGCGGGAGGTAACGCTGTTCCGCCTGTATCCGGGCGAACTATGCGTGCTTTCCGCCTCCTGCGTGATCAGTCAGATCACCTTTGATACGCAAATGACTGCCGGAATGGATACGGACGTTCTGATTATCCCTGCAAATGTCATTGCTGCACTCAAGGAGAAAAATCTCCATGTCCGCTGTTTTCTCTATGAACTGGCAACGAAACGGTTTTCTGATGTGATGTGGGCGATGCAGCAGATCATGTTCAAGGGATTGGATCGGCGGCTGGCAGAATTTCTCCTTACTGAAGCGGAGCGTACCGGCTCCGACACGATACGCATGACCCATGAGCAGATCGCCCAGCACATCA
>ERZ773210.1314-NODE-1314-length-24943-cov-14.042912_pt1 | contig 24943 bp, 16 predicted proteins | sample MGYA00580528_ERZ773210 | MGnify/ENA primary metagenome ERZ773210 (study PRJEB29015, sample SAMEA2737769) | human gut metagenome | biome: human gut; feature: human-associated habitat; material: faeces | place: China | collected 2012 ...
GCTTATCAATACATTCGTGAATGCTGTTTATCTCTATGATGAAAAAGTTTTGATTGCATTCAACTACAAAGACGGCACAAAAACCATCACTTTCGACGAAATCGCCGCCAAAGATGCCCCAGTGGGCAATGGTTCGGATTTGGGTTGCTTCGCTCCACCAAAAACAGAACTCCCCTGCCGCGCTGCGGTGGGGGAGTTCTTGTTTTTGTGGTCCCGGCGATGAGGAGGCAAACAGCACGACCCTGCGCAGCAGGGGCAGCAATCAGCCTAGTGGGCTGTTGCTGCGTGCGCGGGTCCCAGTCCCAACTATCCGGAATGTCTACTGGGGTAGTGTTATCTGGCAAAGTTCTGGTTTTTACGAAATAGCGTTATAAATAGAATTTTGCCAGATATTTCACCCCAGTAGAGATTTGCGAAAGCATCCAGTTTTTTCTGTACGCAAAAACGCCCCATCCGCCAGATATTGCAGTCTGACAGACGGGGCGTTCTCTGTTCACTTAAGGCGGTTTACAGTTCTCCGCGGCCGGAAAGCGCACGGTAAAGGGTGGTCTCGTCGGTATACTCCAGGCTTGCACCCACCGGCAGACCGTAGGCCAGACGGGTGGTCTTGATGCCCAGCGGCTTGATGAGCTTGGCCAGATACATGGCGGTTGCCTCCCCCTCTACGGTGGGGTTCATGGCCATGATCACTTCCTTGACCTTGCCGTCACCCAAACGGGCCAGCAGTTCCTTCACGCTGAGCTGCTCGGCCCCGATGCCGTCCATGGGGCTGATCAGGCCGTGCAGCACATGATACAGGCCGTGGTACTCCCGGGTACGCTCAAACGCCTGCACATCCCGCGGCGTTTCCACCACGCAGATGACCGACGTGTCCCGCTTGGCGCTGGCGCAGATGGGGCAGATCTCGGCCTCGGTGTAGTTCTGGCAGATGCGGCAGCGGTGGAGCTTGGTGTGCGCGTTCTGGATGGCCGAAGCCAGGGCCGCCGCGTCCTCATCGGACATGCTCAACACCTGATAGGCCATGCGGGTCGCGCCTTTGCGCCCGATGCCCGGAAACTTGCCGAACTCTTCGATCAGCTTTTCCAGCGGGGCAGCATTGTAGCCCATGTTCTTCCCTCCAGCCGGATCAGAGACCCGGAATGTTCATGCCGCCGGTCAGCTTGCCCATCTCGGCCTCGGCGGTCTCGTCCACCTGCTTGACGGTGGCGTTGACGGCAGCAGCCACCAGATCTTCCAGCATCTCGATGTCATCCGGGTCCACAGCTTCGGGCTTGATGGTGATGGCCAGCACCTCGTGCTTGCCGTTCATCTTCACGGTGACCATTTCACCGGAGGCACTGCCGGTGTACTCGGCGGCTTCCAGCTCGGCCTGCTTGGCCTTCATGTCCTCCTGCATCTTCTGGGCCTGACGCATCAGGGCGTTCATATCGGGGCGGCCAAAGCCTGCGGGCATTCTTGCTTTCATAGTTTGTTCTCCTTTGTCTTATCGGTTGAAAAGCCTTCCCCAAAAGGGAAGCCTTATTTCTGTTTTCGGGCGGTGTCCTCAATGGACACATCCAGCCCAAGTTTTTCCAGTGCGTGAAGCGACTGCTCCGCGTTGGACACGGTTTTCCCTGCGGTTCTGGGCTCGTAGGGGCCGATGGGAATCGCCTTGCCGGACACCTGCAAAATGAGCTTTTTGATCAGCCGCTGGCTGTCCTTATTGGCCCGGATGAAATCGCGGAAGGTCTTGCCGCCGTCGATGAGCACCCGGGTACCGTCAAAGTACGCCTTGGATTTGCGCAGATAACTGTACAGCATGGGGTCCACTTCCTGCAGCTTCTGGGTGATCTGTGCCCACTCCGGGTATGGGGCCAGACTGCCCGCTGCCGGTCTGGGCTGTGCTGGAGCGGCTTCCTGCTTCGGGGCCGGGGCCGTTGTCTGCAGCGCAGGAGACGATTCCTCGCGGGGCGGCGGCACGGGCTGTGCCGGTGCGGAGAGTTCCTCCCAGGGCAGCGCTTCCCCGCCCTGCACGGGCGGTTCTTCCGGCAACGGCGGCAGCTCTTCGGCCTGCACGGGCACCTGCACAGATGCAGGTTCCTGTGTCGGTTCCGGTGCGGACTGCACCGGCTCTGCCGCAGGCTGCGGCATTTCCGGCAGCGGGGCAGGCTCCACGACCGGCTGCTGCACGGGAGCCTGCTGTACCGGTGCGCTCACAAAGGGCTGCACCGCCGGAGCCGAAGCAAACGGCTGCACGGCAGCGGGCTGTGCGGCACGGGCGACCGGTGCTGCCTGCACTGGTACGGTCTGCCGCTGCTGCGGCGGTTCCGACAGGCTGAACAGCGCCAGTTCCAGCTCAATGCGCTGGTCACTGCCGCGGGTCATGTGCTCCAGTGCCGTGCCCAGGGTGCGGATGGCCCGGATGGCCTCTCGCTGGCCCAGCTGCGGGCCTTTTTCCAGATACTGCGCCTCCTCTTCCGGTGACACGCCGGAGAGCAGTGCCTGCCCGCCGGGCAAAGCCGCCAGCATCAGGGCGCGGTAGTGGGCGATGAGTTCTTCGGTCAGGCGTTTAACGTCCACCGACTGCTGCCGCAGCTGGGCCAGCTGGGCCAGTGCGGCGGCTCCGTCCTGCGCTTCCAGCGCGTCGGAGATGCGAAACAAATAGCTGCGGTCGGTCACACCGGCCATGCGGCGCACCACGTCCGCGTCGATCTTTGCCGTGACGCCTGCGCAGGTGTCCAGAATGGACAACGCATCGCGCAGGGCACCGTCGGCCAGGCGGGCGATCAGCTCCGCGCCGTCCGATGTCAGTTCCAAGTGCTCTTCCCCGGCGATATACTCCACCCGCTGTGCGATGTCCTCCGGCCCGATGCGGGTAAAATCATACCGCTGGCAGCGGGACAGGATGGTGGCCGGCACCTTCTGGATCTCGGTGGTGGCCAGAATAAAAATGACATGGGCCGGCGGTTCTTCCAGCGTCTTGAGCAGCGCATTGAAGGCCGCCGTGGACAGCATGTGCACCTCGTCGATGATGTATACCTTATACTGGCAGGCGCTGGGGGTGTAGGCAGTCTCATCCCGCAGGTCGCGGATATCGTCCACGCCGTTGTTGGATGCGGCGTCCATCTCCACCACATCCAGAATGCTGCCGTTGTCGATGCACTTGCAGATCTCGCATTCGCCGCAGGGGTCGCCGTTCTGCGGGTGCAGGCAGTTGACCGCCTTGGCAAAGATCTTGGCGCAGGTGGTCTTGCCGGTGCCGCGCACGCCGGTAAACAGGTAGGCGTGGCCCACACGGCCGGTGGCGATCTGATTGCGCAGGGCCGTCACAATGCCGCGCTGACCCACCACATCTTCAAACCGCTGGGGTCTCCACTTGCGGTACAGGGCTCGATACATGAGCAGCACTCCCCTTTCCGGACAAAATCGGCAATAAAAAAGGACAGCGCATGACGGGGTTTTGTCCCCGCCCTGCGTAGCTCGGCATACGGATGCAGGCTGTCTGAAACGCACAGAGCACGCCGCTTAAGGCTGCTTGGTTCCCCACCTGACCTGGTTCACAGCGGCTCCATCGTACAGGACCCGCATCCGTATGCCGAACCACGCCGCAGGCGCTGTCCGACGCACTTTTCTGAGTGCTTGAATATTGTACCACAAACGCAGGCAGAATTCAAGAGGGAGACAAAAAAGGACCCCGGAAGCATCCGCAGACACTTCCGGGGCCCTCAGGTTCAATTCAGCTCAGATGGGTGCGATCAGGACTGGCAGGCAGTGATCAGGCTCATCTTGTAGACCTCGTCAGCGTTGCAGCCACGGGACAGGTCGTTGATGGGAGCGTTCAGGCCCTGCAGGATGGGGCCGTAGGCAGCGTAGCCGCCCAGACGCTGTGCGATCTTGTAGCCGATGTTGCCGGCCTCGATGCAGGGGAAGATGAAGGTGTTGGCCTGGCCGGCGACCTTGCTGCCCTTGCACTTGACCTGTGCCACTTCCGGAGCAACGGCAGCGTCAAACTGCAGCTCGCCGTCCACAGCCAGCTCGGGGTCCATCTCCTGAGCCTTGATGGTAGCGTCGTGGCTCAGAGCGACGGTGCCGCCCTTGCCGGAGCCCTTGGTGGAGAAGCTCAGCACGGCGACCTTCGGGTCGATGCCGAACAGCTTTGCGGTCTTGGCGGTCTCAACGGCCACCTCAGCCAGCTTGGAAGCAGCGGACACCTTGACTTCGCCGGTGGCCTTGTCGATGGTGTCGGTGTAGTCGATGTTGACGGCGCAGTCGCCCATGGCAATGCGCTTCAGGCCCTCTTCGCCGCAGTCGCGGTCCAGGATGAAGCAGGAGCTCACCAGATGTGCGCCCTTCTTGGTCTTGACCAGCTGCAGAGCGGGACGGATGGTGTCAGCGGTGGAGTAGGTAGCGCCGCCCAGCAGGCAGTCGGCCTTGCCCATCTTGACCAGCATGGTGCCGAAGTAGTTGGACTTCTTCAGCAGAGCGGTGCACTCCTCAGCGGTCTGCTTGCCCTTGCGCAGCTCCACCATGGTGTTGACCATCTCGTCAAAACCGGCGTAGTTCTCGGGGTCAATGATCTCAGCAGCGGAAATATCAAAGTTACCGGCGGCGGCAGCAGCCTTGCACTCTGCCTCGTTGCCCACCATGACGACCTTCAGCACGCCCTCGGCCAGCAGCTTGCTTGCTGCCTCCAGGATGCGGGGGTCATTGCCCTCGGTGAAAACGATCGTCTTGGGATTTGCCTTCAGCTGTGCTACCAGCGGTGCAAACATATCAGCCATTGTGATTACCTCCGAATTTACTTTCCAAAATTCACACCCCGCGTCTGTTGGACACAAGATGCCTTTCTTCTTTATTCTAACACACCGGGCAAAAAGTTCAAGACAAAATTGTGTTTTTGTGCTAATATTTAAGAGAAAACAGGTTTCAAATTGTGAATAAAATATCATACTGTTTCAGAAGGAGATCGAACCGCCATGGATTGGGAAACGCTGAAAGCCGACTGCCTTGCCTGCAGCCGCTGTGAGCTGTGCAAGACCCGCACGAATGTGGTGTTCGGGCAGGGCGTGCCGGACGCCGAAGTACTGTTTGTGGGCGAGGGCCCCGGCCAGAGCGAGGACGAGCAGGGCCTGCCCTTTGTGGGCCGCAGCGGTCAGCTGCTGGACAAGTATCTGTTTGCCATCGACCTGGACCGGGAAAAGAACTGCTACATTGCCAACATCGTCAAGTGCCGCCCGCCCCAGAACCGTGACCCTCTGCCCGCCGAGAGCGAGGCCTGCATGCCCTGGCTGCGGGAGCAGTTCCGCCTGCTGCGGCCCAAGATCGTGGTGTGCCTGGGCCGCATCGCCGCCCAGCGGATGATCCGTTCCGACTTTTCGGTGACCAAGGAGCACGGGCAGTTCATTGAGAAGAACGGCATCCTGTTCATGGGCACCTTCCACCCGGCCGCCCTGCTGCGCGGCCCGCAGAACAAGCCCAATGCCTTTGCCGACTTTGTGGCGCTGCGGGACAAGATCCACGAAGTGTGTGAGCATACCTATGAATGAATAACCCTCTCCGTCTGCTCACTTCGTTCGCATCCACCTCCCCCGAAGGGGGGAGGTTTTGGCAGCGTAACAGCCAGATGGCGAAAAGCTCGCCCTTCGGGAGAGCAGGCATCGCGCAGCGATGACTGAGAGGGTTTCATTTTCATTCACCCCACGCCTCTTTTTTGCATATTCTAAAGCAAAAGCGAGGTGTTTTTTATGCAGCGTGTTTCGTTTGACCGGGTCGATTTCTTTCTGGGGGCCACCACCCCCGCCGGGTTCAAGGGCTATTTTGAGCCGCTGCGCCGGGAGCCCGGCATGCAGATGGTGCTGATCAAAAGCGGGCCGGGCTGCGGCAAGTCCACCCTGATGAAGCAGCTGGCCCGCCGGGCCATCCAGCAGGGTGAACCGGTGGAGTGCATCCACTGCGCCAGCGACCCTGACAGCTTTGACGGCGTGATCTTTGTTCGGCAGCGCCGGGCCATCGTAGATGCCACCGCGCCCCACACCATAGAGCCGGATGCGCCCGGTGCCGACGAGGTAGTGCTGAGCCTGTACCATACCATTCAGGCCGACGCCCTGCGCCCCCATGCTGAAGAGGTCAAGGCGCTGTTTGCCCGCAACGCTGCGCTGCGGGCGCGGGCTGCGCGGTATGTCGCTTCTGCCGGGAGCCTGCTGCTGGACAGCCGCCGGGCCGAGGCCTGCAGTGCCAACTTTGAAAAAGTGCGCCGCTACGTCAAGCGATTGTGCACCCGGCTGCTGCCCCGCACCGAGAACACCGCCCGCGAAGAGCTGCGGCTGCTCTCGGCCGTGACCCCAAAGGGTGAGGTGTTCTATCAGCACACCGCGCAGGCGCTGGCTGACCGGTTCATCGTGTTCCGGGACGAATACGGTGCCGTGTCGCGCCTGCTGCTGGAGCTGATCCGTGCCGAGGCACTGGCCCGGGGCTATCACATCATCACCTGCCCCTGTGCCATGCACCCGGAGGATAAGATCGACCATATCCTGATCCCGGAGCTGCGGCTGGCCTTCCTCACCGACAACCGGTGGCACCCGGTGCAGCTGCCCGGCATGCAGGCCGTGCGGTGCACCCGGTTCCTTGACCGGGAAAATCTGGCGGGCTACCGCGCCCGGCTGCGGTTCAACGAGCGGGCAGCCGCCGAACTGCTGGAGCAGGCCACCGCCCTGATGGCACAGGCCAAGAGCTGCCACGACGAACTGGAGACTTATTACCGTACCACCGTGGACTTCGCCCAGGTGGACGAAGCTGCCGCCCGGTGCGCGGAGCTGTTCGGGCTGGAAGTGCCGTCACCCGACTGCTGAGTTCTTTATGATAAGGGAAGTGAAATCATGTCCGACATCCGTCTGCCCATCCGGCAGCTGGTGGAGTTTCTGCTGCGCAGCGGCAGCATCGACAGCCGGTTTGCCGGTTTTGACCGTGCACTGGAGGGTGCCCGCATCCACCGCAGGCTGCAGAAGGCCGCCGGGGAGGGTTACGCCGCCGAGGTGCCCCTCTGCGCCGATTATACAGTCGACGGCATCCGCTTTACGCTGGAGGGCCGGGCCGACGGCATTTTTACCAACGAAACCGGCGTTGTGACCATTGACGAGATCAAGACCACCGCGGTGCCCGAGGAAGAGATCTGCGAGGACATGAACCCCTGCCACTGGGCGCAGGGCATGGTGTACGGAGCCATCTACAGCGCACAGGAAAACCTGTCCGCCGTGGATGTGCGGCTGACCTATTATCAGATCGACACCGACCGGATCCTCCGCTTTGTACGGCACTTTTCCCGGCAGGAGCTGGAGCAATTCCTGCACAAACTCCTGCACCGGTATCTGCCCTGGGCACAGCGTCAGCTTGCATGGCAGGAAACCCGCAGCGGCAGCCTGACCGCCATGCGGTTCCCGTTTGAAGCCTACCGCCCCGGGCAGCGGGCACTGGCAGGCGAGGTCTGGCGGGCCTGCACCGCCGCCCCCTCCAAAAAAGGCACACGGCTGTTCTGTCAAGCCCCCACCGGCATCGGCAAGACCATGAGTGCGCTCTTCCCTGCCCTGAAAGCCATGGGGAGCGGCTGCGGGGAGAAGCTGTTTTACCTCACCGCCCGCAACACCACACAGGCCGCCGCCGAGGATGCCATTGCCCGCCTGCGGGCCGTACAGCCCGACCTTGCCCTGCGCAGTGTGACCCTGACCGCCAAGGAAAAAGCCTGCCTGCACCCGGACGCCGAGGGCCATCCGGCCTGCCTGCCGGAGGTGTGCCCCTATGCAAACGGCTACTACGACCGCATCAAGAATGCGCTGGCCGCACTGCTGGACGGCAGCGGCCAATTCAGCCGTGCCGCACTGGCCGACACCGCCCGACAGTTCACCGTGTGCCCCTTTGAGCTGGGGCTGGACCTGAGCGAATGGTGCGATGTTGTGATCGGGGACTACAACTATTTGTTTGACCCGGTGGTGCACCTGAAGCGTTTCTTCGACACCTCCGGCGACTGGCTGTTCCTGATCGACGAGGCACACAATCTGCCCGAACGCGCCCGCGCCATGTACTCGGCCCGCTTCTGCAAGAGCAGCCTGACCAACGCAAAACGCACGCTTGGCAAGGGCAAAAGTGCCCTGAAAACCGCCCTGACCAAGGCCGACAAGGCCATGCGGGAGGCGCGGCAGGCCTGTGTGCGTCTGGCACCCCGCAGGCACGCGGAGGACGCCCCCGGCGAACCGGCCCAGACTAGCCTTCTGCCGGAATCGGATGCCCCGGCGTTTGCCCTGCCGGAGCCGTTGTATGCGCAGGACGGCACGGTGTTTTTGCAGGAGCTGCCCGCCGCACTGCTGACGCCCCTGCGGGCGGTGCAGGCCCCTTTGCAGGCCTGGCTGGAAGACAACCCGGAAGCCGACGCCCACCCGCAGATGCTGGAGCTTTATTTTGCGGTACAGGATCTGGTGCGGGCTGCCGAACGGTACGACAGCCACTTTGTGACCCAGCTCACCGCCCGCGGCAGCGAGCTGGAATTGCAGCTGCTCTGTCTGGACCCGGCCCCCTTTGTGGATGCCAGCTTTTCCACCGGGCGCAGTGCCGCGCTGTTCAGCGCCACCCTCACCCCGCCCGCCTACTACCGCAGCGTGCTGGGCTGTGCCGACGCCCGGGCCGTGGCGCTGGAAAGCCCGTTCCCCGCCGGGAACCTGGGGCTGTTCTGCCTGCCAGGCATCTCCACCCGCTACCGTGACCGGGAGCGCAGCGTACAGAGCGTGTCGGATGCACTGGCCCGGCTGGCGCAGAGCCGGGTGGGCAACTATCTGGCGTTCTTTCCCAGTTACGCCTATCTGCGGCAGGTGCAGGAAGATTTTGCCGCCCGCTATCCGAGTATTTCCACCCTTGTGCAGGAGAGCGGACTGGATGACGCCGCCCGCGCCGCTTTTCTGGCACGATTTGAGCCAGACCCTGCCCATACCCTGCTGGGCTTTGCAGTCATGGGCGGCATCTTTGGCGAGGGCGTAGACCTTGCCGGCGACCGGCTCATCGGCTGTGCCATCGTGGGCGTGGGGCTGCCGCAGGTGAACCCCCGGCAGGAGATGCTGCGCCGCTACTACGACGCCCAGAACGGGGCCGGGTTCGATTACGCCTACCGCTATCCCGGCATGAACAAGGTCCTGCAGGCCGCCGGACGGGTCATCCGCACCCCGGAGGATAAAGGCGTGGTGCTCTTGCTGGATGACCGCTTTGCAAAGCCGGAATACCAGCGGCTGTTCCCGCCCCACTGGCGGCATCTGCAGTATCTGCAAAGCTCCGCCGCACTGGAAGCGGCACTGGCCGATTTCTGGAGCAGTAAGCCCGAATAAACGTAACCCCCGCCCACGGACCGGTCGCTTCTGTCCTTCTGTGGGCGGGGGTGTCGTTTGAGTGCAGAAAACTTTTGCGCTGCTGCGTTGGTTGCCAAAAAAGTGCAACTTTTTTCAAAAACAGGCTTGACAAGCACCGCATTTGCGGGTATAATAGCACACGTTGAGCGGCTCACCCCGCAAGACGCAAACAAAATATTGGGGATTTGCATAGTGGTAGTGCGGTAGACTCTGACTCTACTTGTGGGAGTTCGATTCTCTCATCCCCAACCAGAACAAAGCCATCCGATGAACAATCGGGTGGCTTTTCTGTTTTGTTTTCTTCCGATTTCACGCAGTGAACACACCGCACTGTACCAAAGGTCTTTGGGCAAATCAAACACCCGCACCGCATTCCCTTTTCTTGGGAGATGCAGTGCGGGTGCTTTTTTCGTTTGTCAGCCAGCGGGCTGAATCATCTTACAGGATGCTGATGCGGCCGGCACCGTAGGGGTTCTCATAGTCCAGCAGGTAGCCGGGGTACTCTGCCAGCACACTGTTGGCGCTGGAAAGGTGCGGCAGACCCTCTGCATCCACACCGCCAAAGGTCATGGCGTAGGTGGACATGACAAGGTAATCCTCCGACACATAATCCTTGATGAGCTCGGCCCCGTCAAACATGGCAAAGCCGTCGCCCAGATTGCGCAGGGTGTAGTTCATACCGGCCAGCGCATAGGTCTTGGCCGGGTCCAGAGGCTCGTAGGTGCCGGTGTGACGATCGTAGATCTTCACGTTCTGCACACGAGGCGTGCCGGTGGCACTGCCGATCCAGACGTTCTTGTCGTCGGTCTGCACGGTGTTGGGGATGTCGGTGTGGATCTCGTAGGTCGCACCGGCCACCTGCAGGAAGCCGCCGTTCTCCTTGCCCTCTGCACCGGCAAAGCGGGCTGCAAACTCCAGTGCGTCCTGGATCTGCTTGCCGGTCACCGACATCAGGCAGGCCACGTTGCCAAAGGGGCTGACCTGCTTGCAGGTCTTGAAGGTCCAGTACCCGGCGTCCTCGTCCGAGCGGATGCCGCCGCCGTTCATGATGGCGATGTCACAGTGCAGCTTCTCCACCTCGTTGAAGTAGGTGTAGATGCCGTCGGCCACAAAGTCGCCCAGGTTGGTCTCGCCGGAGCGAATGCGGCGTTTGCCGGTAGCAGGGTCGGTGATGTAAAACTTGGTATCGGCCACGGCGATCTTCTCGCCCAGCATGTCATCCACTGTGTTGACCCATGCGGCCTGCTCTGCTGCCACGGCGACATCCTCCTGATCGTAGGTGGACACCAGCCGGGTGGAGATGGTGCCGTCCGGGGCAATGGTCATCTCGCCCACGTTGGCAAAGTAGGAGCCGGTCTGGGTCAGGGTGACCAGTCTGCCGGAAGCGTCCGCCACCTGCTTATTCTCCATCACCGTGTGGGAGTGGCCGTCGATGAAGGCATCAAAACCAGTGGTGTGGGCAATGACCTCCTCGCTGGTCCAGGGAGAGGACGAGGGGTCCACGCCCAAGTGGCCCAAGCCGATGACCACATCGGCCAGGCACTTCGCCTTGTCAACGGCCTTCTGCACGGCGCTGTAGAGCTTCTGGCCGTCCTCGCCGCCCAGGATGTCGTAGATGTACTTGGTCTGGGCCTTGTTCATGAAGTAGGCCGGAGTGGACTTGGTAAACGTCTCGGGCGTGGTGATGCCCACAAAGGCAATGCGCACACCACCGCGCACGAACACCTTGATTTCCGGCAGCACCCGCAGATTGGTGCGCAGGTCCACCCAGTTGCAGGACAGGTACGGGAAGTCGGCATCCCGCATGAGCTCCTTGGCACGATCCATGCCGTAGTCGAACTCATGGTTGCCGGGGGTGGCAGCATCGTAACCGGCGGCGTTCATCAGCTCAATGATGGAAGCGCCCTGGTCCATGGAGCCGTAAGCGGTGCCCTGCACATGGTCACCGGCGTCCACCAGCAGGACCTTTTTGCCTGCGTTCTGATAGCTCTGCTTCAGGGCGGCAATGGCCGCATAGGTCAGCTCCGGGGCCTGCTTGTCGATGTAAGTGTGCACGTCGTTGGTGTACAGGATGGTGACCTCGGATTTTTCACCGGTCCAGCAGGCAGACGCAGCCGGGGCCCCGACGGCCATGGCGGCGGCAGCGGTGGTGACACCGGCGGCCTTCAGGAAATTGCGACGGGAGATAAGATGTTTCACGGGAAAACGACCTCCTCTTTTTCTGGCATTTGATGGGGCAGGCTCTCCCCTGCCCCTGACTGGTTCAAGCATAACACAGAACCGCGCCAAGAGCAAGACAAAACATGTCGTTTTGTTCAATTTTCCTTCACATATCAGCCATTTTCCTTGCATTGTGCATCATCACCGCGCAAAAAAGAGAACGCCCCTGCAGCTGTCCCAGCATACAGGGGCGTTCCCATCCGTTTAAAAAGGCCGGAGAAAGGGGGCCTTAAATGGCGTTGTATTCCTTGAGGATCTTCTCAAGGTCGGTGCCCTCGATCTTCTTCAGAGCTTCCTTCAGGGCCAGACGCGGGATGAGCGGCAGATCCATGTCGGTGATCTTCTTGCCGTCGCGCAGCTTGACCGTTGCATTCAGCAGGTCACGCACGTCGTAGGTGCTGCCCCAGACCTCGGGCACACCGCGGTCCACGTTCAGCAGGGTGTACACGGCCTCCATACCGGTGCGCATGGAGTACTCGGTGGTGAAAATGGTATCGCGCTTGGTCTCCGCAAACTGGCCCAGGAAGGCAAAGTTCACAGCGCCCTCCGGCACGATGTCGGGGCGGTCGCCCATGGCACGGGGCATGAAGAAAGCGTCAATATAGGGCATCATCACCGGCACGGTGTTGGCGCTGTGCTCTGCCAGCTCTTCGATCTGGTCGGTGGGCACGCCGATGTGGTACAGCCACTCCATGCAGATCTCCTTGCCGGTGCAGTCGCGCATGGGCTTTTTGACATAATCGCCGGGCTTGTCGCTGAACAGGCCGTAGACCCAGACACACAGCTGATCCTTGGGTTGATCGCGGAACTGCTGCTGACGGTTCAGCGTCCAGCTGAGCAGCCAGCTGGAGTCCTTGACGGTGACGATGCCGCCGGTGACGGTGTGACCGCTGAAGGGATCTCGCTTGCAGATCTTCTGGATATACTGGGGGATCTTGTCATCCAGGGTGGTGATGGTGGCGCTCTCCCAGTTGGACAGCTCCGGATCCGAGCAGAACTTTTCGGGGTGGCCGAAGGACGGGTCCTGTGCGGCGATCTTCTTCCACAGATCCCAGCCGTTGCCCGGCTTGATGGTGGGGTCGAAACCGGCTGCTTTGTCCTGGGCACCCACGGTGCAGCTCTCGACGCAGCCGCCGTTGGTGATGAACAGCAGATCGTTCTCGGTCAGGTCGATGTTGGACACCTCCCCCGCGTGCTCCACGGTGACCGAGCTTGCCATCTTGCGGCTGCCCTGAATGTCGAACTTGACGTCCGTGACCTTGGTGTCGTAGTGGAACTGCACGCCAAAGCCCTTCAGGTACTCGATCATGGGCAGGATGATGGACTCATACTGGTTGTAGCGGGTGAAGCGCAGGGCGGTAAAGTCCGGCAGGCCGCCGATGTGGTGGATATAGCGCTTGATATACAGCTTCATTTCCAGTGCGCTGTGCCAGTTCTCAAAGGCGAACATGGTGCGCCAGTACAGCCAGAAGTTGGAATTCAGCACCTCATCGTCAAAGAAGTCGGTGATCTTCTTGTCCTGCAGCTGCTCGTCCGGGGTGAAGAACAGCTTCATGATCTCCATGGCGCCCTTGTCGGACAGGCCGAACTTGCCGTCGGTGTGGGCGTCCTTGCCCTGCTCCACGGTAGCACGGCAAAGGGAGAAGTTGGGGTCCTCCTTGTTCAGCCAGTAATACTCATCCAGCACGCTGGCACCCTCGGTCTCCAGCGAAGGGATGGAGTGTAGCAGGTCCCACATGACCTCAAAATGGTTGTCCATCTCACGGCCGCCGCGCATGACGTAGCCGATGCTGTACTTGTAGCCGTCGCAGGCACCGCCAGGCAGGGCCTCCTTCTCGAACACATGGACATGCTCGCCCTTCATCTGGCCGTCACGCACCAGATAGCAGGCTGCGGTCAGGGCTGCCAGGCCGGAACCGACGATATATGCGGATTTATGATCAACGCCCTCCGGCTTTTTGGGACGTGCAAATGCTTCGTAGTTGCCACTGGAATAGTACATGGAAAAGCCTCCTTGCTTCGCTTTTTTCTTCCTTACAGCAGTTCAATGCTGCTCTCTATGGCAACAGTATACCCTGCCTTGGCCCGCAGAACAACAAACAAACTCTGCCCCCTGTATAAAATTTAGACAACTGTCCCGTTTTGTTGGAAATGCGTACAAATTGTGACAAAAAAAGCGGAATGACCGCTGTCATTCCGCTTTTGCAGGCGTTTGTTTTATTTTGCGGTGGGCTGGGCCACCTCAAAGTCAATCTTGCCCAGATTGACGTCGGAACGCACGATGGTGATCATCATGGTATCGCCCAGGCTCCAGTTCCTGCCGGAGACGGGGTCGGACAGGCGCACGCCCTCGGTGAGCATCGTGCCGGAGGGGGTCAGGCTGGAAGCCGGTACAAAGCCCTCCACGCCGTTCTCCAGTTCAATGAACAGGCCGCGCTGGGTCACGCCGGAAATGCGGCCCTCGTAGCTCTCGCCCAGATGGCGGCGGGCATACTCGGCCTTGTAGCAGTCCTCAGCCTTGCGCTCGATCTGCATGGCGATGACCTCGCGCTCGCTGGCCTGCTTGCTGGCCCGCTCCGCAAAATCGGTGTAGCGCAGGATCATGGTGTCCTTGTCGGTGCCCTTGAGCTGCGCGGTCATGATGCGGTGGATGGCCAGGTCCGGATAGCGGCGGATGGGGCTGGTAAAGTGGGCATAGTCCTGCAGCACCAGACCGTAGTGACCCTTGGGCTTTTCCTCGTACAGAGCCTTGGACATGCAGCGCAGCATACCGGTGTTGATGATCTGCTCATACGGGCCGCCGCGCACACCCTCCAGAATGGCGCTCAGCTCCTTGGGGGTGGGCACCTCCTTGGCAAAGTGGTCGTTGATGCCGCAGGCCTGCAGCAGAGCATGCAGACGCTCCAGCTTTTCGGCGTTGGGCTCCTCGTGCACACGGTACACAAAGGGGATCTGCTTGACCCGGGCAAAGTGGGCGGCGCACTGGTTGGCCAGCAACATGAACTCCTCGATCATGGCTTCGCTCTCGCCGGAGGTGCGCTTCTTCACGTCGATGCAGTGGCCATTCTCGTCGAGGATCAGCTTGACTTCACCGCTCTCGATGTCCATGCATCCGCGCTCCTTGCGCAGGCGGGCACGGTGGCCGTACAGCTCCTTCATGGCGGGCAGCTGAGCCAGAACCTCGTGGTACTTGCCCTTGAGCTCGTCGTCGGCACTGCCGGCCAGCAGGGCGTTGATCTCGGAGTACACGCCCTTGACACGGCTGCGGATGACCGACTTGACAAAGCGGTAGTCGGTCAGGTTGCCGTCCTTGTCCAGACGCATCAGGCAGGAGAACGCCAGGCGCAGCACGCCCTCGTTCAGGCTGCAGATGCCGTTGGACAGCTGCTTGGGCAGCATGGGCACCACCTGGTCGGCATAGTACACGCTGGTGGCACGGTGAAAGGCTTCGTTGTCCAGCTCACTGCCGGGCTTGACGTAGTGAGACACATCCGCAATATGCACGCCCAGCTCAAAGCCGCCTTCCGGCGTCTTGGTCAGGCTGATGGCGTCGTCGATGTCCTTGGTCTCAGCGCTGTCGATGGTGAAGATGGGCAGCGCACGCAGATCCATGCGGCCCTCACAGTCGGCCTCGGTCACCTCGGCGTTCTCCAGCTTCTTGGCCTCTTCGCGGACCTTATCCGGGAAACGGCTGCGGATGTCCTGCGCATAGAGCAGAGCCTTGGCGCAGCGCTTGGCCTCGTCGGAGCTGCCAAAGCGCATGGCCACGCCCACGCGGTGATCTTCCTGCCGGTTGCCGCGCTGCAGGATCTCCACAGCCACCTTGTCGCCGTCCTTGGCACCGCCCTCGCAGTCGCGCATCATCCGCATGGAGATGGCGGGGCAGTCATCGGGCACGAACTTCAGCATGCCCTCCACACGGCGGACGGTGCCCACCAGATCGTTCTTTTCTTCCAGCACGACCAGGATCTCGCCCTCGTCGCTGCCCTCCACACGGGGATGCTCAAACTTTTCCACCAGCACCTTGTCACCGGGCATGGCGCCGCGGGTGAAGCGGCCCGGGATGAAGATATCACTCGTGCCGTCCTCCAGCATGACAAAAGCAAAGTTCTTGCCCAGCTTGACCACCTTGCACAGCAGGGCCTTGTCGGCGCGGCCGGAACGCACCGTAAAGAAAACGCCCTGCCGCTGGCAGATCACAGCCTCGTGCACCAGCTGGTCCACGGCCTCCATCACCTTGCGGTCCGAGCCACGGTCCCCGCCGAACTTTGACTTGAGGTCCTTCACGGTGCACGGCTGATTCTGGATCGCGTGCTCAATTTTATCGCGCATTGCCATAATATTTTTCTCCTTGCTCTTCCTGGCTGCGGCCTCCGTCGGGCTGCAGCCCTGCCAGTTCCGGGCATTGCTGCCCACCCTGCTGCGGCAGCCCGAAAAGACAGCTGCCCGCACTTTTTTACTCAACTATGTCGGTTTTACACAGAAAAACAGCCCCGTCAGAGCACGGGGCTGCATGGGGTGCATCAACCTGCCAGACGGCCGGTGAACAGGCAAGCCAGAATTGCCACCACGAAAAAGACGACACCGGCAATGCGGGTCACCTTGGCCAACATCTGGTCAGCCGGGGTCAGGCGTGCGTTGTTGGCACCGCCTGCACTGCCGTTGATGGCGCCGGAAAGGCCCTGGCCGTGGGTGTGCTGCATGAGGGTGAGGAACACGATGACCAGCGAAGCGACCAGCAGGATCGCGCCGCCAACGATTTCGATAACAGACATGGATTGAAACGCTCCTTTATTCAAATTGAATGGGAAAACCACGCAAAAATACGACTATATAGTATCATACCATCTGCAAAAAAGCAAGCACAATTCCGCATTTATCCCAACCAGTGCAGTGCCGTGCACAGCTGTGCAAACACCGCCGCGCTGGAGACCGTCGCCTGCGTCTGTCCGTCCTGCAAGACCACGATGGTGTATTGCGGATCCTCGGCCGGGTAAAACCCCGCGAACCACAGGTTCATGCGCTCTTTCCCTTCAGCCGTGAACTGCCCGGTCTGGGCGGTACCGGTCTTGCCCGCCGCCCCGCCGGGCAGGCCGGACGCATCCTGTGCCGTGCCCTCGGCCACCGTCTGCTCCAGCATGGTGCGCAGAGCCGCTGCGGTCTGCTCCGTGAGCACCCGTTCTGCCTGCGGGCGGGCAAAGGCCGACAGCTCTTCCCCGGATGTTTCATCCAGCGCACAGTCCAGTAGGCACGGCGCACGGTAAACACCGCCGTTTGCGATGGTGTTCATCATGGCGGCCACTTGCAGCGGCGTTGCCAGCAGGCTGCCCTGCCCGAAGCTGAAATTGGCCAGCTGCCCGCTCTGGGCCAGTTCCTCGGCTCCCGGCAGGGCTCCGCTCTGGGCGGTAAGGCCCTCCGCCAGCCCGATGCTCCGCCCGAAGCCAAGCGCCTGCGCCTGCTGCAAAAGAGCCTGTGCTCCCAGCTGCTGCCCCAACCGGATAAAATAGCCGTTGCAGCTCTTTGCCAATGCGGCCGAAAGGTCCACCTCGCCGTGCGGCACACCGCCTGCGCAGCGGAAGATCTGCCCGTCCACCACCACCGCGCCGTTGCAGTCATACTCCGGCGCAAGGCCGGCTTCCAGCGCAGCCGCTGCCAGCACCGGCTTGAACACCGACCCAACCGCATACGCCTGCAAGGCCCGGTTCAGGAAGGGGCTGTTCGGCGCTTCCAGACTGGCCGCCGGGTCAGCCGGGTCAAAACCCGGCACACTGACACAGGCCCGCAGGGCTGCCGTGCGGACGTCCAGCACCAGAATGCAGCCGGTGGTCATGGTCTGCGCCGCCACCGCCTCGGCCGCCCGCTGGACAGAACGGGAGAGGGTCAGGCGGACCCCCACCGCTCCGCTGTCCGCCTGCAGATGCTGCACCTGCTCCCCGGTGCGCAGGGCACCCTGCGCGGTCACCGGGCACAGCAGGGTGTCCCGTGCCCCGCTGCCGGTGAGCAGCGCGTCCAGTGCTTTTTCCAGCCCGGCAGCACCGTGGCCCTCACCGTCCAGATACCCCAGCAGCTGCGGGCACAGCGGTGCGGCTGCATACCGCCGGGACGCCGCATAGCATGGAATGCCCAGCGCCGTCATGTCTCGGTCCACCTCCACGAGAAATGGAGCCGCCCGGCTGCGGCTGCGGTACAGCAGTTCCTGTCCGGCGGTGTCGGTGCAGGCGTACAGGCGGGTATAATTTTCCTGCCCCGGGAAGCAGAGAGCCATCCAGCGTTTTTCCAGCCCGGTGAGTGGCAGGCCCATGCAGTCGTAAAAGCCGCCGCGCCGGGCTGGCAGTTCCAGCGTGACCGTGCTCTGTGCCGCCGCACGGGCTGCATAATCCGTGCGGGACGCCAAATAAAACAGCCTGCACAGCACTCCGGCAAAGCCGAACAACAACGCCGCATACAGCGCCAGCACCCTCCGCCCGGACATGGACACGCCCCCTTTGGCATAGCGTGGGCAACGGAGACCCAGGCTATACAAAAAGAGAGGCAGAACCTCCGAAGAAGTTCTGCCTCCCTAAGGCACTTTTATAAGAGCGCTTTTGCGGCTTAGTACATGCCGCCCATACCGCCCATATCACCGGCAGGTGCAGCAGGGGCCGGGGGTTCCGGCAGATCTGCCACCAGGCTCTCGGTGGTGAGCACCATCTCAGCAACGGATGCTGCGTTCTCCAGTGCGGAGCGGGTGACCTTGGTGGGGTCCACGATACCGGCGGCGATCATGTCATCTACATAGACCTCGTTCTGCGCGTCGAAGCCATAGTTGGGCTTGTTGGCAGAAATAATCTTGTCGATGATGACGCTGCCCTCCAGGCCGGCGTTCTTTGCGATCTGGCGCAGAGGAGCCTCCAGAGCCTTCAGCACGATCTTGGCACCGGTGCGCTCGTCGCCTTCCAGCGTGTCGCACAGCTCACGCACAGCGGGGATCGCATTGATGGGAGCAGTGCCGCCGCCAGCAACAACACCTTCCTGAACAGCAGCCTTGGTTGCGTTCAGAGCATCCTCGATGCGCAGCTTCTTGTCCTTCATCTCAACTTCGGTAGCAGCACCGACCTTGATGACGGCCACACCGCCGGCCAGCTTGGCCAGACGCTCCTGCAGCTTCTCGCGGTCGAAGTCGCTGGTAGCGGCCTCGATCTGGCTGCGGATCTGTGCAATGCGGGCTGCAATGGCATCCTTGTCGCCTGCGCCGCCCACAATGGTGGTGTTCTCCTTGGTGACCTTGACCTGACGGGCATGGCCCAGCATCTGGACGGTAGCGTCCTTCAGCTCGTAGCCCAGATCAGAGGACACCACAGTGCCGCCGGTCAGGATGGCGATATCCTGCAGCATCTCCTTGCGGCGGTCGCCGAAGCCGGGAGCCTTGACAGCGCAGACGTTCAGGGTGCCGCGCAGGCGGTTGACGATCAGGGTGGACAGAGCCTCGCCCTCGATGTCCTCAGCCACGATCAGCAGCTTCATGCCGTTCTGCATCACCTGCTCCAGCAGGGGGACCAGATCCTGGATGACGCTGATCTTCTTATCGGTGATCAGGATGGCGGCGTTGTCCAGAGCAGCCTCCATCTTGTCGGTATCGGTGACCATATACGGGGTCAGGTAACCGCGGTCGAACTGCATGCCTTCCACGATCTCGTTGTAGGTCTCAGCGGTGGTCTTGTTCTCCTCAATGGTGATGACGCCATCGGAGGTGACCTTTTCCATAGCCTCGGCGATCAGACGGCCGATCTCCGGGTCGCCGGCAGAAATGGTGCCGACGCGGGCGATATCGTTGCTGTCCTTCACCTTCTGGCTGTGAGCCTTGATGGTCTCAACAGCCTTGGCAACGGCCTTGCTCATGCCGCGGCGGATATCCATGGGGTTGGCACCGGCGGTGACATTCTTCATGCCCTCGGTGACCATGGCCTGTGCCAGCACGGTTGCGGTGGTGGTGCCGTCGCCTGCGGCGTCGTTGGTCTTAGTGGCCACTTCACGCACCAGCTGTGCACCCATGTTCTCGAACTCGTCCTTCAGCTCGATCTCCTTGGCAATGGTCACGCCATCGTTGGTGATGACAGGGGCACCAAACTTTTTGCCCAGCACCACATTGCGGCCCTTGGGGCCCAGGGTGATCTTGACGGTATTTGCCAGGGTATCAATACCGGCACACAGTGCCTTGCGGGCGTCCTCGCCCTGCTTGATCTGCTTTGCCATAATCTATCGCTCCTTTTAAAGCTGCATTTTTCCAGAAATAGGGGGAACCGCTCAGTCTTCCACGACGGCCAGGATGTCGCTCTGGCGCACGATGGTGCACTCCTCGCCATCCACCTTGACCTCGGTGCCGGAATACTTGCTGGTGAGCACCTTGTCGCCGACCTTGACGGTCATTTTGACTTCCTTGCCATCCACAACGCCGCCGGGGCCCACTGCGATGACCTGCGCCACCTGGGGCTTCTCCTTGGCACTGCCGGTCAGGATCAGACCGCCCTTGGTGGTCTCCTCAACCTCAACAGTCTTGATAACAACGCGGTCTGCAAGAGGAATGATCTTCATAGTTCTTGCCCTCCTATAGAAAATATAATTTAAAACTTTGCTGCACCCGACAGGGTTCGTGTTCACCGCGCCGGGCTGTTTAGCACTCCTTTTCTCTGAGTGCTAAGTGTATTGTACTCATCTTGCCCGAAAAAATCAAGACTTTTTAGAATGTTTTTTATTAACATTTTGTGACAGTGAAAAAATCAGACCGGACAACGCAAAAAGAAAGAGCTCTGCCTTCCCGGCAAAGCTCCCGCTTTTGCAGTCATTCAGCACTTGCGGCGGTTTTCTGCTCCACGAATCTGTGGTAAGCAGCCTTTGGCAGCCAGACCCGTCCGGCCAGCGGCTGCACCTCCACGCGCACCTGCTCGCAGGGGGCACATTCGCCGTCCGCTGTGGCAATGATGGGCCCGCGTCCATCGGCGGCGCACAGGGTCACAGCCTTGGCCCGGCGGTAGATGAAATAGGGCTTTGCCGCTTCCACCAGCTGCCCGTTCTGGAAATGGCGGCCGTTCTTGTACATGCTCAGCAGCTTTGCGATGGTCAAGCGCCCCACCTTGCGCACGATGAACACATCCAGCCAGCCATCATCCGGCTGCGCCTCCGGCCCGGCGCAGAAACCGCCGCCGTAGGTGCGGCCGTTGCAGATGGCACACATCAGACAGTCCACCGCAAAGGTCTCACCGTCGATGGTGTACTCCACCCGGCGGCCGATGTGCCCGCACAGCTGCTCCACAATGGACAGCAGATAGGACACCTCCCCGCCGCACAGCGGGATACGCCGGAATTTGGGGATGCCGTAGGCCACCTGCGCGTCCAGCCCGGCAGCACAGATGGTGGCCGACAAGCCGAGGTTGGTCTGCATCAGGTCGATGGACACCGCCCCGCCCGCCAGCTGGGCATCCAGGTCCAGAAACTCCTCCCGCGTCCCAAAGGTGCGCAGGAAGTCATTGCCGCTGCCATAGGGCAGGCAGCCCACGGCGGTGCCTGCAAAGCCATAGGCCCCGGTGAGGGCCTCGTTGAAGGTGCCGTCGCCGCCCGCCGTGAAAATGCGCAGCGGCTCCCCTGCCTGCTGTGCCCCGGCTGCGGCAGCGCGGGCCAGCTCCCGCGCATGTCCGGCGTGGGTGGTGATGCGGATGGTATATTCCTCCGGGGCAAGGCCTGCCCGGGCAGCTGCAGCGTTGATCTGCTGCGGCAGCTGCTGGGTGCAGTCGGTCTTGCCAGCGGTGGGGTTCAAAAGAAACAAAGTGTGCATGCGGTGCCTCCTGCGATTCTGTTGCTTCTATGATAACAGAAATTCTGCAGGATGCAAGGCATTTTGGTCATTCCCTGCCCGGTATCAAAGGGTCGCCGTCTCGTCCTGCCGGAGGACGATGGTGCCCTCTGCCGTACAGTCCGCAGTCCAGTGCTGCCCGGTGCAGGCAGTCCCGGCAGCGATCTGATCGGCCAGCGCCTGTTCCACCGCTCGGTCCACCTGTCGGCGCAATTCCCGCGCTCCATAGGCCGAGCGGGCACGGGCCGCCAGCACGGCCCCCACCTGCGGGGTGTGCCGGAGCTGATAGCCGCTGCGCGCCGCCCGGACCTCCAGCCTGCAGAGCATTTTTTCCGCGATGGCAGACATGCTCTCGTCGCTGAGCGGACGGAACACGATGAGCTCATCCAACCGCCCCACCAGCTCCGGACGGAACCACTTTTTGGCTTCCTCCACGGCCTGCGCCGCCTGCTTTTCAAACACGGCCTCCGACCCGGCCGCAAAGCCCAGCGGCGCGGACTGCCCGGCCAGAAAGCGCGCTCCCAAGTTGGAGGTGATGAGCACGATGGTGTTGCGGAAGTCCGCCTTGCGGCCCATGGCGTCGGTGAGCTGACCGTCCTCCAGGATCTGCAGCAGAATGTTCTGGATGTCCGGGTGTGCCTTTTCGATCTCGTCAAACAATACCACGCTGTAGGGGCGGCGGCGCACGGCCTCGGTGAGCTGGCCGCCTTCGTCATGACCCAGATAGCCCGGAGGTGCCCCCAGCAGGCGGGCAGTGGTATGCTGTTCCTGATACTCCGACATATCGAACTTGAGCAGGGCCTTCTCGCTGCCAAACCAGCTCACGGCAAGTGCACGGGCCAACGCTGTTTTGCCTACCCCGGTGGGGCCGAGGAAGAGCATGGCCCCGATGGGCCGACCCGGCTCTCCCAGCCCGGTGCGGCTGCGCCGGATGGCCCCCGCCACCGCTGCTGCAGCCCGCTGCTGGCCCACGATTTCTTCATTGAGACGGGCTTCCAGTTTTTCAAGCCGCTCCCGCTCCTGTTCACTCACCTGTTCGGCAGGCACCCCGCTGGCCTGTGCTACCACCCGGGCAATGTCCTCCTGGGTGAGCACCGGCTGAGGCTTCTGCTCCTGCTCGGCCCGGATGCGGGCCGCCGCACAGGCTTCGTCCACCAGATCAATGGCCTTGTCCGGTAGGCAGCGCCCCGGCAGATACCGTACCGACAGCTCCACCGCCGCCTGCAGGGTCTGCGGCGGCAGGGTGACATGGTGGTAGCGCTCATAGCGCGGGGCCAGCCCGTTGAGGATGTCCACCGCCTGTGCAGGAGTAGGCTCCTCCACCTGCACCCGGCCAAAGCGGCGCTCCAGCGCGGCATCCTTCTGGATGTGTGTGCGAAATTCCTGATTGGTGGTGGCACCGATGAGCTGGATCTCGCCGCGGGCCAGCACCGGCTTGAGGATGCTGGCCGCATCAATGGCACCCTCCGCCGCACCAGCCCCCACGATGGTGTGGAATTCGTCCACAAAGAGGATGGCGGTGCCATCCCGCACCAGCTCCTCCAGCAGGTTCTTGAAGCGCTCTTCAAAATCGCCCCGGTACTTGGTGCCCGCTACCAGGCTGGCCATATCCAGCGCCAGCAGCCGCCTGCCCTGCAAGGCACGGGGCACCTGCCCCTTTGCGATGCGCTGGGCCAGCCCCTCGGCCAACGCAGTCTTGCCCACACCCGGCTCCCCCACCAGACAGGGGTTGTTCTTCTGGCGGCGGCACAGGATCTCCACCATGCGGTCCAGCTCGGCATCCCGGCAGAACACCGGGTCCAGTTCTCCGTCCAGCGCGCGGCGGGTCAGGTCGCGGCAATATTTATCGCTGGCACGGCCCGCCCGCGGCATGCTGGCCGACACCCGCGGCTGAGCGGGAAAGACAAACTGCCCGGACAACTGGCGGCACTCCCGCACGGCCTCAGTGAGGGGCACTCCCATGGAAGCCAGCAGCAGCCCCGCCGTGCAGCCATCATCCTCCAGCATGGCACAGAGCAGGTGTTCCGGCTCCGCTCGTGAGACATGGGCGTTCTGCGCCCCGATGAGGGCGTAATCCATGGTGCGGCGCAGGTCCGGTGCCATGGCGTGCCGATCCAGATGCTGCGCCGGTCCGCGACGGTTCTCGGCCAGCTGACGGCGCACAGCCTGCTCTGAGATATGTCGGCTGTTCAGGAATCGCGCCGCAGCCCCCTGCTCCTGCTGCAGCATGGCAAGCAGCAGATGCCCGGTGTCTGCCTGACTGCAGCCAAAACTGCCGGCCAGCTCTACTGCTTGCTGCAGCAGCTGCTCCGCCTCCCGCGAGAACCCTCTGTATCCGCCAAAGCCCAGTTTTTCCCAAATGCTCATCTGCGTGCTCCTTGCTGTTCTGTCAAATCATATCGCAGTAGCAGTATAGCCCAGATGCACCGGAAAAAATCAGTGGTTTGTGTCGGGCCTGCCGGGTGCGGCGCGCAAAAAAGGAGGACGGCTCCGAAGAACCGCCCTCCAACAATTCAGGCTATTGTACTATTCGCAAAGGGATATACGGATCACTCAGCAGCCTTGGTTGCTTCGATCTGCTTGATCAGCTCAGGCACGACCTTGAACAGGTCGCCCACGATGCCGTAATCGGCCACGCCGAAGATGGGTGCGCTCTCGTTCTTGTTGACGGCGATGATGCACTCAGAATCCTGCATGCCGGCGGTGTGCTGAATGGCACCGGAAATGCCCAGAGCCACATAGATCTTGGGGTGCACGGTCTTGCCGGTCTGGCCAACCTGGTGGTCAGCGCTCATCCAGCCTGCGTCGGTCACGGCACGGGAAGCGCCCACGACGCCGCCGCCCAGAGCGGCAGCCAGCTGCTCAGCCAGCTCGATGCCCTTGTCGACATCCTTGCTGATGCCACGGCCCACAGAGACGATGACGTCAGCACCGATCAGATCGACCAGCTTCTCAGCAGCCTTCTCGACGCTCAGGACCTCGGTCTTGATGTCATCAGCGGTCAGGCTGAAGGCGGGCTTCACGATCTGGCAGGCATCGGCCTTGGCCTGATCGAAGGGAGCCTTCTTCATGACGCCGGGACGCACGGTGGACATCTGCGGACGGAAGCGGGGGCAGATGATGGTAGCCATCAGATGGCCGCCGAATGCAGGACGGGTCATCTTCAGGTTGCGGTCCTCATAATCAAACTTCTGCTTGGACAGGTCGATGGTGGAGCTTTCCTTCAGGAACTCGACATACTTTGCGGTGTCGATGTCCAGATGGGTCGCATCGGCAGTCAGGCCGGTGTGCAGACGGGCTGCGCAGCGGGGGCCCAGGTCGCGGCCGATGTTGGTAGCACCGATCAGCAGGACTTCGGGCTTGTACTCGTTGACCATGTCGCACACGACCTTGGCGTATGCATCGGTGGTGTAATCCTTCAGCAGGGGGCTGTCGCAGACCATGACCTTATCGGCACCATAGCCGCCCAGCTCCTTGGCAATGCCTTCCACGTTGTCGCCCAGCAGCAGGCCGGTGACCTCGCAGCCCAGCTCGT